>Ga0315288_10002644_pt1 | contig 23035 bp, 21 predicted proteins | sample YL17G11_20_MG_FD_203454 | JGI IMG/M metagenome (GOLD analysis project Ga0315288, IMG submission 203454) | Sediment microbial communities from Yellowstone Lake, YNP, Wyoming, USA - YL17G11_20 | ecosystem: Environmental > Aquatic > Freshwater > Lake > Sediment | place: USA: Wyoming | collected...
GAACGAGCGCGTCTGCGTCAACCTCTACCTCAATCCCGACAAGCCGCCGAGCCTGAGGGAGCTGATGGCGCAGTTGGCGTGGGTCACGGACTGCGCGTTTGCGTGGGAGAGGGGCGGGGGAGGCTGTCGGTATGCGCTGCTGAGCACGAGCATCGGCAGCTCTGCGCGCGACGCTCTCCTGAAGGAGAAACAGGAGACGCTCGCGAGAGCACGAGAGCTTAGGGAAGAGAGGAACCGCCAAGCTGCACTCCAGAACCGGACCCGTCTGAGGGCCAAGTTCGCGGAGGTCCGCGACGCCGTTGCGCTGCCCCGGGATGAGCTAGTCCGGCGCTACAGCGGGAAAGACGACCTGTTGCTCCTCGCGCTGCTCGACCCTGGTAGACGGGCGATCGTGGAGTTCGTGCTCGGTCTGACCGAAGACGATATCGGGCTTCTCCTGGATGGTGTGCCGGTCCAGTACGAATGGTCGAGTCTGTCCGCGGAGGAGCGGTCACTGACGAAGACGGCCTTTCTCCGTGCACACGCAGGAAACTGGGATACGGAAGAGGTGCAACGGCAGGCCGCCAGCGGCACGTTCGATTGGGATCGCGACCCTCCCATCAGCGTATTCATTGGCGGCTCCGATTCGGGCGGCCTGGGCATCGGCGCCAGACTCCCCGACGGTGAGACACACACCAAGCGGCCGTTCGTCTCTGCCGGTGCCCGACTCGTCGAGACGGGCGATACCTGGCTGCCCGAGGAAACCACCGCGCTCCGCCGCGCTCTCGGCGAGAGGATCACGGAGGAGCAAGAGCGGCAGTTCATCGAGGAGACAGACAGCCAGATCGAGCTTGCCCGCCGCAGGCAGGGTGCAGAAGAGGTCATTGATCGCAGTCCTGCCACATGGGGACGTCTCTCGACGGAGGCCAAAGGCGTGCTGGACGCCCTACCGCTTCCGGAGGTCGAAGGGCGAACGGTTGCGCTGTGGCAGGTCCAGGAAGTGGTCGCTGCGCGATCGGGTTATCACATAGCCTCCGATTGCTTCTGGCAGCCGACGCGCGACCTAAACAGCCGCCGGGAGTTGATCCATCCCGACAGCAGAGAGCCGCTGACTGCGCTGCTCGCGCTCCAGTTGAGCTCTGCAGCATTCGACGACAGGTATTCCCTGCTCTGGGAGCGCGAGGAGGGGAACGAGGACGCGGTCGCGTGGGAGTGGGGCGATGCCGGGCCCTTCCTGCGGTTCCGTAGTACTTCGCGCGACGTCTGGAGGGCGAGTTTCCTCCCAGAGAGCGTGCTACGCGGGATAACGGCATGGTGGGAGCCACAGCTCACCTCGGCCTGCTATTCCGATGCTGCCCCTGCGGAGATCGAGACCGAGCTGGACCCTCGCGCTGTTGCCCGTGTGACATCCTCAGTTGACGAGCTGGATGACATATGGGGTGGGTTCCGGGTCCGGTACGGAGGACGGTTGTGCTACGGCGATCCGAGCGACGTACGAGAGGCCTACGCGACCGCGGCACGGGCAGCCCTGTGCGAACCACTTGCGGGCCAACGATGGGGCTTCAGGATATTCGTCGGCTTCACCGATGAGCAATGGGAGCGGATCCGCGGGGAGGGGCTTAGGTGCGAGCGCGATCTTCGGCCAGAGCAGCGCAGCGAGTTCCTCCTCGGCCGGATCGCTGAGGAGAAGCGCAAGGGCCTGCTGCTGCGCCTCGATGACCAGGATGGCGACTACCTCCTGGTGTTCAGCTCGGGCGAGAAGAGGGTGTTAGGGGCGTTCCTGCCTAGGCGCGTTCGCGTTAGCCTGCAGAAGCCCTGGCACCTCGCGTCAGCGGACTCAGCAGCTGCCGGCATGTGAGCCTCTGCGCAAGTTGCCTCCTCCCCTCCACCGCGCTTCCCCGCGCGCTCGCGGACCGTCGTCGTGTTGCAGCCCTTGCACACGCTCCTGCTCGGTCTCCGCAGGTCACGGGGCGATCTGACCGGACCCCAGCCATATGTAGCACACGCTGATGTCACTGTTATCAAGGATGAACACAATGAGCCTCGTCACCAAGCAAGCGCCTGATTGCGAACCCGAAGGGGTAGTCGCAGGGGAGTTCGGCACGGTTCGGTTGAGCCACTACAAGGGGAAATGGCTGGTGCTGTTCTTCTACCCGCTGGATTTCACTTTCGTCTGCCCGACCGAGATCAAGGAGTTCAGTCGGCGGGTCGAAGACTTCCGCGCGGCAGGCGCCGAGATCGCCACCATCAGCGTCGACAGCAAGTACTCTCACCTCGCCTGGCAGAAGGAGATCGGCCAGATCGCCTACCCGATGCTGAGCGACATCACCAAGGAAGTCAGCCAACGCTACGGGGTGCTGCTTGAGGAGCAGGGCGTCGCGCTCCGCGGGCTCTTCCTGATAGACCCAGAGGGCATCGTGCGCTACGAGCTGGTCCACGACCTGAGCGTGGGCCGCAACGTCAGCGAGACGCTGCGGGTTCTCAAGGCCCTTCAGACAGGCGAGCTGTGCCCCATTGACTGGCAGCCAGGCGAGGAGACGCTCGGGAAGGGATAAAGTCGCTCGGGCAGGAGGCAAGTCGCCAGAGGCGACTGAAGATCTTGCCCCACATGCGAGTCGCTGGCGGCGGAGAGCAATCTCCGCCGCTTCCGCGCGCGTGACCTGGAAGGGACAATGCTGTCCCCGCGGGAAATGTCTCATAACCCTCTGTACAGGCGAGGATGTATGGGCTTGGTTGTTGGCATAGATGGCGGCAGTACAAAGACCATCGCCGTCGCTTCTGACCTGAATGGGGAGCTGCGCGGCGTCGGCCGCGGCGGCCCCAGCAACTGGGAAGGGGTCGGCATTGAGCAAGCGGCAGGCGTCATCACCGATGCCGCCCTCCAGGCGCTGGACATGGCCGGCGGCGGGCTCGGCGATGTCGCCCAAGCGCACATGGGCCTGGCCGGCATGGACTGGTCCGATGACGAGCCCCGCATGGCCGGCGCGCTCGCCGCCGCGGGGTGGCAGTGCCCCATCAGCATAGAGAACGATGCCTTCCTCGCGCTGCGCGCCTGCTCGCCGGAGGGGCACGGGCTAGGCGCGACCGCGGGAAGCGGCGTCTGCTGCGGCATCATCCAGCCGGACGGCAGCAAGTTCTTCTACGGCGCGTTCACCGACATGGGCGGCGGCATTGACATCGGCGCGCAGGTCGTGCACGCGGTCCTTCGCGCCGAGGACGGGCGCGGCCGGCCCACGATGCTGACCGAAGAAGTCCTGGCGGTCACCGGATATGGATCGGTGCTCGACCTGGCACGCGCGATGCACCGCGGCGGCCAGCACGTCTCGAAGCGAACCACCGACCCGATTCTGTTCTCGTGCGCGGCCAAGGGAGATCCTGTCGCCGTCGAGATAGCGGTTCGCTTTGGCCGCGAGCTCGCCCTATGTGTGGCCAACCTCATCCGTCGCTACCGGCTTGAGAACGAGGATAGGGCCGTCGTCGCGGCCGGATCGCTCTTCCAGAAGACGGGGCCGCTATTGTTCAACGCGTTCCGCGAGGAGGTGCTGAAGGTGGCGCCGCGGGCGCGGCTGATCCTGGCTGACCAGCCGCCGGTGATGGGGGCAGTTCGCGGCGCGCTGATGGCGGCCGGGCGCGAGCAGGAAGAGGCATGGCGAAAAGCGCAGCAGACGGCGATCGAACGCGGCTGGTTCCGCGAGGACGTCGGCGCGGCCTAGTCACCGCGAAAGGCACAGCAGATGGCGAGTGAACGAGACTCAAAGGTCGTGGTCATCGGCGGCGGGAGCAGCTACACCCCCGAGATCGTCGAGGGGCTGATCGCGCGGGCGGCGGAGCTGTCGCTAAGCGAGGTGTGGCTGGTTGACATCCCCGAGGGCCGCGAGAAGCTGGAGATCGTCGGCGATCTCGCCGGGCGTATGGCGGCGAGCAAGGGCGCGCCTTTCCAGATCCATCTGACCACTGACCGAAAAGAGGCGCTCCCTGGCGCCAGCTACGTCGTCACCCAGATTCGCGTCGGCGGCATGCAGGCCCGCATCAAGGACGAACGCATCCCGCTGCGCCACGGAGTGATCGGCCAGGAGACGACTGGCCCGGGCGGTTTCGCCAAAGCGCTGCGCACGGTGCCGGTCATCCTCGACATCTGCCGCGACATGGAGGAGCTGGCCCCCGGGGCGTGGCTCGTCAACTTCACCAATCCCAGCGGCATCGTCACCGAGGCGGTGACGCGCCACTCCTCGACGCGCGTCATCGGCCTCTGCAACAATGCCATCAACATGGAGCGCTGGTTCGCGCGGGAGTTCGGCGCGACGCCCGCGGAGACGTTCATCGAGTTCGTCGGGTGCAATCATCTGCTATGGGCGAACCGCGTCTGGGTGAAAGGCGATGAAGTCACCGACCAGCTACTCGAGAAGGTCGCGAGCAGCGGCGAGTGGCCGCCGGGGCTTATCGAGTCACTAAGGGCCATCCCATGCGGCTATCACCACTACTACTACATGAAAGACGAGATGCTCGCCAAGGCCAAACAGGCGGAGGCCGAGGGCAAGCCGACCCGGGGCGAGCAGATCATCCCCATCGAGAAGGAGCTGTTCGACCTGTACCGCGACCCGAACCTGGCCGAGAAACCGAAGGCGCTGTCCAAGCGCGGCGGCGCGCTCTACTCGGAGGCGGCATGTCGCCTCATCGCCTCCATTCACACCGACAAGCGCGATATCCAGTGCGTCAACACGACCAACCGCGGCGCGCTCTCCGACCTCCCCCCTGATTCAGTGGTCGAGGTAAGCTGTGTGATCGGCGTGGATGGCCCCCGCCCGCTCACGGTCGGCCCACTGCGGCCGGAGCTGCGCGGCCTGCTCCAGCAGGTGAAGGCCTATGAGGAGCTGACCATCAAAGCGGCCGTCACCGGCGACCGCGGCGCCGCGCTCCAGGCGCTAGTCGCCAACCCGTTGGTGCCCTCGGCTCGCATCGCCAAGGCGGTGCTCGACGACCTGCTCGAGGCCCACGCGGACCACCTGCCGCAGTTCAGCATGTAGGGGCGAGTCGCTGACTCGCCCTGCGCGAGCGACCCGGCGGGTCGCGCCTGCGGTAAGCGGCTCCGCGCAGTCTGAACCTTGCCAGTCGGTCAGCTCGCGTGCTTGAACTGCGGCAACCGCCCGGCCGCGATCTGGACCTTGAACAACTCGTCCACCATCTCCTTGATCTCGACGAGCGACAGCTTCGCCGCCGCCAGCGGATCGTAGCAGCAAGCGTGATAGGCGGCGACTGGATCGCCGGTGAGCGCCGACTGCACTGTCAGCTCGCTCACCATGACCGTCACATGATTGAGCGCCGTCAGCTGGTTGGGCAGATCGCCGACGTGGATGCCCTTGTAGCCGGTCCTGTCGGCGATCACCGGCACCTCGACAACGCACTGGTCGGGCAGGTTCGTGATTAGGTCCGTGTTCGGGATGTTGCCGTAGAACTTGTAAACCTCGTCGAAGAGCAGGCCGCGCACGATGAAAGACGCGTACTCGTGCGAGCGCCCGAGCCTGATCTCCACCCGTCCCTCCGCGTAGTCGGCCAACCGCTGCTTCCAGCTCCCCGCGGCCTCCGCGTACTCCTTGAGGATGTAAGCGTGGACGCCCGGGTTCCAGTCCTTGCCATGGGTGCAGTACTTCTCGATCAGGTCCGGGCGCTTGCGGAACCACCAGTTGTACTCGGAGTTGTGCCCGCTCGACTCGGTGACGTAGTAGCCGAGCGCCTTGAACATCTCGTTGCGGACGATGTCCTTCTCCCAGATCTCAGGCTTCTCCACCGCCTTGCGCAGCAGTGGGTACAGGTCCTTCCCCTTGTGCTCGAACCGCAGCAGCCATGCCTGGTGGTTGATCCCCCCTGCATCCCAGATCACCTCATCGCCCGGCACGCCGATCCATCCCGCCAGCCGCGCGGCCAGGCCCTGCACGCTGTGGCAGAGGCCGACCATGCGCACCGATGTCTCCTTGAACAAGGCGCGGCAGAGCATCTGCATCGGGTTGGTGTAGTTCAGGATGAACGAGCTCGGCGCGTACTTCTCGACATCGCGGGCGATGTCCAGCATCTGCGGGATAGTGCGCAGCGCCCGGAACACCGCCGCTGTCCCGTAGCTGTCGCCGACGTTGAAGTCAACGCCGTACTTCATCGGAATCTCGATCTCGGGCCGAAATCCCTCGACGCCGTGCGACAGAATCGTGATGATCACGATGTCGGCGTCCTTGAGGCCCACCGCGCGGTCGGTGGATGCCTCGACCTTGGCCGGGTAGTTTCCGGCCTGCATGATCCGTTCCACCGCGCGCTTGGCGTAACCCAGCCGCTCCGCGTCAATGTCAATCAGCGAGATGGTCGAACCCGCCAGGTCCTCGTGTGACATCATGTCAATCACCAGTGTGCGGGTGAAGCCGAGGCTCCCGGCGCCGACAAACGCGATCTTGGGCATGTTGTCTCCTCCTTGATAGCACCGTAGGGCAGGAGCCCAAGCTCCTGCCCAAGACGGTCGGGCATCCAGCCGACCTCGAGCCTTACTTCGGCAGGCGCCAGCGCCTACCTCTGTATGGCAGTGGGTAAACCTCACCCCCTCCCCCCTCTCCGCGCGCGGACTTGTCCGCCTCTGGCGGAGAGGGGGCGACAGGCCAACACGCAGCGATGGCAGACAAGCGCGGGGTGAGGTTTGGCCGCCCGCTTGCGCGCCCCCAGCCGCGAATGGTACATTCAGCCCATGAAGGCGAATACTGTGGCAAGCTGCCTGGAGCAAGTGCGACGCGTCAAGCCTCTCGTCCACCACATCACCAACGTCGTCACGACCAGCGACTGCGCCAACGCCACTCTCCTCGCTGGCGGGCTGCCGGTGATGGCCAACAGCCCGGAAGAAGCCGAGGATATGGTCGGCCTGGCGCAAGCGCTGGTCATCAACATCGGCACGCTCCATGCGGAGCAGATCGAGGCGATGGTCCGCGCTGGCCGGCGCGCCAACGAGCGCGGCATACCCGTCGTGCTCGATCCGGTCGGCGCCGGCGCGACCCAGTACCGAACGGACACAGCCCTGCGCCTGCTGCGGGAGCTGAGGATCGAAGTCGTGAAAGGCAATGCGGGCGAAGTGGCCACTCTCGCCGGGGTCAAAGCGGAAGTGCGAGGGGTCGAGAGCGGCGAGGTCAAGGACGCAGCCGGCGTCGCGCGGGCGCTCGCCGAGACCTTTCACCTCGTGGTTGCGGTCACAGGCGAGACCGACCTGGTGATCGGCGATGGAGCGGAGGCTGTAGTGGGCGGCGGATCGCCACGAATGAAGACCTTCGTGGGCAGCGGTTGCGTGGCGGCATCGCTCATCGGTCTCTTCGTCGGCGCCTGTCCAGACCGCCCGTTCGAAGCGACGGTCGCAGCCCTCACCTTCTACCGCAAGGCGGCGGAGAGGGCCGCGGCGCGCGACCCGGAAGGTCCGCTCTCATATCGGGATCACGTCTACGAGCAGCTGTCTCTCATTCGCCCGGAGGACCTGTAGGGGGGACAGCCGTCAGCCCCTACGCGCGGCCCAGGAACGCAGTCGCCACCAGGACCAGATCCAGCACGACCAACAGGCCGCAGAGCGCCCAGCAGAAGACCGTGTAGCCGCGGGACATGGTGAGATCACCCATCAGCGACCGGCGCGAGGCGAGCAGCAGCATCATCACCAGGATTACCGGCAGCAGCAGCCCGTTCATCACCTGCGACATCAACATGATCTTGAGCAGCGGCGCCCGGGGGAGCAGCACGATCCCCGCGCCGAGCACGATCATCGCGGTGTACAGCAGATAGAACTGCGGCGCGCTGCGGAAGCTGCGATCGAGGCCGCGCTCCCAGCCGATCCCCTCACAGATGCTGTAGGTCGTGCTCAGAGGCAAGATGCAGGCGGCGAAGAGGGCGGCGTTCAGCAGACCGATGGCGAAGAGGGTCGAGGCGTAGCCGCGGGCAAGCGGCGCAAGGGCAGCGGCGGCCTGCGCCGCGTCGGTGATATGGGCATCGGGGTGAAGCGTCGCGGCGCAGGCGACCACGATGAAGAAGACAACGACGATCGCGAAGACGCCGCCGAGAATGACATCCCACCTTGCCAGCGCGTACTGAGCCGGCCGGGTGCCCTTCTCCACCACCGTCGCCTGAAGGTAGAACTGCATCCACGGGGCGATCGTCGTGCCGACAATCCCCACCGCCATGGTGAGCGCGGCGACATTCAGCGGAAGGGTCGGTGTGAACGACTGATGCAACACCTCGCGCCACGGCGGGTCAGCCATGAAACCCGAGATCGGATAGGCCAGGTACACCAGGCAGGCCACCAGGAAGACGCGCTGGACGCTCCGGTAGTTCCCCCTCACCACCAACAGGAAGACCAGTGCCGCTCCCGCGGGGACGGCGAACTGCCGGGGGATATGCAGAATGCCGGCGGCTCCGGCCAGTCCCGCGAACTCGCCGGCGGTGTTGGCGAGATTCGTGACGAGAAGCGCGACCATCAGGCCCAGCGTCACCTTCACGCCAAAGTGCTCGCGGATGAGATCGGCCAGGCCCTGCGATGTGGCGACGCCCATGCGCGCGCAGATCTCCTGCACCACGATGAGCACCACCATGGTCGGGCCGAGCAGCCAGAGCATCTGATAGCCGTAATGGGCTCCGGCCACCGAGTAGGTGGCGATCCCGGGCGCGTCGTTATCCACATTGGCGGTGATGATCGCCGGGCCCAGCACCGCAACAAACGCGAACAGCGGGGCCACGAGCCGGCGGCGCAGAAGTCTGAACACGGGAAGCTCCTGGTCCGCTACCGCGAGAAGACGCGAGGTAGATGTTTCTTCAGGCGGGTCGGCAGCACGGCATCAATGGCGTCGTCAACGGTCACAATGCCAAGCAACCGCTTCTCCTGGTCCACCACGGGCAGGGCAAGAAGGTTGTACCTGGCCATCAGGGCGGCCGTCTCCTCGTGCGAGGTGTCCGGCGAGACCGCTATCACCTCTTTGGCCATGATCTCGTCAATCGCTCTGGTTGGGGGAGCAACGATCAGGTCGCGCAGCTCGAAGACCCCGACGAGTCGCGCGCTGCTATCAACCACATAGCAGTAGTAGATGGTCTCCGCCTCCTCACCCGCCTTTCGCAGGTAGCCGATCGCCTCCTGGGCGGTCATGCCGGAGGGAACCGCCACAAACTCCGGGGTCATCAGCCCGCCGGCGGTATTGTCCGGGTACTTCATCAGCTCCTTGACGTCAGACGCCTCCTCCGGCTCCATCAGCTCGAGCAGTTGGTCGGCGCGCTCTCGCGGCAGATCCCCCACCAGATCGGCTGCGTCATCGGGGTTCACCTCGTCGAGGATGTCGGCCGCCTTCTCGTCCTCCAGGGAGTCCAGGACGGCCTGCTGAAGCTCGAAGTCCATCTCCTCCAGCGCGGCGGCCGCGGTCTCCTCATCCAGGGAGGACACCACCTTCGCGCGGTCGAGGGCGTTCATCTCCCCGAGTATGTCGGCCAGGTCGGCCGGGTTCAGGCGCTTTAGCTTCCCCCGCTCCAGGTCGAGCTGAAGCTGCTGCGAGGTCGGGTCAAGGGAATGCACGTGCTCCCAACTGATCAGCCGCTCGTGCGGCCGGCGCCCGAACAGGCTCCACAGGCGGATCGCCAACCCCTCCAGTGTGAGCCGGCGAAGCAAGCTGCGCGTGCCGACCCCGGCGGCGACGAGTCGCACCTCTCCCTGAATGGACCCAAGCTTCAGGTCGTTCACCCGGACAACGCGATGGCCCTCGATGTCAACGATCTGCTTGTCCAGCACCGACTCTTCGAGCAGCACCTCCCCCTCCTCCAACTGCGTCGGCTGTAGCTCCGCCATCGGTTGGTTGAGCGTGATCGCTTCTGTTGACACGCTGCGGACGACGCCCCAGGGCAAGACGAGCGGCTCCCCCTTTCCACGAGCGCTGACAACGATCTTCGTCACCGGAGGGAATGTCTGGCCCAGCTTCACCGCGATGTCTTTCAAGCGCCCGACGAGCGCGCCGTCGCGGTCAGCCACGTTCATGCGCACCAGGTCGCTCAGATAGGCCTCGGCAAAGAAGATCATAGTGCCACCTTCCTACGGGTCCGGCTCGGCCAAACAAAAAGCCTTCCCAGACAGGGAAGGCTGTCAGACCGCTCCAGGGCTGCTAGCCTGGCGCGCGCTCCACGCGGCGCGCACTCACACCCGGGCCGCGCGGCCGTCTGGCTCCGAGCAGGCTGTAGCTGCGTATCGCCGGCTCGGAAACCGTCCCTGCCTGATTACGTGACGATGCGTCCATGCGTACTGGCCTGTTATTCCTTGAGAGGATAGCCACGTACCATGGCCGTGTCAAGCTTCCGCACGACCGACGGCGCAGATCGGCCGGCGCGCCGGGCGCTGGCATCAGGCTCGGGCGAGGGAGCCAGCCAGGCACCAGGGAATAGAGACGCGGCAAGCGTCGCGAGTCGCCCGGCGCGCTTGTCGGCAGAACGCAGACTCAAGCGGGAGGCGCACGGTGGCTGTCACCACCCGGCCGGTCGTCATGGGAACCCACGGAGCAGTCGCGGCGGGGCACTACCTCGCCGCGCAGGCGGGTCTGCGCATCCTTCAGATGGGCGGAAACGCGGTTGACGCGGGCGTCGCCATGGGTTTTGCCCTCGCCGTGCTCCAGCCCGACCAGAACGGCATCGCCGGGGAGGCGCCGATCCTCATCTATTCCGCCGACCGCGGGAGGCCGTTCGCCGTCAACGGGCATGGCGTCGCTCCGAGAGCAGCGACCATCGAGCGCTTCAAGCAGATGGGTGTCGAGCTTATCCCGGGCGACGGGTTCCTTCCCGCAGTTGTGCCCGCCGCGCTCGACAGCTATGTCACTGCGCTCGCCGTCTTCGGCACACTGCCCCTGTCCGAGGTGATCGCGCCCGCCCTCGAGCTGGCCTCAGAGGGCATCCCCGTGCAGGAAGGCCTGCGCGGGTCAATCGTCTCCTCGCTGCCGCTGTGGAAGGAGCGCTATCCCAGCACGGCCAAGGTCTTCGCTCCTGCCGCCCGCGCGCCCGAGGTCGGCGAGTTGGTCGTGCAGCCCGACTGGGCCGCGACCATGCGCCTGTTGGTGGAGGCGGAGCGGAAAGCCGCGCGCGGTGACCGTATCGCCAGACTGAGGGCCGCGCGGGATGTCTTCTACCGGGGCGAGATTGCCAGGGCGATCTGCGAGTTCGCCGGCAAGACCGAGGTGCTCGATGCCAGCGGCAGCGCCCATTCTTGCCTGCTGACCGAGGAGGACTTCGCCTCCTACCGCGCCCGTGTCGAGCCGGCCGTATCAACCGACTACCGCGGCATCACCGTGCACAAGTGCAACACCTGGTGCCAGGGCCCGGTCTTCCTACAGCAGCTCAACCTGCTGGAGGGGTTCGACCTCGCCGCCATGGGCCACAACACCGCCGATTACGTTCACACCCTCATCGAGTGCGCCAAGCTTGCCTTTGCCGACCGGAACGCCCACTATGGTGACCCGCAGTTCGTGGACGTTCCGCTTGGCCGGTTGCTCTCGAAAGCCTATGCCGATGAGCGTAGGCGGCTCGTCGATCCGCAGCGGGCGTCGCTGGAAGACCGGCCAGGAGATCTGCCGCCCGGCCGGAGGCTCCCGCCTGTCGCCCCCGATGGTGCATGGCCGGAGACCTTCACCGGCGATACAACGAAGTGCGAGGCGGTGGACCGCTTCGGCAACATGATTTCTATCACGCCGAGCGGCGGCTGGTTCAGCTCATCACCGGTAATCCCGGGGCTCGGCTTCCCGCTCGGCACGCGCGGGCAGATGTTCGAGCTCGATCTCGCAGGCGAAGCTCGCCCCGCGCACCCGAACTCCCTCCAGCCAGGCAAACGCCCGCGCAGCACGCTCACGCCGACCCTTGCCACCAGGGACGGCCGCCCCTGGATGGCCTTCGGCAGTCCGGGGGGCGACTGCCAGGACCAGTGGGCGCTGCTCTTCTTCCTCAACCATGTGGACTTCGATATGAACCTACAAGAAGCCATTGACGCCCCGACATTCCACACTGTCCACTTCCGGAACTCGTTCTATCCGAGAGCCGCCTTCCCCGGCCGGATGGTGGTCGAGGGCCGCATCGGTGAAGAGGTGCGAAGGGCGCTGGCAGCACGAGGGCACACGGTCGAGGTCGCGGGCGACTGGTCGAACAGCAACACCATCGTCGTGCAGTTCGATCCCGACACCGGGTTGATCTCAGCTGCCGCCACGCCGAGGAACGTCAGCTATGCGATAGCGTGGTAGCCGCATCGTTGAGGCGCAGAGCAGACGCAGCAGGCATCAGGGGGGGGCTACCTCCCCTTCGGGAACAACTCGACCTTCACTTGGCCCCGAAGGAGGCTGTCCATGCGGGCCTTCTTGCCGTTCAGCAGCACGTCTTTCACTTCTTCCTCGAAAATGTTCATGCTCTCCAGGATGTCCCGCACGCGCAGGCCCCCCGCGTCAGGCAGCATGAAGCTCAGCTCGTCTTGGCCCACGCCCGAGGTCTGGCGAAGATGCCCGTGGACGGCGATCGTGATCCTCATCCCCCCCTACTCCTCCGACTCCACGACCGCTATCCCCGCCTCTTCCAGTCTGCTGGCAAGGCGCGCCCTCGCCGCATCCACTACCGCGTGATACTCGCCTCGGTAGGTGCGCAGTTGGCGAGCAAGTGCTAGCTGGGCACCGCGCAGATCGGCGGCATGAACTGCTGCCGCCGGCAGGTCGGGCGACCTCGTGCTGGCGATGTACGGCATGACCTGCTCGACGTACTGGGCGCGGCTGCCGCGACCGTATCTCGCCTCGGCCACGATACGCCCGCGGAATGACATCTGTTCGCCGCCAGGGCTGGTTGTTGTCCCCACCCGCGCCGACAGGCTAACCTCGGCGATCTTCCTGGCGCGGAGGAATGCGATCAGATCGTCAACCCTGTCGAACTGCCGATGCAATGCTTGTGCGCCTCCGGCGCAGCGGACTCCTCGAGTCCAGTATCTGCCTGCTCTGCGTCACTTGCCCGCGGGCAGTACCTCGACCATGAAATCGCGCGAAATGCGGATCGCCTCTGTCTCGTAACCCAGCGTGCTGAAGACGTGATCGGCGCCCTGGACCAGGTGTGACCTACACCTCCCTCCCAAGGCGACGCGGTAGTCCAACGCGTCAGACGGCGGCACTGTCTCGTCATTGCTCCCATGAACTACCAGGCTGGGACCGGCGTAAGACGCCAGCTCCTTTAGCGGCTGAATGCTCGCGATATCCTCGATGAAACCGCGGCCGAGGCCCCATCCCGCCATGTCAAGCACAGCGCTGTCGCCGAACTCGGGCAGCAACCTGTCGGCTATTCGGCTTGGGTGCGCGACCGCGGCCCACAGCACTAGCGCCTTCACCCTGGCATCCCGCCCCGCCAAGCATGCGGCGACACACCCACCGAGGCTGAGCCCGAGCACGCCGACGCGATCCGCCTTCACCTCCGTGCGGCTCACCAGGTAGTCGAGCGCGGCCCCGGCGTCTTCGATCTCCCGCGATACCGTCATCTCGCGGAAGTCGCCGCCGCTATCGCCCGATCCCCGGAAGTCGAATCGAAGCGCCGCCAGGCCGTGGCTGGCGAGGTCTCGGGCCGCTTTCACGAACAGCCGGTGCGTCTCCGCCTTGTGCCCCGTGAAGCCGTGGCACATGATGATGCCTGGGGCAGGGGTACGCGCCGGCAGGTGCAGCATCCCGCACAACTGCCCCCCGCCCGATATGAACGCAACCTGGGTTTCCATGCAGATACCTCTCGCAAGCTCCTACCCATGTCTTCTGCCGTTTGGCAGGTGGCTCCTCTGCCAGTGTAGGAGGCCACAGTCATAGCTGGCGCCCCGACGGAGGCGGTCGCCGGGGCGCCTATGGGTGGTGGGGGTTGCGGTCCCCTTTGGCGGCCACACCTGCGGCCGCCGCCCATAAGTTACCCCATCTCCAGCGGCCATTCCCAAGACCCCCTGGCGCGGCCTCTGAGCGCCCTTCAAGGGCACCATGAGGCGGAGTTGCCGCTCCGCCGAAGCTGAGCCGCGGGGCAGCGCTTACCCCTGTCAGCTTCGGGCTGCGGGGGTGGTACGCGGCTGAGGGAGGTAGTAGGCTAGCGCGGCTCCGGCGACGAGGAAGACCCAGCCTGTCGCCCCAAGGCTGCTCAGGTAGCCTGGGAAGGCGTACAGCGCTCCCAGCGCCTCTCCGCTGGCGGCGCTGAGCGTAGCGTAGCTGGCTTGCTGGGTGCGCAGCAAGATGAGGAAGTGGCCAAGCAGGATGCCTGCCAGCGTCAGCAGCGAAGCCATCTGCTGGAGGTTGTGGCCGCGCTTGTTGCCCGCGCCCCTCATCACCGCGAAGGCGACCAGAGCCCCCAGTGCTACCGCGCCGACATCCAGAGGACGGCCGGTCATGAGCACGAGCTGGGACCAGGCAAAGGCGATTGCCCCGGCCGCCACCAGCCCCATCACGCACGCGCAGGGGCACTTCAGGTCCTGCGTCTCGGCCGCGATCTCCGCCGCCTTGCGCTCCTCGATCCGGGCGATGCAGATGGGGCAGACCGAGCGCCCCCGCAGGCGACGCTCGCCCCGCAGCTCCATCGCGCAGTTCACGCAAATGGGATTCCTGCAGAGGTAGCAGTTGAAGAGCGCGTCCTCATCTCGGTGGATGACGCATTTCATCGCCAATCCCGCGATCCATCGGGCAAGCTGGACGCGACGGGCCGGAACGCGAGGCTCAACGGGAACCGCCCGAGGATCAGCACGCATTGTATGCGCCTGCTGCCAGCCGGTCAAGCTGGGCCAGACGCGGCCGTTGCGGCGCAAGCAGGAAGCGCGGCGATCCGCCCAAAACCTAATGCCGGAGGTAGGAACAGTGAGAGCGCGTCAGACCACGGGTTCATTGCCGGTGCGGTGGGAAGAGCTGACGGCCAGCGACTTCCCTGCCGCGGTGAAGAAGGCGAAGGGGGTCTGCCTTCTGCCCATCGGCGTGGTGGAGAAGCACGGGCCTCATCTGCCGCTTGGCACCGATGTGATGGCCGTCCGCGCCGTGGCGACTGCGACGGCGCAGCAGGAGTACGCGGTCGTGTTCCCCTGGTATTACTTCGGGCAGATAAACGAGGCCAGACACGAGCCAGGGTGTGTCTCCATCCATCCCGACCTGCTCAACCCGCTCCTCCGCGAGATGTGCGATGAGATCGCCCGAAACGGCTTCGACAAGATCCTCATCGTCAACGGCCATGGCGGCAACACCAACTGGCTCAACTTCTTCCTCGAAGCCCTGCTTGCCGAGCCGAGAGACTACGTTGTCTACCTCGCGCGCCGCGACCTGGACCCGGAAGTGGCCAAGCAGATCGGCGCGAAAAGAGAGACGGACTGGGGCGGCCACGCCGATGAGATCGAGACAAGCTGGATGATGGCCATCAGGCCCGACTTGGTCCAGCTCGAACGCGCCTCCCAGAACGACGGGCGGCCGCGCAAGAACCTCAAACACCTCCCCGGCGTTGGCACCAGCATCTGGTGGTACGCCGACTTCCCGCAGCACTACGCGGGCGACGCTCGCCCCGCCAATGCTGCGCTCGGGCGCCTTGCCCTCAAGGGCAAAGTTGGGCCGCTGGTGGAGATCGTGCGGGCGGTGAAGCGCGACACCGTCACCCGCCGGCTCCAGGACGAGTTCCACGCGCAGACCCGGAGGCCGCTGGAGAGGCGCCCCCAGCGCCGGCGCCGGTAGCGGGGAGCGCGTGACACAGCCGCGCGACGGCGCAAGTCCAGCATCGTACCTCGTCGCCGCACTCGGTCTGGCCGCCTGCGCCGCGCTCTGGGCTACCGGGCCGGCGAAGCCGCACGGCGCCTGGGCTCCCGCCTTCTTGCGCGGGTACGCCATCGCCTGGGCCTGCTACGTGCTCGCGGCGGTCATCGTCAGCCGCTCCCGCAGCTTCCCGCGGTGGGCCCTGCTGTCGGTGGTGGTGCTTGCGATGGCGATGCGCCTGGTTGCGCTCGAGCGGACGCATCCTCTCTCCACTGACGCCTATCGCTATCTCTGGGACGGCCGGGTGGCGAACGCGGGGATCAACCCGTTCAGCCACGCGCCCGATTCGCGAGAGCTCCAACCGCTGAGAGACGAGAACTGGCGCAAAATCAGCTTCAAGGGAATCCCGACGATCTACCCTCCCCTTGCGCAGCTCCTGTTCGCGGGATTGGCGCGAGTGAAAACCTCAGAGATTGATGCCTTCCGATGGACGTTCGCGCTGTTCGATATCGGCACGGTGTTCGTCTTGATGGCGCTGCTCAGGCGTACCGGCAGGCCGCCCGAACAGGCCATCTGGTACGCCTGGTGTCCGCTGGCTGTGACCGAGGTGACGGCCGGCGCGCACGTGGACGCGCTCGGGCTGTTCCTGCTGATGCTCGCGCTCCTGCTCATCTCCCGCGAGACGCGCGCGGGGGCGGTCGGCAGCGGCGTTGCGCTGGCCGGGGCGGTGATGACTAAGGGATATGCAGTGCTGGCCCTGCCCTTCTTCATCCGGCGTGGCGGCTGGCGGCTCGCGCTCGCCTTCGTACTGGCCTGCTTGGCGCTTGCCGCGCCGTTTGCCCACGCCGGGGCCGACCTCGTCGCGGGACTGCGTGCCTACGTCGGCTCCTGGAAGGCAAATGCTGGCGTCTTCTTGCTCCTGGATCACGTCCTGGCCCGCGTCACCAACCACCATTTCGGTGTCGCCCGAGCGGTTACGAGCGGGGCTGTCGTCCTTCTAGTCGCGGTCTTGGCAGGGCGCCTACGTCCCAGCGTGGAGTCGTTGCTTCGAGCGACCCTTCTCGCCTTCGGCGCGCAACTGCTTCTCGGCGCGCCAACTTTGCCGTGGTATGCGATTTGGATCGTGCCGGCGCTGTGCTGGTGGGGTGTGCCCGGCCTGGCGCTGTTCACGCTGACGGTCTCGGCGCAGTACTACGCGCGGTGGCTCCATCCCGGCGACACGGCGGCCCACCACGCGCTGCTCTGGGCGGGCTATCTGCCGGTGTACGCGCTGCTTATCGGGCAGCTCATCTGGTGGCGTATGGTTGCGCGGAGCCGCAAGGCCGCCAGCGCAGCAGCCTGAACGCGGTCCACAGGATTACCACGGCCGCCTTCACCGAGGCCTTGAGCGAGCCGGTGATCTTCGAGCGCCCGATTCGCTTCCGGTACGGTACCGGGATCTCCATCGTCCGCAGTCGCAGCCGCGCCGCCTTCCCCTGCATCTCCATCGTCCATCCGAAGCCGCGATCCCGCATCTGAAGCCGCTCCAGCGCGGTGCGCCGGATGGCGCGGAACGGACCGAGGTCAGTTGTGCGTTGGCTGTAGAGATGAGTCAGGATAGCCCCCGCAAGCCAGTTCCCAAAGAGAGAGTGCGCGGGAAGCGCTCCTCGGTCTCGTTTGCCGAGCATCCGGGAGCCGATGACGAGGTCGGCCCGCTCGGCCAGGATTGGCTCAACCAGCTCGGAGAGCTTCGCCGGGTCGTCGCTGAAGTCCGCATCCAGAAATGCAATCACCTCTGGCTCGCCGGCCGCCGCAATCCCCGCGAGACAGGCCGCCCCGTAGCCGCGCCGCGGCTCATGAACGACCTTTGCTCCGCGCGCGCGAGCGATCTCCGCAGTGTGATCGGTGGAGCCGTTGTCCACCACCACGATCTCTGCCGCGAGCCCCTCGGGAATCGCCTCTATCACCCGGCCGATGGATTCCTCCTCATTCAGCGCCGGGATCACCACAGCAACGCGGGGCGAGCAGCGGGTCACGCGCTTTCGTCCTCCGACAGGTCGCAGAGATAGTCCCACGTTCTGCGACAGGGAATGGAGCCGCCGGCGGTGACCTGCCGAGTGAGCCGCGCCCGCAAGCTCCGCAGATCATCGGGGGTGTCCACATCATCCCACGGCTCGAGCAGCGCCACGCCCAGACCTAACGCCTCGGCTCGCTTCACCGTCTCCGACAGCACGCTGTCAGAACTCCACCGCATGCCCCTGAAGAGACTGGGCATCGCGGCGCGCAGTCCGATCAGGTAGTAGCCGCCGTCGGAGCACGGCCCAAGCACGAGATCATGTGAGCCGAGGAGGTCAAATGCCTTCGCGATCACGTCCGCGGGCAGGTCGGGCGCGTCCGTGCCTATCACCACTGCCGCGGGGCGCCCATGAGATAGAGTGTGCCGCACCGCGTTCAGTATCCGCTCGCCAAGATCCGATCCGGACTGCACCATGAGCTGAGCGACGGAGCGGTCCGCCCCTCCGAGAGCAGCGGACAGCGGCGCCGCGTCCTCCTGTTCCGCGGCTGCGACGATGACGTCGGCGGGCACATGGCGAAGGCCGTTCACGATGTCCAGCAGGAAGCACCGATAGAGCTCCGCCGCCCGTTCCGGCCCCAGCGCCGGGATGAGCCGGGTCTTCGTTCTCCCCGCAACCGGAGCGCGCGCGAACACAACCACCGCCGGCCTCTGCTCCATGCACTACTGATTGCCGCCGGCGGCGCCGCGTTCCTGCCGTTCGGCTGGCCAAACAAGGACCCCGACCAGGCGGGATCGGGGTCCAACGGCGGTACGAACTGGGAAGGAGGAGATGCGACCTACTGCTTCCAGAATCGCAGGAAACCGAACCCAGTGCGCGGGCGATGCCCGGAGCGCTTCAGCTCGGCGAGTTCCTTGTCCGCTCCATCGTGGCCGAGTTCCTTGGCGCGGAGGAATGCCTCCGCCGCCTCTTCCTTTTGCCCCAGGGCTAGCATGGTCTTCCCAAGCAGGAAGCGGAAGTCGGCGTTGCTCGCGTCCATGTCAACAAGCTCTTGATAGCAGATCAGAGCCTTGGCGTGCTCGCCGCTGCGACGATAGCCATTCGCCCGCAGCAGAAGGTCTGTGATGCGCGCGGGGTCGGCGAGCACGACGTTTCGCCTCTTCTTCTCTTCGCGGATGCCAAGCCCCAGATTCCCGACGAACAACCCGCTGAAATCGAGCGCCTCCACTTCCGGCAGGAACTGCGCTCGCAGCCAGTCGGACTTCCGCACATATTCCTTACGCGCTCGCGGTTGCTCCTGGGGCTCTTCCGCCGGCGCCTCCGCGACGATGGTCAGAATCGCCTTGGCGGAAGCCTGCGGCGCCTGCGCAACCGGTGCGCTGTCGGCACCTACCGCCGCCTCCGCGCGGTCGCTAGCGGCTGTGGGCTCGCCTGCTGTCTCTGCCGCGGCCGGTGCAACGGGTTCGGGGGCGCCGGGCCCTGGCTCGCTCGCGCGCAACGGAGCCGATGGCGCCTCCGGCCGAGCAGCGACGAGCTTCTGACTCGGTTCCGCCTCTTGCCGGATCGGCGCCGGCTGCCACTCGGGCTTCTGGGCGACCGGCGGGTGCAGCACGGGGCGAGCGATGCTCGCGCTCGGCGTCTCTACCTCCACCGCTGGCGGAGCGGGCACTTGCCGGCGGTCCTGCCCGGTAGGCGCGACCGTGTCGGGGGCCGACCGAACTTCGAGGTTGATGTTGAGGAAGCGGTTCCCTTGTGTGCCGACGTGCTCGAGCGCAATGGCACGGGCGAGCTGGTCCAGCGAAACCGACTGATCCGCCGCGTCACCCTTGCCCGGCAGCACCACGTCACAGCAGTTCGCGCCGAGCAGCTCGCCGATCGCCAGCGCGGCCGAGCTCTCTGCCTGAAGCTGGCTCATCGGCACTCCGACCGAGAAGAGCGAGTTCGGGTTGATCACCCGCTGAATCAGCTCGCGCACCGTCAGCCCGCGAACGACCTCCTCGGAGTTGCCGAGTCGGCAGATCGCCGTCTCGATGCCGGGAGTGCTGACCGTGATCAGGACGGAAGCCTTGGTTTCCGGGGGATTCAGAGTGCTGGTTGCACTGGATTCGCTTATCATCTCCCACGCTCTCCCTGACGGCCCTAGTTGGCCTGTGCCGCCATCGCGGCCATCGGCGCCACCAGTCCGACGTCATGGCCCAGCCGGCCGACCACTTCATCGGCAAGCCGGCGATAGGCCTCCGCTGCCGGCGATTCCGGTTCCCGCAGCGTCACCGGCAGGCCGCCGGCCTCCGCCTCGCTCACCACCACGCTCTTCGTGATGATGGTCGAGAAGATGTAATCGCCGTAGTCGCGCTCGATCCGCTCCTTCAGCAGGCGGTACATGGTCACATCCAGCGCGGTCTTCTTGTCGAACATCGTCACCAGAATGCCGAGCAGCCGGACGGTCGCACCGATCTGCTCGTGCAGCGTCGCCACCATGTCGCCCAGCAGGGCCATTCCCTTGAGGGCGTAGAACTTGGTGGTGACCGGCACGATCATATGTGTCGCCGCCGTCAGCGCGTTGATGCTCAACAGGTCCAGCGATGGCGGGCAGTCCAGCAGCACGATGTCGTACTTGTCGGTGAGCACGCTGTGGTAGAACTCGCGCAGCTTGTTCTTCAGCCGGCCCTCTCGCCCGACCTCCATCACCAGCGCCTTGTTGCAGTCTGACAGGCGGGCGCTCGCCGGCACCAGATCAACATTCTCAACCTGGGTGGGGACGACCGCTCGCTCCAGGGGAAAGCGGGCCATCGTCAGCAGGCAATGCGCTTCCCGTTCGATGGCGTGCTCGGCCGATACGCCGAAGGCGGTTGTCGCATTCGCCTGCGGGTCCAGGTCCATGCACAGCACCCGCTTCTTCGCCTGGCCCAGCGCGGCCGCCAGGTTCACGCACGAGGTGGTCTTCGCCACCCCGCCTTTCTCGTTTACGAACGCTATCACCGGCGTCTGCCCGTATGGCGCGTAGTCATCGAAGACGCCGTTAGGCCGAACCTGTTCCATTGCTTACGTGCCTCCGCAAACGCATCTCGCCGTAGGACGCACCGGCTCGATGCCCACAATCGCAACGAATCCGGCGCCGGGGCCGCAGGCCAGCGCGTCACTGCGCGCAACTCGCCTCTGGGATCCGGCAGGCAGCAGACGCGTCCGAAGCTCCTCCGCCGCTTCAGGAATCCCCACGGGTCTAACGCCTTGGCCCGGTTACCCGCTTTGTTCCACAAATCGGGCCTGTTTGAGAGCGTCTGCTTGCCTTTCTGGCGAGCCGCCAGGCCTCGCCAGCGGCGACGTCAAGCGTCGAGCATGGAAGGCTGCCCGTCAGGGGGCGTAGAACCCTAGGGTTCTGCGCACCAGATCGCAGGCAGGCTACAGGAGGCGCACAGATGAACCGACCGAGGGTCGGCGTTCAGCTCATTGTCTTCGGCGATCGCGCTGGCAGCGATCTCCGGGGGGTTCTGGCGGATGTACAGGCGGCAGGCTACGACGGCTTCGAGGGCGGCGTCCCCGCATCGAAGGACCAGGAAGCGAAGGTCGCAGCCGCCGTGGACGGGCTCTCGCTGGCGTTCCTCGGCGGGCACTCCGGGATTGACCAGATGGAGAACCCCGATCAGGTTGAGCGCTGCGCCGCTCACGTTGCCGCGCTCGGCGGTCGCTACCTGATGGTCTCGGGCCGGCGCGACACTCTCGACGGCTACCGCGGCGCGGCGGAGGTCCTGAACCGCGCGGGCGAGCGCTGCCGCAAAGCCGGGGTCGCGCTGTGCTATCACAACCACAACTGGGAGTTCCAGCAGATCGAGGGGCAGGTTCCCATTCACCTGCTGGCGGAGCTGACGGACCCGGAACTGGTGAAGCTTTGCCCCGACGTCTATTGGGTTCACGTCGGCGGCGAGTCGCCCGCCGAGTTCCTGCGCCGCTACGGCGCGCGCTGCCCATGCATCCACTTCAAGGACGGCCTCGCCGGAGACCAATACCGGGAGTTTCGCGAGCTGGGGCGTGGCAAGGTGGACGTGCCGGCCGCTCTCGAGGCGGCGCTGAAGTTCTGCGAGCCCGACTGGATCATCGTCGAGCAGGACCATACCGACGGCGGCCCGGCCGAATCCTGCCGCATCAGCCGCGACTACCTGAGGAGCCTGGGCCTCTAGCAGGCACCGGCCTCTCGCGGTACGGAGAGCCCGATTGCGCATTACTCGCGAGGCGTTCGAGAAGCTCGTCGCCCAGGCGCTGGAGGGGCTGCCTGCCGAGTTCGCCGAGAAGCTGGAGAACGTCGAGGTCGTGGTCGCCGACGCGCCCACCCCTGCCGACCTCGGCGAGCGCCAGCTCCCGGAGGGCGACCTGCTGCTCGGCCTCTACCACGGCGTACCGCTCACCCGCCGGTCGGTCTGGGGCGGCTCGCTCTTCCCGGACCGCATCACCATCTACCAGCGCGCAGTCGAGCTTGTCTCTCGCACACCGCAGGAGATGATCGAGAACGTCCGCCGTACCGTGCTCCACGAGATCGCTCACCACTTCGGCATCTCCGACGCGCGCCTGCGGGAACTGGGCTGCTGACGGCGTTGCGAGAGGCGAAGAGGCGGAACAGCAGTCACGACTCCTCGCCTCTTCGACTCCTCGACTCTCGGCGTCTAGCGCGAGTACAGCCCCACCAACTCCGCCTCACCGAGCACGTGGCCCTCCATCGCCTTTCGCAGGTCTTTCGCTGTTAGGCCCGGCTTCAGGTCGAGCTTGGCGTCGAGCGCGTACAGCATGAACTGGTAGTGGTGCGCCGGCCCAGACGGCGGACACGGACCCATGTACCCGATCCGGCCGGCGCTATTCTTGCCCTGCTTCGCGCCGCCTACCTTGGGCAGCGTCTCGGTCTTCGCCACGTTCTCCTGAAGCGACGCCGTGCTCGCCGGCAAGCCGTACAGCACCCAGTGGGTGAACGTCCCCCGCGGCGCGTCCGGGTCATCGCAGATCAACGCAAGCTCGGCCGTCTTCGCCGGCGGCGCGGTCCACGACAACGGCGGGGAGACGTCCTCCCCGTCACAGGTGTACTTCCGCGGGATACGCGCGCCGTCCTTGAACGCGCTGCTGCTTAGAGCCCACCCCACCTTCTTCTCCTCCCTCCCCTGGCCCGATGGCGCAGGCTGCACAGGCTCGGCCTGGCCCTGGCGACCACACCCGCCTACCAGCAGAAACAGTCCTAGCGCCGCAGCCGCGGCAAGACACAATCGGCCTGTCATCTCCCCTCTCCTCTCGCATTGCTGGAAGAAGGGTAGCGCGGAGATGCCGCCTTGGGAAGGGCGGGATTGGCACAGA
>Ga0315288_10002646_pt1 | contig 23026 bp, 23 predicted proteins | sample YL17G11_20_MG_FD_203454 | JGI IMG/M metagenome (GOLD analysis project Ga0315288, IMG submission 203454) | Sediment microbial communities from Yellowstone Lake, YNP, Wyoming, USA - YL17G11_20 | ecosystem: Environmental > Aquatic > Freshwater > Lake > Sediment | place: USA: Wyoming | collected...
CGTCCGCGTCCGCGGGTTCTGCTGTGGCTGCGTCCGCGTCCGCGGGTTCTGCTGCGACCACCGACTGCCGCCGGTGTGCCTGGTGTGGCTGATGCTGGTGCTGTTGATGCCGCGCCTGTCGGCGCTGCTGGTGTTGTTGAGGATGCTGAACCCATTTTTATATATATAGTATGTGTATTATATATATTGATGATATTATAATTTATAATAAATAAAAAAAAATAATTTAATATAAATGAAATGTACTAAATATAAATAAAAAATGTCAATAAAATAATATTTTTATAATATTTTATAATATTGTACTATTGTATTATACAAAACGTAGAGTAATGTTTGGAATATTATACAAACTGTATCATAAAAAGGGCGCATTTCATATTTTTTTGATATCATTTATAGTGTTTGCAATATTGAATATTATTGAAAATGTAATTCATTATAATATTGGAAAAACGTCGAATGGTAACAGGTTAGAGATTACAAACCCATCGAAAAAAGACTGGAAAAAAATAATAATAACAATGTTTATATTTGCATTACTTCAGGGTGCATTAACATTGTATCTCTATTGAGATTTGTTTTATTATTATTATTTTTTTTTATTTTATTTTTTTGATTTTTTAGGTTGTTTGTTTAGATTTCCCCGCGCAGAAACATGGATGCAATTTCGGGTGTTGATGTGTCAAATCCGGCAAGGTTGAGTGTTTTCCTGTCGTTTGGGTCCACGATGGTGAAGCAGTTGCCGGTCATCCCGATGACAATCAGTTTTGTCTCCGTTCCCATCAATTGTCGGTACCTCACGAGCGCTGACTGGGGGTGTTCATTGGGCGCGTAGGTTTCGTTGTCGGTGAGAACAATGAATGCATCAAACTTGAGGTTGTGTTGGATTGCGTGCAAGATGGGAAGAACACAGTCCGTGGAGCTGAAAGCCATTCCATTTGTAGCGGCGAGGCCTTGATCAATTGTCATTCCGCGTCGCAACTGGTTTCGCGAGGAAGGTCCGCTCATGTCGGTCAATCCAGCAGAGAAACCGACAACACTGACATTTTTTTCGGTTTCAAGGTAAAGGAGCGCCATTGCAATGGATGCATCACGACAAGTCAGCACTTTTGAACCGAGAACTGCCGAGCTCATGCTTCCGCTGACATCAACAGCAACCATGATGGATTGACCGGTTGGGGTGATGGTCCCGTACGACAGCTGGAAGAGCTGGGTGAATGCATTCGCGATGAAGGAGTTTGGAACCCATGAAAGAGAGCCGAGGTCACCGTGTCCGTTCTTGTACACTTTTGAGGCAACGAGGACTTTGATGGGGTGAATGCGCGCTTTCAAAATTGCGGCCTGGTCGGTCATGCGTGCGACAATTTCCTTGTACTTGTCGCCGGCAACTCCATTTTGCGTCATTTTCCCCAAATTCCGCAAAAGAGCTTCCAGGGGCATTGTTTCAAGCAGTGTTGCCCAAATTTCCCTGCTTCCAAAGAGGACGGTTGGAATGTGTTCGCGAACAAGACGCCCGGAGCGGATGAGAGCACACGCAAGTGGGACATTTTTGGATTCGCCTGCTTCATGGACTGCATGCAAGTGTTTGAGGAGGTGCGCGACTTGTTGAAATTGTGTGAGTTGCTGATGGTGGTGTTTCTTTTCACCACCACTCTTCTTTGCACCGCCGCCGCCCTCTTCATCGTCATCGTCGGAATCTGCGACTGCTGCAACTACTGGTGTAGGCGTAGGCGTAGATTTAGGAGCAGCAGCAGAAGGCATGACGGATGTTACGGCAGCGACGAATCCTCCAACGAGCGATTTGACTGCAGTGGCAGCGACGGCAACAGGAGCAGCGGTGAATTGGGCGAGTGTTTTCTGGGTTGGAATGGGCGGAGTTTCAATTGAGTTCAACTTTGCAAGGAATTCCTCCTTTGTGAGCGCTTTGAATGGATTGGGAAGAATGAGCTTTCCGCTTGCTTTCAACGTGGCAAGTGTTTTTTCAGAGGGAACCTTTGCTTTGCGGGCATTTTTCATCATCACGTAGTCAAACATGAGACGTGCGCCGTCGTCTGCGAGGGTTGTCGGGTCAATGTGAATCATGCGAATGATGTCGGCGTGAGTCCAGCCTTCACGATTTTGGTACTTTGTCATTTGAAATGCAAGGTCGCGTCCGTTTCGCGAAGTGTAGTAGTGGGAGACTGCTTTGCGAAACCCGGCACCCCATCCTTTTCCCTTCTTCTCGGGTTTCGACATGGACAAGTCGCGAACAAACCCGGCCAGCATGAACATGTGAGTGGGAATGCGGACACACTCCTTCATAGTTTCAAATGCAATTTGTTTTTCAGCGGCATTTTTTGCAAAGACGATTGCGGCGGCAAGTGAAAGCAGGACCGGTTCTTGTTTGGGGGCACGTCCGCCCACTGAAACGGCTTTCAAAAGGTCGCAAAGTTGCACGAACTGAGTGGGGTCGGGGTCGCGAATCATTTTGAGAACTGAAAGCGCACACTCAAGATTGACATCGGAAGATTGTCTGTAGTAGTTGCCCATGTCTTTCGCTCCGCCCAGAACGAGATAGCGATTGACGTGTTCGAGCGTTGGCAGTTTCCAGACATACCCGCCGGCGTCGTTCAACACCTGGTTGATGTCGTATTTTGCAGTTTGAGGGATGGAAGCCCTATTTTGAGGCTGGTGTGCGACCATGGCGGCCGAACCAACAGATTTCGATTTCTTCTTACCTTTTCCTTTATTTCCTCCTTTGGCGGATGCAGATGCAGCTTTAGCAGAGGGCATTGTTGAATGTACGTCGGTTGTTGATTTTGGAACATACAAAACTTATTTATAAAACATAAAAATTCAATTTATATTTTATTGAAATTAAATACGTTACCTTTTAAATAATAAAAATAACAAAAAATAATAAAAAAAATAACAAAAAATAATAATAAAATATATATTAAATGTAAGTCATTTATAAATTATCTATTATTTATATATAATTATGGAAGTTAATATATTCCTATTGTGTTTTAATGAGAGTATTCTATTACCAAAAACTGTTAAATTTTATAAATCTAGGTTTCCAAATTGTAATATAACTATTTATGATAATATGAGCACAGATAAGTCTGTTAAAATTGCAAAAAAATTAGGTTGCAAGGTATGTGGTTTTAATTCTGGTGGTAAGAATGATGTTAGAATCAAAAGAAATATAGCAAATACATGTTGGAAAAATATAAAAAAAGGGTGGATTATAATGGCGGATATGGATGAGTGGCTAGATATAACAGAGGAAGATTTAGATAATGAAACTAAAAAAGGAACAACTATAATAACAACCAAAGGATATGATATGATAGGAGAAAGCAGAAGCGCGATTTTAAATGATATTGATTTAAATAAGATTACAAAATGTGTGCCGAATAAAGATGAAGATAAAAAAATATGTTTTTTAAGAGAACAGATTAATAGTATGAATTATTCGGTTGGCTCACATAATTGTTCCCCCAAAGGAAATATTAAATATAGTTCAAAAATATATAATATTAAACATATGGCTTATGTTGGATTAAAATTTATAATAAATAAAATGAAACAAAGATATGCAAGAAGCGGTGATATGCGAAAAATAGGCTATTCAGTTCATTATACAAATGATATTACCAAAATAAAAAAAAAATATGTATCATTATTATTACAAAGCAAGAATATAGAATAATAACCGTGAATAAAAAATCATATATAAAAAAATCATATATAAAAAAATCATATAAATAAAAAAATCATATATAAAAAAATCATATAAATAAAAAAATCATAAATGGATATAATTGAAAATTTACCCGATGATATTATTTTATATATTTATACAAAATGTTTAAAAAGATATCGGTTGTATGAGGGGAAACTCATCAAGTTGATAGATTTAGATAAATATAAATTTTTGGAAAAATATATTCATCGTAGAATAAAGAAATTCTATGGCAGTGAGACAAATTATTATATCAAGTATCAACTATCTAATTTGAGTGATGTAGATAGAAAAGATTCATGCAGCATTGATGATGATATGATTTGTATAAATATAACGATAAACGATGGTTCGCTAAGATATGATATTGATAGGTTTCGATTCAAAAAAATAAAAGACTTTAACATAAATACACAATCATTACCATCTATTTACTACAGGGGTAGTTACAAGGATTACGATTGGGAAGTTGTAAGTTGTACGTATGAAATTTAATATTTTTTTGAATAAGGGGAATATAATAATATTTATAAAATGATATAAATATATAAGTTAATATTATTATACTTTAATTAAATGCAATCATATGAGTTTGACTATTGTGATACGTATGAGTCGTATAGAAGTGGAGTAAAGTTGGATAATAATCGACTAAGAATGTTTAAATGTGAAGAGTGTAGAGGGGAAAAAATATTTGTAAAAAAAAGTGTGAATGATTCAAAGTTTAGATGCGAGACATGCATCCAGAACCAGATTCAAAATGAAGTTCAAGCGCAGATGCCGAATTCATTGATTTTAGAGATGCCGACAACGGAGACAACAGTTGACACAACACCACAATTTTCATGGCGATGGCTTCAATTCTTCACTTAGTTGAAGGAGTTCGAATTTGATTTCCGTGTGAATTGAAAGAATGCATTCCATATTGCATTGCAATTTTGTGGCGAAGTAGGGCGGCTGGTTGTCCTGCAAGTCTTGAACGATTTGCGTCTGATTTTTTTCGCATTTCTGCGCGTGTTTCATGATCGTCATTGTCATTCTGCTGAGGCTCAAGAAGATTTTTGCAGAATTCTTCATTTTCTTTTTGTGTTTCTTGACATTCACCACATACTTCATAGACAGTGTCGTCATCTACAGACAACAGCTTGCATTTTGCACCGATTTCGCAATTCCAGAAGCCGAATACTATTTTGGTTATTGGGTCAATGCAAGCGTTGTCAGTAGACCGAAGGAAACAGTGACGATTGTCAATGAAGAAGCGACAGCATTTGGGAGGCGGTGCAATGTAGTCGCCGCAAGGGTTGTAAATCATGGAACTGGGAGGTGCAATGTCATAGATGAAACATTGTTGTTCTTTTTCTTGTGGTTGTTGTTCTTTTTCTTGTGGTTGTTGTTGTTTTTTTATTGTGATTTTGATTGTTCTTGTTCGTGGAGACACGGGGGCGGGCGCAGAAGACACGGTCACAGGAGGCACGGGCACATGAGACACGGGGGGCGCAGCAGAAGTTTTTTTTGCAACGATTGTTATTTTGATTTTTTTTTTTTCAATGGGAGGAGAAGAAGCAGGAGAAGAAGCAGCAGTAGCAGCAACAGTAGCAGCAACAGTAGGTTTTGCAGATTTGGGTTGTTGTTGTTGTTGAGAATAAATTTGAGACAATGTTGAGAATGACGCAAGAGGTCGATGATGCAGATGATGCATTGCCCAGTTGATAAATAAATGTAAACCTGATAAAAAAAAATATAAAAAAATAAAAATCAATTTATATTTTTTCAATTACTAATATTAGAATATAATAATATAAAGTAAAATTATAATATTATTATATTAGCGAATTAAATAAAAAACGAAATGAATTCAAACGATAAGATGACGACTCCATTGGTAACAAAAGCGCCAGTAATAGCACCTGCAGAAATGACACGAATTGTAGAATATACTGGAGGTCGCGATGTGTTTATGGAATTATTGAAAACAAATCCTGGAGTGTTTATATTTAAATTTGGCGCAGAGTGGTGTGGTCCCTGCAAAAAGATAAAAAAGTTTGTAGATAAAGTTTCGCTTGTTCTTCCAGCGAACATCATGTATATTTTCAGCGTGGACGTTGACGAGTGTTTTGATTTGTATGCATACTTGAAGCAAAAGAAAATGGTGTCGGGCATTCCGGTAATGCTGGCATATAAGGCGGGAAATATTACGTATGCACCCGACGCATCGGTATCGGGAATAGACGAAAAGGAACTAAAACATTTTTTTGACACGTGTTTGAAGATGATGACATCATGACATCATGACATCAGGACATTATGATGCATTATTTATTGTATTATTGTATTATACCAAGTATTCTATTTTCATGCACATACTATGGAATTAATTTTGTTCTTGATAAAATTGTTTTAGAATCTGAATAATAATAAATAGTAAAATTTTAAATATTATATTCTTAAAAACTTGGACATTTTTATAGCGGTGGTGGTGGTTACGGTGGTAGTGGCGGCGGATATCCTGTGACAAACATGTGTTTTTCTAACATGAGTTTTGTTTTTGTTTCTTGTGATAATAATGTCAACAAATTTTTGGTTTCCCATTTTTTCAAAAAATTAAATGGAGTTATATCAGATTTTGAATCATTAGAAGAAAAAGAAAATTTAGATTTAATATTCAAATAAAAACAATCACTAGACTGGAATTTAACTGTGGTTGGAATGGAACAGGATTTTTGTTCAATCTCTCCTTCATCATAGGTAATAATGTGATTTAAATGTAATTTATTTTCATTGTAAAAAGTATCATTCCATCCAATTATTCCTCCAATGTAGTTATATTTTTCTCTACCCTTTTGTATTCCATTCCATATAAACTCATTTTTAAATGTGTTTGCAACATGGTCATATATTAAAACGTCAGTAAAATTTTTTCCATTTAAAAAATTATCTATTCCAAATAACTGACTTTGTTTTGAGTTGTAACTACTGATTATTTGTTCAAAAAAATTGAAACTAATAAAATCATTGGATCCATTCAATAAAGTAATATTTGGTTTTTTTTCTATTGATTTATAAAATGAAAATCTAAACTTTTCACTAAGCATATCTAAAAAAGGATCATTATAACCGGGAGTTACGTTCCCTTGATCAAATTCGTAATAATTTGCAGTTTCGGGTTTATCTTGAAAATACATATCAAATAGTGATTTTGATACATCTTTTTCGGATCCTATAAATGTAAATGTAAAGTTTGCTTTATCATGAAAAAAATATTTCAAATAAAGTAGATTCTCCATTCTTTTCTTTGTTATGAACATTCTATTTGGACAACTGTTATACAAAAAAAATGGAACACAAATGTCTATGTGTATTTTTTGGTTATGTGATGCTGTCATGCTGACATCAGTCATAGTATAAATATAAATAATGTATTAATATTATTATAATATATAATATTATTTGTATTTATACTATTTTTATTTTTATTATATTATAATTATAATTTGCTTTCACATATTGAATTGAATTATTGCAATATTTCGCCATTTTTGTAAACGTTGCACTTGAATTTTTGGTTAGAAGGGCGCGAGCATATTTCGGCATTTGCGGGTGCATTGTAAAAAAGGAATGAGGGTTTATTTGCCATAAGAATTGATGTTGAAAGAACGGCTACACCGGCACCGATGAGCGAGCTGAGAACAATTGCGTACATATTTGTGCATCGACTATTCAACATGGTTATGCAGTCAATAACGTAGAATACGAGGACTACGGTTAAAATGCTATAGTTCATTGAGTTGTAAAACATTGGAACAGCTAGATAAATAAAAATGAAAGAAAGAATTGCGCTATTTATTGACGAGTTTGCGAATGATGAGCCGGGAATGTTAATAATGCTGCAAATTGGGTCCATCATGATTCCATCCGGGGTTTTCTCTCCAAATGTTGAAAAACAAATAAAGTACACGATGATGAGAGTAAATAAACAAGCAATATATATAATCCCCTTCATGTCAGAGTTTGAAATGCTGAGCATGACTAAAAAAGCGGATAAGATAAATGAACCGGATATAGAAATTATTTTAAACATATTGGATAAAGATAAGTCGATGGGCATTTTATTCGAGGGTTTTACTAGTATCAAGTTTTTACTACTATTATATATATATTATTTAAAAATTTAATATATAAATAAATGATACTAAATCTTAAAACATCCAACCTAAAAACCAAGTTTTTTATTTTTGATTTTGCTTTTGCTTTTTCGCTAAGGATTGAATTTTGAATAATTTTGAACTATCCATGTTTTTAAAGATGCAATTGCTTTAGTTTTATAAAATGAATTAATCATGAGTTTTACATTATGGTCGGATTTTGTCATATTAATAAAAAAATTAGAAATTACATTTCTTGTCACTGCTTGTTTGTATTTGGAAACATATTCTTGGATAGTAAATATTTTTTTTTTAGTTCTAGCATTAATTTTATTATGAAAATTCAAAAAATATATGCATAATTCTTTTTTATTTGTTATTTTAGATTTATCTAAATTTTTGGTTTCTTGTTGTGCATGTTCTGTGCATTCAGGACACGGAAGGTTTGCGCTAACTAGAACAAAAAAGTCAAGGAGTGAATTTTTCATTTCATTGAAATGTTGATTTTTCATTTTGAATGCGAGTGTATGAAATAAATACCATATTGCCGGTCCCCAAACACTTTTTCCAACCATTTGATTGTAATATATATATAAATATATATGCTAAATTAAATAATTAAATTTTAAATTAATAATATAAAATTATACTATTTTTATAAAGACTTATTTTTTAAGCGTGTTGAAAATTCTAATTCTCTAATAAATATTCCATGTATGTTAGATTTTTTTAAATTAATATTATTATTTGTAATATATGTATAAAAAATATATTCAGTCAAACAATTTTGTTCTTTAACCCCAATTTGTTTTATGCAATATTTCACTATATCTAACATATTGTCATAAAATTCAAACATTTTTTCTATTAATGAATGGTTGTGATAGAAAAATTGGTCATTCGCGTATTTATAGGTTTTGTAATTACCAAAACCAAAGACATATATTGTATTATCATTTATTTCTTCAAATATAAATTTTTTATCTAATGGATAATTTTTAAGTATATTGATATTCTCTTCGTTATATAAAATAGTATGAGATTCTTTATTCATTAATTTAGGTAATATAGGAACTTCGCTGCTAAATATATATTGATCAAATCTTAATCGTATAATTAAATCGTATTTTATATCATTATTATCAATATGTGTTTTAAGAATTTTATATGTATTTTTTACAAGATAATATTGTCTAAATCTCCTAATATCATTGTTAGGTACTCCTTTTACAGAAAAATCATTTAATATAAATGTATCTATAGGTTTGAAAAATTCAATTGCGTTGATTACAAGTTGTTCATCAGTGTCAACTGTTGAATTTTTGTATTCAACCTGCAATTTATTACTTATATCTATCCCTAAAAATACATCAGCATTATATTGTTGAATTAAAGCGTTCATATGTAAATATTTAACCATTTCAAAGGTTCTTAATTGTCCAGTTAACAAAACTGCTACTTTCATTGTATTATATATATTATTATCTATACAATTGTATTCAATATTTTATCGCAAAATATTTTATATTGTTTAAAAAATAAAAATGAATTGTTACGAATAATTATTCAAGGGTATATTATATAGATTTATATGACACTTTGTAAATATAAAGCGATTCTTGGAAATCCGGGTGTAGGACTTCATTCCTATCGTTTATTTAATTTGCCGGTAGTTGATGTCGCATTGACTGTGCTTTTAGCTTACTTGTTGGCGTTGTGGAAACAATGGGCGTTTTGGAAAACATTTGTAGGATTATTTGTCCTGGGGGAAATTCTTCATTATATTTTTTGTGTTGATACTGCGGTAATGGCTGCAATTAGAGGATTGTTTCATTTTCTAAAAAATAATATATAATAAGAATTTAAACCTATTTTAATATTTTTATTATTGGATAAAAATATTGAATTACAAATGGATAACTCAAAATCAAATTACAAGGTTTATAACACCGAGGCAGCGGCGTCAGCGATGGCAACAAATAAAAAATATTATGTCATTGAAGGCGATGATGACGATGAAGGCGATGATTGTGAAAATGATTTTTTTAATAAATTAAAATGCATGACTCAGTGTAATGGTGTTGGTTGTTATGACGATGTCAACATTGACATGTGTTGTTTGCTAACAAAAGAGGCATTAAATGATATTTACATTACTTTGAATTGTGGTCATAAATTCAATTATATTCCGTTATACAAGGAGGTGGTGATTCAAAAAACATCGGCAGGCATTACATCAAGTGGGTATTATAATTCGTGCACACTACGTTTAAATGAAATGAAATGTCCGTATTGTCGCAGAGTGCAAGACAAGCTGTTGCCATTTTTGAACTATCATGATGTTAAGAGACTAAAGGGGGTTAATGCTCCAGAGTCATTGTGCATGAAGGTGCGAATGTGCGAACACGTTGAAACTGCCAGTAAAAGAAAGAAAAATAATAAGAAAGAAATGTCATCTGCATGCGAATGTAATGCGATTCATGTGGTAAATGGCGCATATTATTGTAAAAAACATTATGAACGGCAACTAGAAGAGAATAAGCAACAACAGGAGCAACAAGAAAATAAAGAAGAAACATCTTCATCTTGTACGACAATTGAAAGTGAAAGTGAAAATGCGAATGTGTGTGGTGTAATAATTAAGACGGGTAAAAAGAAGGGGCTGCCGTGCACAAATTCTTCAAGTTGTCGCATTCATGCGCATTTGCGCAAAAATGTTGTTGTTGCAACGTGTGTTGACTAACATTTCATCAAGATAAATATTTTATATTTTATAAGACATTTTATTTTTTTAAAATATTTTAATTGTAAATATTTTGATTTATATTTTAGATATTTTAATTTTTTAGCTTCAGAAGCTAAAGAAACTTGACTATGGAGTGGCCTGCATGGCCTGCAGTTCAGCGTTTAATCTGTCGGCGGCGGTTCTAGCCTCAAGCTGATCGTAATACTTAGGATTTGGAATGTATATTTTATCCATGCCGCTGAATATAGCTGGACTAGTAATATGGACGACTTTCTCATCTTCAGGTTTCTCATCTTCAGGGACGACTACTGAGACTGCCACTGCTCCATTTCCCCTTCCTTTTGATCTCTTTTCCCTTCCTTTTTCTCCCTTTTTAGTTAATGGTGCTGCTTGTAGTAATGGTGGTGGTGATGATGATGATGATGTTGGTGATGGTTGTTGTTGTTGCTGCATATAATTTTGCATGAATTCTGGGTTTTGCTGCTGGCATTGTTGCATTAATTCTGGGTTTTGCTGGCATTGTTGCATGTATTGTTGCATGTATTCTTGTTGTTTCTGTTTCATGTCCGGATCTTGCAAAATGCGCAGCTGTTGTTGCAGGTAACTTTGTAGTTGTTGCAGCTTTTCTTTCATTGAATCCGGGGAGGATTCTTTTATTTGTTGCAGGAATTGTTGTAGTGTTCGCAGGTATGTCATGTATTGTGGATGATGAGCATATCTACGCATAATAAGGTATTGCATGAATTCTTCCGTTTTATCCGGGTTTTCATGGTAATTACCCACGAAGTTTTGTAGTGTTTGCATGTCTGTCTGGAAGGATTGTTGCATCGCCATGTATTGTTGCTCTTGCTGGGATTGTCGCATCATGTATTGCTGCTGTTGCTGGGATTGTTGTTGTTGCATCGCCGCGGATTGTTGCCAGTATTGCTCTAGTTGTTGCCGGTATTGCGGGTCATCCTCCTTGTATTTATTCAGCAGGTGTTGCAAGGCAGTATACACAACTTGTGGTGGGGATTTTTCAAGCATCCATATTTGCAGATGCATCAGGTCATTATCGAATTCTTGTTGTCGTTCTCGTTGTCGTTCTAGTTCTTGTTGTCGTTCTAGTTCTTGTTGTCGTTCTAGTTCTTGTTGTCGTTCTAGTTCTTGTTGTCGTTCTAGTTCTTGTTGTCGTTCTAGTTCTTGTTGTTGGTTTAGTAAGCTTTTTTTACCTGGTTGAAGAAAACTAAACATTCTACTTTCTCTACTTGCTGTTCTTGCTTGGAGTTTTTGTTGTGCTTCTCCTGATGCTGCTCTTGCTTCTCCTGATGCTTCTATTTTTGGTTGTGCTGCTGCTCCTGATGCTTCTCCTAATACTGCTGCTCCTGATGCTTCTCCTAATACTGCTGCTTCTTTTGATGTTAAGTAATTTCTCATCATTGTTGCTTGTAGTTGTATTTGTCTTTTTTCTTTTTGTTGTCTTTCTGCTTCTAGTTGTCGTTCTTTTTGTTGTCGTCGTTGTTCTTCTTCTTGTCTTTCTGCTTCTAGTTGTTGTATGTATAGTGGGTCACTTTCTCTTGCTTTTTTCATTGCATCTTCAATTAATTTCTTGTATGTCTCGTCGCATCCACCACGAGCAGAACATATTTTGTCCACCTCTCCTTGTAATGCATCTTGTATACGTTGATCATATGGATATAAGGGGTCGTAGTATCTATGGTATCTATTTGAAACTCTTTCATGAAATGCCTGATTGATATGAACTATTTCATTGCAAATCCTCACAGAATCTTCAATGCGTGGTATTAGACGTTCATTCATCAAATTTCTAAGTAAAACAGCAGCACCCAACTGTGCGGACGATGCGCCTCCATAAAAAATAGCGCGCCCTATTTTATTTTTTCGTAGTGTTTTTCTTTTATATTTTTTATTTTTAATACTTTTATTTTTATTGTAGCGACGAATGTGTTGTCGTTTTTTTGTTTTTTTTCCACCACCAGTAAAAAGGGGTTTCGTCAGTATTTTTTCTAATTGAGTTTGTACATCTTTATAGTATTTGTGTTTATCTTTTACATTGTCCCAGTCAACTTTTTTTAATAGTCCTGTTTCTCTGTGCCTGTGTGGAGTTGAGCCGGGTGGCATGTCTTTAAACAAATTTCTTATAATGCTGCGTGTAAATACCGAACACGATGTATCAATGATTAGAACGTGTTTAAGGTTGGGTATGACTTTGTTTAGTTCGTCTACTATTTCAAGAGTTGTAATCGAAGAATTGACTTTTTTGCAATCAAAATTAGGTTTATAATCACTGAGCGGTCGTAGTCCATATGTTTTCGGTAATAAATAAACAAAGTCGCCATAGTTAACCACTTGAATAGAATGATATGGATATCCAGCTTGTTTAGGTCCACACGTGTAACTTTTATTTAAAAAAGGAATATTATTTGTTTTTGTGGATACAGCAAGATTATAAACTCCTGATTCAAAATAACTTTCCAATATACTTTCGTCGGGTCTTTTTTTATTAAAGTTAACACCTTTCAACCCCAGTTTAGATTTTTTTGAAATTTCTTGTACTTTTTCAGAAATATCTTTTATTGAAATTCCGTCTACCAATGGAAATGACCTGATAAACTCATCATCAAATTTTTGGTAGTCCTCTCTCTTATTACAGACAACAGAGCCGATGTCAGATAAATATAATGAAGAGACAGACTCTAATGTATCATTTACATCTCTTGGATATTTTATTAAATCATGGGATTTTGCAAATTCGCCATGTGTGTGCACAATAACAATGACTCCGCGCGGCAATGTTGACTTTTTTGATGACCAATTTATTTTTTCTTCTGCGACAGGTATAGTTTCTTCATGAATCATACGAATGTGTGGATTTTCAGTTTTTATTTTTAAATCAATATCCCTTAAAAATATTCTTTGAATGGGTGTGGGAGTTTTGTTAGTTGCATAACGAATCATTTTTCTCATATCTTCTGGTCTCATTTGTGATATAGCATTGTTAATTCCCTGCTGGTCTGTTATTGAACCGAGTATCTTGTCGGCGTCCGCTTGTTCAAAAACTGTGGGTAATTTTTTTATATTTGGACGTGATGATGACGATGAGCGTTTTGTTGTCTGTTTTGTGGGTGTTTTCTGTTTTGTGGGTGTTTTCTGTTTTGTGGGTGTTTTCTGTTTTTTGGGCGTTCTTATTTTACGTGTTGTTGTTGTTGCAGCCTTTTTTTTTTTAGGTGACATTGGTGGAGGAAGAAAGTCAAAAATATCTACACTCGTTTTTGTTGAAGTTTGGTTTGTGGGTATTTTTGTTTTACTTGTTTTTTTTTTAGGTGACATTGGAGGAAAAAAGTCAAAATTATCTACACTCGTTTTTGTTGAAGTTTGTTCACTCGTTTTTGTTGAAGTTTGTTCTGGTATTCTTGATAATGTTGTTTTTCTAAACATTATAATAATTTCACTGACAAATACTACGTATTCTATATATATATATATATATATGCATATTATATTTTTTATCAATATATACATGAGACTTTTATAATTTTGAACATCAGACATGGTGGTATTAATATATTACGCATATGATATAGAAACAAACGGCGTTATTATAATAATCGACCGTTACATATTGCTAAATTGTAAAATAATGTTCAGCATTCAACATTTTTTGAATAAAGAAGGTGATAACGAAAATAGCTATAGTTTGTTTCGAATGTTGGAACCGACGGAACACGAAAATAAAAATAATCAAGAAGGCAATGAAAATGAAGGAACTCAAGAGAATGAAGTTGTGGTGGTTGCGCCTGGAACAATCAGACAAATTTTAATAGATAAATGTTTAGAAAGTGATTATGATTGGCTTTATGCGGACTGGAACGTGCGGGGTATTTTGCCGAGTCCGATGCGTTTAGTCATGTTTCGTCCGAGCATGTGCCAGTTGTGCGGAGTGGTTGATGCCAATATTGAACATACGCAGTTTTATAGTGGATACGTGTACGAGCATGCCGGATTCAACTATTGTTGTCATTGCAAAGATAAATTTTTCAGCGCATTAAAGACGCGAGCAGAACCCATATGGGAACTATTACAGTGCGAGACATTGCGTGAATTTTGGGGACCGAGGACACGACGCGACCCTGTGACAAATGAACGATTGTATTCTGGAAAATACAAGTATGAAAAATGGAGGGCAATTTCAAAACATGTTTCCTATTCTATTGACAATACAAAAGGAATGCCAGGTATAGAAAATGCGCCATTCATTTATTGCGAAATGAATGATGCGAATCTGGGTGAGATTTCCAAATCGATTCCTGTATCGGATATTTTGAAATCGAATTATAATGCGTGCAAGAATGGATTTTTTGATCCGTCTTATGACCCGAACGATGATGACCCGATTAACACATTGGAGCTTGCGGATGATGCGAAGATAGTTCTGTCTTTGTCATCATCATCATTGAGTAGTGGATAATGCAATTTTTACAAGTTTGTAGTTGTGCGTATCGGGAATAATATCGCGAATTTTGTGTTGAGGTCCGCATGGTCCAAACCATGTTTCAGGAGAAATTACGAGTTTATCAGGGTTACTATTTACATAAGATGCCCACCAGCTGTAAGAGCTGTTTGCGATGATGTTGTGAGTGCACGCAGACATAAGCCAAAAACAGAATTCATCGTCCGGGTTATCGACAATGATTTTATGGGGAAGATTTTTGAACGTCGGTTCATTTTGAATAAAGGCAACATCATCAGAGAATATAATGAATATACTATTCTCTGTTGAAAAATGTGAGATGGCATCTAAATAATACTTCATGTCGAGGTTAAGATGAATGTGTGAGAGGGACAAATAATCTGTTCTTCTCACGTGGACAGAAATGGGAACGAGGACATTATTATCCTTGTTATTTTGTTTATATTGGTGAATGGTGGATTCAACTATTTGGGAATAAGGATTGTGTAACATTTGAATAAATTCGGTTTTACATTTATCAAAATATTTGTAAGATTGAAAGTATCCATAAATGCAGTTATTTATGCGAGAATCAAAATAAATTCCTTCATAAAAGAAATTTCTTTCACGGTAAGTTATCTTGTAATTTCGAATTGCGGCGGAGTCTAATTGAAAGTTTTTGAACATGGTGTATTTAGTAATATTTTTTCTTTTATTGTCGTTCCACATTTTAGTATAAAATTTTAAAGTTGATTTATATTTTTTAGATAATGTGTAACAAGTTGCCAAAATAAATAGTAAATTTCCCATTCCACCCATCAAGTGTCCAGTTATTTCTTTTTTACCGGGTTGTTTTTTCATAATTTTTATATTTTTATATATTTTGTATAAATATCTTTATGCCATTATAAGTTAATTTCCAGATTTAATACTATTTTTTTATTTTATATAAATAATAAAAAAATAATACAACGAACAACAATTCAAATGAGTGTGACTAATATTAACGAGGTTGAAAGCAAAGAGTTGCCTGGGTGTTGCGTTATAGGGTTGTGTGTGTATAACAATGAACTGGGTTTGCCGAGTGTGTTATCAAACATTGTAAAAATAATAGAGTCGTGTTTATTTGAAAAAATAACGGTGGTTGCATTTTACGATAGTTCTTCAGATAAGTCGTATTCAATAATGGATGTATTCAAAAAAAAATATGAAAGCGTGCGTGCAACCACTTTTAAAATGATTATTGTTGTAAACAAGCCAAACAGTCGAAATATGCGCATGGATTTTGGCGGTGGAAGCAATGCGGTTTCCAGAGCTCTAGACACTGGCAGAACTGCAAGAATTGCCGTTGCAAGAAATGGCATACTACATGTGATTAGAGGTTTGTATAGTAGAGGATTTTTTAACAAGTATTTTATTATGATGGATAGTAATGAATATGCATGTGTTGGGCAAATTAATATACCGACGTTGCGTAGCGCTTTGGAGCGTTCAGATGAATGGGATAGTGTGTCATTTAATAGGGAGGCGGGTTATTATGATTATTGGGCGTTATCTTATGACCCGTACATTTACAGCATATATCATGTTGTTAATAAAAATGAAACACTACATAATATGAGAGAAGATTTTGAAAAAAAAATAAAATATGCAAGTGAAAATGTAAAAAATGATAATAAAAAATATAGTTTCATACCCGTATATTCTTCATACAATGGTTTTGCGATATATAAGACAGATAAGTTTTTGAATTGCAGTTATAGTTCAAACATTGACATCAGGTTGTTTCCAAAAAAGTTACTTCCGCCGCAAATAACTAATAAATTTACAAATGATTGTGAGCACAGAAAGTTTCATTTAGAAGCAATAAAAAAGAATAAAGCGCGCATCGTTGTTAGTCCGCTTTCAATATTTTATAAATTGCCGATTCGAAATCCGAGGTTGCGAGGTCCGGCTTGAAACCAATGAACAAGTATTTGCTACATTTTTATTTTATTTTATTTTATCAGATCATTAATGCCGGTTTCAAAATTAACAGTTATATTCCACCCTAAATTTTTTAATTTGTTATTGCTAATGTAATAACGTTTATCATTAAATGGTCTATCTTCTATGTATTCAATATAATCATTAAAATCGATACTTGCACTTTCGTTATCGTCTACGTGTACGTTATCAACATTTATAATTTTTTCAATGAGCATTTTTGCAACTTCAAGAATGCTGTATTCCATTCCTTCGTCACAACCAATGTTGTAAATTTCGCCAATTATACCCTTTTCCAAGATTGCAATAAATGCTGTTGCGGTGTCATACACGTGTAAAAATGCGCGCATGCAGTTACCATTTTGGATTGTGACTTTTGAGCCAGTTTGAAGTTGGTGTATGAATCTTGGTATAACTTTTTCAGGATATTGATTTGGACCGTACACGTTATTTCCTCGCGTTATAATAATCGGAATTTTAAATGAATGGTTGTATGATTGCGCCAACAATTCGGCGCTTGCTTTAGTGGCTGCATAAGGATTTGTGGGGCACAGTATTGACTTTTCGGTTTTAATGTCTGCCGACTCGTTTTCGCCGTAGACTTCATCTGTTGAAACGTGGATAAATAATTTGAGTGTTTTACAGTACAATCTTACAGTTTCAAGTAAGTTATGCGTTCCTAAAATATTATCATTAGTATAGGCGATCGCATCAGTAAACGATGTTTGGACGTGTGACTGTGCTGCGAAATGAACAACGTGTGTTATTTTATTTATTTGAAATATATAATTCAATAAATCAGAACTTTGCAAGTTGCCTTTGATAAATGTATATCTCTCAACACATCGGCGGACAAGTTCAGCAACATTATTTTCGTTTGCACAATAATAAAGAGCGTCAAAATTTATTATTTTAATATTTTTATATTTTGAAAAAATATTGTTTATAAAATGAGAACCAATAAACCCTGCTCCACCAGTTACAAATAAAATGGTTTCACTGCTGTCTTCAAATTGTGTAGTATGTTGCTGCTGCTTGTTTTCATTTTTGTCTGCACGTTTATAATTTTTAATGGTATCTTCTACTGCATCTTTAATGCAACGCACTTCTGGCGCAAACGTTTCTAGTGCGGTTGTATCCAAATAGTTGTTGGAACGGTCGCATACTACAACTTTGCGCTGTTCTTCAATGCTGAAGTTATTCCAGGTAAATTGTGGGTCAACATGTTTTTGATACATTTCTAATATTTCATTGTGTGAAATTACACCGGGATTTGTGAGATTTATTGTGCCGACAAGACGCGATTTAAGCATTTTTATGACAATAGGTAACAATTCATCAAGAACCGACATGGAATTCGGAACTGAACACACTTTTGAGTAGTTTACAATTTTAGTAATAAAATTTCGAGGACACTCACTTGCAACGAGTGGCATTCTGATTCGCAAATTTAGTACATTTCCCGAAAGTTGATGCATAAGCCTGTCTGTAAATCCTTTTACAATAGAATAACCCGATCCAAAAAAATTGGGAACGTCGTCTTCATGAAAGCCTTTGCCTACATTTAAATTTGAATCATGATTGTGTTGTGGATTGGGGGTTATAGTTGCCTCGATATTTTTGTAACTAAAAATGCACCCAGTTCCAAGGTATGTGTAATGAATATTTCTTTCTTTGCATTCTATCGCCAGCGAAATGGGACTGAATAGATTATCTTTTATATTTTCAACTAATTTCCCGGGCTGTTCTAAATAGTCAATGGTTGTATATTTAGTGGTACCGATTGTACCGTGTGTACGCCCAATAAATGAAATTACGTGCGAAGGTGCGACTTCATCAAGTTCTTTAGACAATACTGGCGTATCATCAACTCGTGAATTACCAAGAACAAAGTCAAATGCATTGTTGATTTGTTTTTCCTTTTGCAATAATTTAACAAATTGATTCCCGATCCAACCGGCGTGGCCATATACTAAAACTTTCATTTTAATTATATAAAATTATTTATTTATTATGTTATATATCGTTATTATTATAATAAATAAATAACGAATTATAATATAATAATAATAATAATGATTTTTTTGTATAAAAGAAAAAAACAAAAGCGAATACTTCGGGTGAAACCGGGTATCCAGACTAGCATTCACTTTTTAGTAATAAATATGGATAAAAATAAAGATAGACTTGATATACTATTGCCAGAGTTGAATAATATAAAATGTAGTTATACAATAGTAAAAGGAATAGATGGGAATAATATGGAAAATGATGCAGATGCAATAAAAATATTATCATCACCTAAAAATGTTAAAAATAAATTATTAGGTAAAACATTTCACCACCTTGTAACAAAAGAAACATGGACATATGATGGAACTGTTTCAACTTCGTTTCCAAATTTGATTTTAAATGGACATCATGGAACTAAAGGGTTGACTTTATCCAACATTAAAGCTTTTATGATTGCATCTAAATTGAATTATCGTTGGTTTTGTGTTCTAGAAGATGATTCTGAAATTAACATGAATATATATAATATTATCAAAAAAACTTCCATTATAAATCAAAATAAAGATATTATTTTAATGGATAAAAGACATAATGGATGGGGGGGTGCTTGTGCAACATTGTACAATAAAAGAATTATAGAAACCTTGATACGTGATCTACATCCAATGTCGTTTTTTTCAAGAAATTCTCATAAAATTGGTGATAAAAACTTAGGTAATCTATGGGATTGGAAATTGTGGAAATATGTATCGAATATTAACAAAAATTTTACAACATGTCCCTGTGTTCCATCTGGAAAATTTAAATCTACAATTGATTTATGATTGAGATATTTTATAATATTTTAGATAGTGTCTCAATCTGCTCTCTCGTCAATTTATCTGGGTAAACAATTTTAAAAACAATAATTAAATTTCCACATTGTTTATTTTTATTTGTCATTCCTAAATTAGGTATTGTTTTCGTCGTATTATTTTTAATAATTGTTCCATCTTTATGTTGCAAATGGAAACTTTTATTGTTGATGTGTTTTATGGTGAATTCAAGTCCGCACAGCGATTCTTTGAGAGATATTTCTTTTTCTAGAGTCAGGTCCATGTCGTTTCGTTTGAATATTGAATGTTCTTCAATAGCAACAATAATATTGACTTGTGAAAAATGTGATGATGATTCCAATGGTGATGATGATGATGTTAATGTAACGTTGGATAATATTAAAACTTCTTTATCGTTGATGCCAGGAGGAATGCGTATGTAAATTGTTGCGCCATCATGAAATTCAGTTAAATTCACTGACAGTTGTTCAATACCAAAGTATGCATTTTCGAGCGTTATATTAACATGTTTGGTTATGGGTTCGCATGATTGTGCGTTATGCGTGTTGTGTGTGTTGTGTGACGGTGGTGACATATGATTTATTGTTTCATAAAAAAAATGTGGCTGTTGCTGCTGTTGCTGTTGCTGCTGCTGTTGTGAATGATGCAAAAAATGAAAATGCGGATTGTTGTGCATTTGATGCATTCCTCCCCCCCCTCCAGACGAATTAATAATGTGGATACCCATCGGCCCCATTCCGCCTCGTATAAATGAAGGAGGCGGAAACCCGTTGCTGTGGTGGTGCTGCTGCTGCTGATGAGGCGGTCCTCCCATTGAACCAAAAATCATATTAAAAATATCAAATGGGTTGACTTGTTCAAAGTCGCCGAATGGATTTCCATTTCCGCCGCCGCCCCGTATACCCATATCGTACATTTTTTTTTTATCTGGATTCCCCAGAATTTCATATGCACTTGCAAGTAGTTTGAATTTTATAGTTGATTCTTCACTGTTACTATTTTTATCTGGGTGATGAATCATCGACAATTTACGATACGCTTTCTTAATGTCTTCAGACGATGCATCGCGACTTATTTCCAATATTTTATAATAGTCTTCTTCCTCCGGTTCTTCACGCGTGTGATTAAAGTTCATATTTTTTTATTAAATATAATATATTTAAATGTATAATTTTAAATAGATTATATACGAATTAATATTTAATAATTATTATATAATTAGGTTAGTATACATAAACAATAAACTATACACAGTAAATAAATATGAATAATGTTTCTAATTGTGTCGTAATAAATAACGTAAATAATGCCCCATTTATACATAAATATCAGCCAATATATTTTAAAGATTTCGAGCAATTAGATCTGACCACTATAACATTGATGCAGTCATTAATATCACTAAATAATTTAAATATTTTAATTATTGGTGATTCGGGAACAGGAAAAACTTCAATCATAAATTCAATAATTAAAGAATACTACGGGGATGATTATAATTCTGACAATGTGTTGGTTTTGAACAGTTTAAAAGAGCAAGGAATTCAATATTATAGAAATGATGTTAAAATATTTTGTCAAACATGCAGTTTAATAAAAAATAAAAAGAAGATTGTTTTACTTGATGACATTGATTTGATAAACGAACAAAGCCAGCAAGTTTTTAGAAATTGCATGGACAAGTACAAACATAACATTCATTTTATTTCGTCGTGCACAAATGTCCAAAAGGTTATAGACAGTTTACACTCGAGAACAATATTGGTTCAAATCAACCCATTAACAGTTACATGTTTGACAAAAATTATGAATAAAATAAAACAAAATGAAAAATTAAACATGTCTTCTGATGCAGATAAATTCATATTAAGTATTTGTAATAATTCTGTAAGAATTTTGATAAATTATTTGGAAAAAATAAAAATAATAAATTGTTATGTTGACATCGAGTTGGTGAACAAATTGTGCACAAATATTAGCTACACAATATTTGATGATTATACACATTGTGTATTAAATAAAAAATTAGCGGATGCAATAAAAATTTTGTATAATTTACATGATGAGGGGTATTCAGTAATGGACATACTAGATAATTATTTTCTTTATATAAAAATCACTAATTTATTAACAGAGAATATAAAATATAAACTTACGTCATTGGTTTGTAAATACATTATATATTTTCATAATATTCATGAAGATGAATTAGAATTAGCATTATTTACAAACAATTTTATACACTTGATTTAATTTTTTAGACACGTATTATATATTTTTTTATAACATAAATTATTATTATTATTGAATTAATTAATTAAATACTTAAATAATGTCTCAAATATTTAAAAAAAATATCCCAAAAAATGTATTATTCGATTTTTTAGAAAAAATAAATTGTCAAAAGACCGACAAGTATTACATTATTGACATTACCACATATAAAAGGATTATTTACAATAATGATTTAGAATACTTCTTTGATAAGATTAAAGAATATTATTACATGTCAAAGTTTCATTACATTGACATTAAACATGTGAGTCATAATAAATTCAACACCGTTATAAGACAGTTGTGCAAGTGCAATAGTGTAGAATATTCTAAATACATAAAGTATGACAAGTCGTCTTATAGTGTAGTACACAATGTGTATTATGCTGACAACACTGGTGACAACAATGGTCACAACGATGATGGCGATAATTCAAATTCAAATGTGACCGATTGAACGAACCAGCTGTCCAGGAGGTCCATCCCACCCGCTTTGCATTGTCATAACGGTTCCATCCACAACATATAACAGTGTGGTTAATATGCCGACGGTTTTGCCCATCAAGTCTTTTATTCCCATTGTTATTTTTTGAAATTCAATCAACATATTCAAAAAGACACTGAATATTCCTTTTATAATGTCGGTAACGGAGTCCCTAATATAACTAAACAGGTATCTGAAATTATTCAAACTACCACTAATGTCGTCCAACCCTCCCTCTACCATTGAAGTCATGTAGTTGATGGGTTCAAGCAAATATCCCATGTAGTCAGTCTGCATATTTTGTATACAATATGTGAAATTTTCGCCCGCATCATGACCGAACATACTGCTAAACGGCATTA
>Ga0315288_10002647_pt1 | contig 23023 bp, 15 predicted proteins | sample YL17G11_20_MG_FD_203454 | JGI IMG/M metagenome (GOLD analysis project Ga0315288, IMG submission 203454) | Sediment microbial communities from Yellowstone Lake, YNP, Wyoming, USA - YL17G11_20 | ecosystem: Environmental > Aquatic > Freshwater > Lake > Sediment | place: USA: Wyoming | collected...
GGCGCAAATCAAGCTCGACGCCTTGAGCTCGTGGAGCGACAATTCCGACGGGGGAGTGAAATATTTCTCCGGAACGGGCACCTACTCGAAGACCATCAGGGCGGCGGAAGACTGGTTCAAGACCGGCACAAAGCTGTGGCTCGATTTGGGCGATGTGAAAAACCTGGCCGAGGTGTCGGTCAACGGCAAAAGGCTCGGGATTCTATGGAAAACGCCGTTCCGTACCGATGTCACATCGGCACTCAAGGCGGGCGCCAACACCCTGGAGATCAAGGTGACTAACCTCTGGGTCAACCGTTTAATCGGCGATCAACAGCCCGACGTCAAGAAGAAATACACTTACACCGCGCAGCAGTTCTACCGCGCCGACTCTCCCCTGCTGCCCTCGGGCCTCATCGGCCCCGTGAGGATCGTGAGAACGGAATAGATTCCAGCTCGTATCATTCGGGATCGCGTCTAAAATAAGATTAGGTACACATACCGTATGTGTACCTAATCATTCCGCGGCCTCGGCTTGGGCACGAAGCGCGGCACCCGCCGGCAATATTCTTCATAGACCGCTCCGAACCGCTGCCGCAGCTCCTTCTCCTCCAGCCTGACCACGAAATAGATTAACGGCAGGCATAAAACGAAGACGATGTAAGCTCCCAGGTAATTCGCGAACAACGCATACGCCATCACCCACAACAGCACTTCGATGTATCGCGGATTCCTGACCCGGTTGTAGATGCCTTCCGTCAGCAGCTTTCCGGGATATTTCTCTTTCGACAGCTCGGGTATCCCGGAGAGCGCGGCGAACCTCAACTGCATCACCACGCGCCGCTTCAGCAGGACAGCCGCCCCAAAACCGATACCGGCGAGGATCATGGTGATCACGTTGGTCCCCAGATCCAGCACGAGCAGTGTTTTGCGAAAAAACCAGGCGCCGACCATATACCCCACGACCGGGATCCCCAATATGATATAAGTCCAAACGGGCCCCACCCGGCGCCAAAATGCTGCGAACGGATGAATCGCCAGCCAGAGCAGGAGCGACGGCGGAAAACTCGCTACGACGAGAATCGCGAGGACATAACGAGCTGTATCCCAGAAGTTCATAGCCTTCCTCCCTGCCGGCGCGATTCAATAAATGGAGACAATACCTATGGCCTTTTTCCTTATTTCCCTTCGAAAAAGGGAAACCCGCATTGCGTCCCCTTTTTGTCAGAAGAAATAATAGACCGCTCCGAGGATGCGCAGGTTGCCGATCCATTTCGCATCTCTGACGACGCCGCGGCCGTCGGGTGTCCCGTAGGCCGCGACGGTCCATTCGACCTCGGCGGCCAACCTCAATTTGCCCTCGTTGAGCAGGACGCGCGGCGCGATCCTATAAAGGCCGGCGATGTCGGCCCCGCGCGCGTAGGCGGCACCGCTGATCGCTTTCTTCGCCCCGAGATTTTTGGAATAGCCGGCGAACAACCCCGCCTGGAATCGAGGGCCGTTGGTCTGGACTTCGACCCAGCCGGAGACCGTGTCCAACGGCGTGTAGGTCTCGAAACCTTTGACCTGATCGGTCACCTCATGGACAGCGTATCCGCCGAGCATCGTCAGGTGATGGAGGTCCTGGCCATAAATCAACTCGGCTTTCAATGTCGCCGCGGATGTTCTGTATTTAAAATAAGCCTGGCCGGCCCATGTGTGGAGGGCGGCGTCCGTTCGATATCCGGCCGGGGTGGAGAGCCGGGGAACGAGCGATTTATAATCGACGCCCGCGCCGACGAGCAGCTCGCGGCCGCCCGCGCCCGACCATAAATATTGCGCCTTGAGGTTGACCTCGGGACAGGCCGCGTTGCGGGCATAGGCGGAGCTGGCTCCATCCGGCCCGTTGGAGACGAAATCGCGCTGAGCCAAAGCCGTGGCGATCAGGCTGAATCGGCCGAACTGCTGGGTTAGCCGGACCTGGGGCGCCCGGGAGAACGGCTGGAACGGCGCGCCCGTATTGAAGGACGCGACGTCGGGAAAAGAATCGGTGATGAACATGGCGTGCCAGAACTGGCCGACCAGGAGCTCGGTCGTCGGCCAATTCAGCTTGACATAGGCGTGGCGCAGCCGGAAACCGTTGATGTCGGCGTCCGATGTCCCGAAGAACTCCGCCTCGATAAGGCCCGACGTTTTCGCGCCGAGGGCGTCCGGGCCGACGATCTTGCCGAGGAGCCGGGTTTGGATGGAAAGCATGTGGAAGCTGGAGGCCGCATTGATGTCCCGGCCGTCCTTGTCGAGGGCCTCCCCTTTCGGGAACAGGAGGTAATGGCCTTCGCGCAAGTTCACGGTCTGCCGGGAATCGTAGATGAGGTCGGTCTTGACGAAGCCGGAGAAGGAGATGCCAAAGACGGGCTTCGCTTCCGCTTGGGCCATCAGGCCGGCCGGGATAAGAGCGATCGATAAAATAATGGAGAGGAGGAGGGTCAAGGGACGAGCCTTCGGCTCGCCACTCGCCCGTGGCTTATATCCACGGGCGAGTACGGCGGAAGTGGACCCCCGGGGAAAGCCCGGGGCCCCGGCCGCTGTCGAGCGCCGCTCCTTCCGGAGCCGGGCCATGGCCACGGCGCCGAGCAAAGGGCCGGCGGCGAGGAACGTGAACGCCCAGCGCCAGCCGACGAGACGCGAGATCCAGGCGATGAACAGGATGGACACGACCGTGATGGCGAAGCCGATTCCGTTCTGTATGGTCAGGGCCGTCCCGGTATATTCCGGGGGGCAGGTCTGCGCCGCAAGAGAGGAAAACATGGGCGAATCGGAGATGACCAGGATCCCCCAGACGAGCATGACCGGAAGGAGAAGCCGGCCGGGCGCGACGAAGATAAATCCCGACAGGGCGCATAGAACGAAACTCCCGGCGAGAGAGAGAAGCGCGACGGACCGCTCGCCATACCGCCGCGACGCCCACCCGCCCAGGACGCAGCCGGCGGCCCCGATGCCGATCGTCAGAAAGACAAAAAGAGGGATGGGCGGCGAGGCCGGCCGGCCGGCGCTCGAAAAGCTCGCCGCGAGATAGGAAGCGGCCAGCGACCAGAAGGCGTAGAGCTCCCACATGTGGCCGAAATAGCCGAGGGCCTGGAGCCGGAAATCGCGGCGGCGGAAGACGCGGAAAGCGGCGTGGATATCGAAGGGCGGCGCCGTCTGAAGATGCGGGCCGTCGCCGAGGCCGAGCTTCACGATCAAGGCGCCGGCCGCGGAAAGGAACGAGGCGCCGACCATCAGCCTCCGCCAGTCGAAGTCCGCGCCTACGGCGAATAAGAGATACGGGATGGCCTTTCCTAGGGTCAGCGCGCCGACCATGAGTCCCAAGCCCCAGCCCAGCCTGATCCGTTCCCACTGGGCGATGAGCTTCATCCCGACGGGATAGACCCCGGCCAGGGTGATCCCCGTCAGGAAGCGGAACAGGACGGCCGAGGCCAGTCCCGTCGATAGCAGGGCGAACGCGGCGTTGAAGACGGCGCCCGCAACGGCCGATAGAAAAAATACGTTCCGGGCCTTGAAAATATCGGCGACATTGAAAATGGCGTAAAGGAACGTGCCCAAAATGAAGCCGATCTGGACAGAGACCGTGAGCCAGGACGCCTGGACCTCGCTGAGCGCCCAGGCCTCTTTCAGGGAGGCGGCCGCGGCCGTTCCGGAAAACCAGACCGCGGAAGCAAGCAGGACGGCGAGCGAGATGAGACCGAGGGCACGGCCGGAGCGGACGCTCCGCGGCCAAAGATCCGTTGACGGAAGCGGCGCGTTCGTCATTGCTCTGTCGAAGCTCCCATATTAGAATGAATCCCGGTCCGAAGCAAACGATGATCAAGATCACGGAAATCCAGGCCAAAAGCATCCTCAACAAGTCCAAGATCTACGACTACTGCGTGAACTGTTACACCGGTTGTCAGCTGAATTGCCGCTATTGCTACGCCGCCCTGTTCATGCGCCGCTATTCGGGCCACAGCGAGCCCTGGGGAGCGTTCATCGACGTCAAAGTGAACGCGGCCGAGGTCCTCGAGAAGCAGGTTCTCAAAGCCAAGAAAGGCGTGGTTTGGCTGTCATCCGTCTGCGATGCCTATCAGCCCCTCGAAGCGAAATACAAGCTGACGAGGCGCTGCCTGGAGATTCTGGCCGCGGCCCGCTTCCCGGCCAGCGTCCAGACGAAATCCGTCCTCGCTCTGCGCGATATCGACGTGTTCAAAAAATTCAAGGACATCCAGGTGGGCTTCACCGTCGCCACCGACGACGAGCGGACGGCGCGGCTGTTCGAGCCGGGAGCCTCGCCGGTCGCGGACCGCATCGAAGCCCTCCGCGTCCTTAAAGCGAACGGCATCCGGACCTTCGCCTTCATCGGCCCCCTCCTGCCGGGGAATCCGGAAAAGCTCGTCGCCGCGCTCGAGGACAAGGCCGACGAGATCCTCATCGACCGGATGAACTATCTTGATACGATCAAGGCCTTTTATCTCAAACACAACCTCGGCTACGCGATGAGCGACGCGTTCTTCACCTCGCAGACCCAGCGACTCGTCCAAGAATTAGAAAAACGCCGGATGCGACACGAAATCGTTTACCAGCCTTGAACCGAGATCCTTTCTCAGCGATGTCATGTTGAGCAAAGCAAAACATCCGACCCGAAAAAGCCGTCCTGAGTTTTACGAGGGATCTCATCCGCACTTCCCGAGGTTGAATGAGATCCTTCGCTTCGCTCAGGATGACAGTTACTACGGAGTGCCTAAAATAGATGTCATTCTGAGCGGAGCAAAGAATCTCGCTTTTCTCACAGCCATGAGATGTTTCGCTACGCTCAACATGACAGGGGTGTCACCTTTTATCTGCCCCCCTTAATAATTAATGCCCTCGCGGACGACTGGAGAGTGCCCGGCTAATTCCCCCACCCCCCTTTTCTAAAGGGGGGTAAGGGGGGATTACAATCGCCGCTCGATCCTGGCCAGGATCTCCTCAGCCGTCGTCCCCGCCCCAACCGGGATTTTCAGGATCGGCACGTGCCGGTCCGCGTAGAACTCGAGAAGGGGCAGTGTCCTCTTCTCAAAGATTTCTAGCTTTCTCTCGACCGCCTCGAGCGAGTCGTCGCTCCGCCCGGCCCGGTCGCCGCCGGTGTCGAGCCGGATCCGCTCTTTGATCACGGCGGCCGTTCCCGTCAGGTGGATGACGGCCTTGATCTCGATGCTCCTGTCCAGGTCCCGGGCCTGGCCGGCGTGGCGCGGTAAGCCGTTCATGACCAGCAGGTCTTCGGGTCCGATTCCTTTCTCCCGGATGAAGCGGTCCAGGATCTTCTCCGCGATCGGGATATTCTCGTTCTCGAGGAGCGCGCCGCCGGCCAGGGAATCCAGAATAACAGCCCGCTCGCCCGGCGAAAAGACGACTCCCCGCCCCTCGTCCGCGGCCGCGCCTTCGAAGGACGCCGCGATCGCCCTCAAATTCGCCCCGAAGTCGAAATGGAAGCAGCGGCGCCCTCGAAGCCCGCGGCTTTCCAGCAGATCTCCCAGCGGAGTCTTCCCCGCTCCCGTCGGCCCGACGAGCAGGATCGCTTTTTTCTTATCCATGAAAATATGATACATTAGGTCCATCTTCAAAATCGAGGGACGGCATGAACATCGAAAGCATGACGTTGAGACTGCTCCTGGCCGTCGTTCTCGGCGGGATCATCGGGATCGAGCGGGAGACGAGCCATAAGCCGGCCGGCCTCAGGACGAACATCCTGATCTGCGTCAGCTCGGCGATGATGATGATCGTGGCCGTTCTTTTTTCCGGAAAAGACGCCGGCAGTCAGGAGGCGATGAGGATCGCGGCCGGCGTCATCACCGGCGTCGGCTTCCTCGGAGCGGGCGCGATCATCCAAGCCCGCGGCACGGTCCACGGCCTGACGACGGCCTCGGTTATCTGGGCGGTCGCGGGACTGGGACTCGCGGTCGGCGCCGGTTACTACCTCATCTCCATCGTCTTCACCGTTCTGGTCGTCCTGATCCTGGTCCTTCTGCGCAAGATCGATCAGATTCTATACAAGAGATCCGAGAAGAATAATCCCCACGTCCACTGACGGCCGGGCCGTAGAAAATCCCCTCGAAATCTCCTATAATGGACCGTTACCCAATGAAGAAAAGGCTGTCCGTTCTTCTCGTTCCGGCCCTGCTAGCGGGGCTCGCCCCGCCGTCCGTTCCGGGCGCCGCCCAGTCGGGAGTCCTGACGGTTAAAGACAGCCTTGACCGGACGGTCCTCGTCCCGGCCAAGGTCAAGCGCGTCGTCTCGATCCAGGCCGAGATCACGCGCCTGATCGTCGCCCTGGGCGCGGGCAATGATCTCGTCGGCGTCGATTACACGGTGCGGCTCCATGACCATCTCTTCAAACACATCTATCCCGAAGAAGCGCGCCTTCCCCTTGTCTCCATGGCCGAGAACAACGTCAACCTGGAAACGGTCATCAGTTTGAAACCCGACATCATTTTCGCCTCGCCTTTCGAACGGCAGATCGTCGAGGCCATTCAGCAGAAAACGCGGATCCCCGTCGTCGCCTTGGCCTCCCTGGGGAACGCGGCGAAACTCGCCGAAGAAATGAGGCTGGTCGGCAGGATCCTCGGCCGGGAGCGCCGCGCCGAGGAGCTGGCCGCCTATTTCACGGGCTCCCTCGACCTCATTCGCGAACGCCTGAAAGACGTGCCCCGCGACAAAAGGCCCCGCGTGTACTTGTCCTTCTGGGGTTCCCTGACGAGAACGCCGATCCATTACGAGCCGGTCGAGATCGCCGGCGGCCTCAACCTGGCCGAAAAGATCATCCCCGACATTCTCGGTTCCGTCGGGACCATGGTCAAGATCGAACAGCTCATCCTCTGGGATCCGGACATGATCCTCGTCCACGGCAACTACCTCCCCAAAGAAAGGGCGGTGACCGTCGAGAGCGTCCTCAAGGACCCCCGGCTGGCCTCGTTAAGATCGGTCAAAGCCAAAAAGATTTTTTACACCTTCGGGTTCTGGAACTGGTGGGACATGGCCGAGGTCCTCCTCGAAACAGAGTACCTGGCTCATCTGTTCCATCCGGACCGATTCCCCGAATTCGACCTCGGCCGGCGAGGCGACGCTATTTACAAGAAATTCTATGGATTGGACGACGGCTTCGCCAAGCTTTCGGCGATCCTTCGCTGCGATGAGTGGGTCCATGACTAAGAAACAGCGCGCGCTCGGGCTGCTCATCGTCCTTTTTCCGTTCGTCGCTTTTTTCGTTTCCCTGTCCATCGGCGTCGTCCATATTCCTCTCGACGGCGTGCTCAAGTCCCTCCTCTCTCCCATCTTCCCTTCCCTGAAACAGGGATTGCCCGAAAACTATTTCGGCATCGTCCTCGGCGTCCGCCTTCCCCGCCTGCTGCTGGCCCTGTTGGCAGGCGCCGGCCTGTCCGTCTCCGGCGCGTCGCTCCAGGCGCTCTCCAAGAACGCGCTCGTCAACGAATACATCCTGGGCATCTCATCGGGCGCGGCCTTCGGGGCCTCGCTCTCGATCGTCATTTTCCGTCAGAGCTTCCCGCCCCAGATCTCGGCCTTCGTCTTCGCCGTCGCCGCCGTCATGATCGTCCTGCTCATCTCCCGGAACTCGGACTCGCCCATCGTCTCGCTTCTTTTGACCGGCATCATCGTCTCGGCCTTCTTTTCGGCGCTCCTCTCCCTCGTCGAATTCTTTGCCAGCCCTTACGCCCTCCAGGGCTTGTTCTACTGGCTCATGGGCAACCTCGGCTGGCCCGGCTGGGGAGCCCTCTCGATCTCCCTTCCGCTGACGGCGATCGGGACCGCTGGGCTGATCCTCATGCGCTGGCGGATGAACGTCCTGTCCATGAGCGACGAGGAGGCCCGCTCCCTGGGCGTCAACATCCGACGAGAGAAGCTCCTGGTCATTTTTCTGGCGACGCTGGTCACGGCGGCCGTCACGTCCGTGGCCGGGATCATCGGCTGGGTCGGCCTGATCGTGCCCCACCTGGTCCGGATGATGGTCGGCGTGGACAACCGCCGGGTCGTGCCCTTGTCGGCGGCGATGGGCGCCGGCTATTTGATCCTGGCCGACGATCTCGCCCGCAGCCTGGCCTCGTCGTTCGAAATTCCCGTAGGCATCTTCACCAGCCTCATCGGGATCCCCTTCTTCATCCTTCTCCTCAGGAAATCCAAGAGGATCTGGCTGTGAGCATTTGGGTCAAGGACCTGCGCTTCGACTACCGGAACTTCTCGCTCCATGTCCAAAACCTCCGCTTCGAAGCGGCCAAATTGACCTCGATCGTCGGCCCCAACGGAGCGGGCAAAACGACCCTGCTCAAATGCCTCTGCGCCATCCTGCCCATCGCCAGAGACTCGCTCTTCCTCGACCGGCGGGACATCGCCCTTCTCTCGGCAGAAGAGCGGGCCCGCCTCATCGCCTACGTGCCGCAGGAGCACGGCTCGGCTTTCAATTACGCCGTCCAGGATTTCGTCCTGATGGGCCGGGCGGCCTACGTTTCCCTCTTTTCCACGCCCTCCGCCGCCGACGTCGAGATCGCCTTCGAGGCGCTTGAATACGTAGGGTTGCGCCGCTACGCCGCCCGTCCCTACTTCGAGCTCAGCAGCGGCGAGCGGCGGCTGGTCCTCATCGCCCGGGCCCTGGCCCAGAAGTCGGACTTCCTCGTTCTGGACGAGCCCACCTCGTTCCTCGATCCGAAGCATGAGACCGAGCTTATGGATCTTGCCCGAAGACTGGCCGTGGAGAAGAAGAAGACGGTCCTAGTAACCCTCCACAACCTCGACGTGGCCGTCAAGTACTCCGACGCCATGGTCTTCATGAAGAAGGGCGGGGTGGTGGCCAGCGGACGGCCGGACGACATCCTGACCGAGCCCTTGCTCGAGTCGGTCTATGAGATCAAAATGACCATCCTCCGCTATGACGGGCGGAAATTCATTGTGAAATGACGGGGAAGCTGCGCGCGCTGGCGCGCAGCTTCCCCGTCATCCTGAGCGAAGCGAAGGATCTCGTCCAACGAGTCCGAGTTTGGATGGTTCGCTTCGTTCCGGTATAGTCTCAGCTTCTCAATTATGCTAGAATATTCCTATTGAAAAGTGATGAGTTGATGGGAGCAGGCCAATAGTATATAATAATGATAGGAATGGTAGGGAAATGAAGATCCGCTATCTCAACGGCAGCCGGCTGTATTTCGCCTTCCTGGCCGGCGGCAACGCGGTCATCGAGGACCAGTCCTATCTGAACAAGATCAACGTCTTCCCCGTCCCCGACGCGGACACGGGGACCAACCTGGCTTCGACCATGCGGGCCATCGCCGACGCGGCGGAGCCCCACCGCTCGATCAAGGCCACCCTGAAATCCATCGCCAACGCGGCCCTGAGCGGGGCCCGGGGCAACTCCGGCCTCATCTTCGCCCAGTTCATCCACGGCATCAGCAAGGAGATCAGCCACGAATCCAGGCTGACCACCCACGCCTTCGCCGAGTCCGTCAAACGGGCCGTCCACTACGCCCACAAGGCGATCGTCCACCCCGTCGAGGGGACGATGATCACGGTCATCCGGGACTGGGCCGAGGCGGTCTACCAGCGGCGGAGCCAGACCTCGGACTTCGTCGAGCTCATGACCGAATCCCTCCATGCCGCCCGGAACTCGCTCAAGGAAACCACCCAAAAGCTCCAGGTTCTGGCCCGGGCCGGCGTCGTGGACGCGGGGGCCAAGGGCTTCGTCGATTTCCTCGAAGGCATCCTTCACTACATGAAGAAAGGTAAGCTCGCCCGTCCCCAAAAAGCGGAGGTTTTATGGGCCCAGGAAGAGATCACGGTGCCCGCTAAAGACAAATCCCTGGAATATCGCTACTGCTCCGAAGCCCTTCTGAGCGGCACGGACCTCGATCCCGACGCGATCCGCTCGGTCGTCCAGAGGTTCGGCGAATCGGCCGTGGTGGCCGGTTCCGAAGAACGGGTCCGGATCCACGTCCACACCAACCGTCCGGCCGAACTGTTCTTCGAGCTCAAAGATCACGGCCTGATGTCCCAGATCAAGGTCGACGACATGCGCCGCCAGTACGAAGCGGCCCATCAGCGAAAATCAAGGATCGCCATCGTCACCGATTCCGCCTGCGATCTCCCTCCCGACGTCCTGGACGAGCGCCAGATCCACGTGATCCCATTGACGCTATCCTTCGGCGATCAGCAGTTCCTGGACAAGGTCACGATCCGGCCGGACCAGTTCTACGGCCTGCTCGAGACGAGCCCGGTCCACCCCAAGACTGCCGTTCCGCCCGTCATGACGGCCCAGAATCTGTTCTCGTTCCTGGCCAGCCACTATGAATCGATCATCGCCATCACCCTCTCCGACAAGCTCAGCGGCGTGTACAACATGTGCGTCCAGGCCGCCGCCCATTTCCAGGGGAAGACGATCAGAGTGATCGACTCGCGGGCCATTTCGGCCAGCATCGGCCTGCTCGTGGCGAAAGCCTCCGATATGGCCGAGGCGGGCGCTCCCCACGACGAGATCGTCCGGGCGATCGAAGCGGCGGTCCCGAATACACAGCTTCTGGTCGATGTCGCGACCATGAAATATTTCGTCCGCAGCGGCCGGGTCAGCCCGGTCAAAGGTTTGATCGGCCGGCTCTTGAAAGTCAAGCCGATCATCACTCTGGACGAGACCGGCAAAGCCACCGAGGGCGGCAAATCCTTCAGCCGGAAGGCGAACATGGCCAAGATCCTGGCCCAGGTCCGGAAGAAAGCCGCCGAACGGGACCTCGAAGGATACGCCGTCGTCCATGCTCGGAATCCGGAGCGGGCCGCCCTCTACGGAAAACGGCTCACCGAGCTCCTCGGGCGGGAGCCCGCCTATATCATGGATGTCGCTCCCGTCATCGGCGTCCACGCCGGCGTCGGCACCGTCGGTGTCGCCCTGCTGACTAAATAAAAGAATTCACCCCCTCCATAAAATCGGCGGCTTCCTATTTCTATCGGAAATTTCGGGTGGACGCCGGAGAATTGACAGCTCTTAGGGGATACAATATATTATGCGTCCCGAGAGGGAGAAAATTCATGAGTCGCTGGAAGCTGCTGTTCACGATCTTCGCCGTCACCTTTTCCACGATGCTGGTCGAAGTCCTGCTGACGCGCGTCTTCTCGGTCCTCTATTTCGGGCAGTTCGCCTTCCTGATCATCTCCCTGGCCCTTTTCGGCTACGGATTGAGCGGCATTTTCCTGACTCTGGGCAAGCTGCCCCAAAGGGAAGACCAGACGACCCGGCTTCTAGCCCGTTACCTTCTCCTGTTCGCGATCTCCCTGCCCGTTGCCTATAAAGCGACTCTCGTCCTGACCATCGATTTCCTCCACCTGTTCAATCCCATAAGCAACCTGCTGTTCCTGGTCCTCAATTGCCTCATCCTGCTCGTGCCCTTCTTTTTCGGAGGGGTCGTGCTCGCCCTCATCTTCTCCTCCTATTCCGACCGGATCGGCCGCCTCTACTTCATCGACCTGGCCGGGGCCGGCCTCGGGTCCCTCGCGATCATTCCTCTCATCCCCCGGCTGGGCCCGAACCGCATCCTGCTCCTCTTATTCCTCCTCCTGGCCCTTGCCTGGGTCTTCCTTGCCCCCGGTCGCCGGACCGCCCGGACCGGCATCATGACCCTCCTGGCCGTTGCCTTTGCCCTGATGTACCGATTCGACGAGAATGTCTTTCCCATCGTTCCCAAGCTGGTCGAATGGAAGCGCCAATACAACGTCCAGTTGGAGAACAAGCGCATCGAATACTCCAAGTGGAGCACGATCGACAAGATCGATGTGGCTCCCTTCGGGCCGGGCCGCAAGGTCATCTGGATCAACGGCGGCACGATGCAGTCGTTCATGAAGAAGTTTGACGGGAACCTGAAGACTTTGGAGAAGATCGAGTGGGACCCGGTCGGACTGCCTTTCCAGATTACCCGGAAGGGCTCGGCGGTCATCATCGGCTCGGGGGGGGGCTACGAGGTCCTCTGCGCCCTCTCCCAAGGGTTCAAGCGCATCGTCGCCATCGAGATGGACCCCGTGATCTGCGACCTGCTCCAGAACGAATACGCGGCTTACACCGGGAACATCTTTCACCTGCCCCAGGTGACTCTGCTCGCCGACGAGGGGCGGAGCGCGCTCAAACGGATGAACCGGAAGTTCGACGTCATCCAGATGGTCAACTCCCACAACGCCGACCTACTGCTGTCCGGGGCCCTGAGCATCTCCGAAACCTATATATACACAGTGGAGAGCTTCAAGGACTACTGGGACCACCTCCAGCCCGACGGCCTCGTCTACATCCTCCACTGGAACGGAGCGCGCCTCTTCTCCACCGCCCTCAAAGCCCTTCAGGAGATGGGCGTCGAACGGCCGCAGGACAGGTTCTTCGTCGTCCAGTACGCGAACGGGTTCATTAATTTCTTCCTGAAGAAGGGCGATCTGACCGCCGCCGATTACGGCATCCTCAAGGACTCCATCGGGGAAAACGGGCAGATCGTCTATTCCCCGGAGATACGGAAGGACAACCTCTACTATGCGATGATGGACGACCTGGAGGCGGCCGTGAGGGATTCCTCGGTCAACATCGCCCCGGTCTACGACAACTCCCCCTACTTCAACCAGCCGAACCGCATCGGCCAGTTCCGCTTCCGCAACATGAAGGTCCAGGGCATGGCCGAGCCCGTCGTCAAGTCCGCCCTCGTCTATTCCAACTCCATCTATCTGTCCATTCTGGCCCTAGCCCTGCTTTTTTCCTTCGTTTTCATCTATCTTCCCCTCCGGCGAAAATCGACCGGCGTCGGGACGAAGCCGATGATCCTTTATTTCTTCTTCATCGGCCTGGCCTTCATCCTGGTCGAGATCATCTTCATCAAAATCTTCCAGCTGTTCCTGGGCAGCCCGGCCATCTCCATCTCGATCATCATCTTCTCGCTCTTGGTCTCGTCCGGCCTCGGCAGCCTGTTCTCGGAGCGCCTCGGCGCGGCCCTGGGCCCGCGTAAGATCGGGATCTTCGCCGTCTTGCTGGCGATCGTGCTTTCGCTCTACGGCCTGGGCCTGTTCTCGCTTCTCAACCGCTTCATATTCCTTCCGTTCGCCTGGCGTGTCGTTTTCTCGTTCGTCCTGATTTCGCTGGCGGGTTTCTTCATGGGCTCCTTTTTTCCAGACGGGATCCGCCGGCTGGGCAAGCAGGACAAGACCATGATCGGCTGGGCTTGGGGGGCTAATTCCTTCGCCACGGTGCTCGGATCGATCCTGGCCGTGATCGTCTCCATCAACTGGAACTTCACGGCGGTCCTGGTCATGGCCGGAATGGCCTACCTCGCGGCCGGGCTTTGCAGCCTGAAGGCGGGGAGGACGAAAGCGGCCGAATGATGCCCATACGACGTCTTGACAAAAACAAGATCGCCTTGATCGGAATACTCCTTATCAGTCTTTTTCTCAATGTGTTAGGTCTTTGGTGGGGACTGCCGAGTTATGACGCATGGGCGGTTGACGAAATCGTTCCGGCACGAGTCCAGAATGGTATCGCCAACGGCTTTTCCCACGGATGGAATGATGCCTACCCTCCCCTGCACTATTATCTCCTAACGCTTTTCTATTCGCCTATTTTTTTATTTCAACAATTTCACCCGCTGACTGAAGATGATCTCTATATGGCGTTATATTATATGGGACGGATCCTAAGCGCTCTGATGGGCGTAGGAATCGTCCTGCTGGTGTATTTATGTGGACGGGAAATTTATGATGAACTCTCAGCGTTGATAGCCAGCGGCTTAACGATGTGCATTGCGCCTTTCGTCTATTATGCTAAAACCGCAAATGTTGATGTCCCCTATGTGTTCTGGGTCGTCTTTTCGTTTTTTTTCTATATCCGCATCCTCAAAAAGCATCGTGTTCAGGATTATCTATGGTTCGCAGCAACAGCGACATTGGCGGTTTGCACGAAAGATCAAGCCTACGGATTCTATGTTCTTTCGCCCCTTCCGATTCTCTGGTCGCGCTACGCATTCGAAAAACGCCGGAATGATTCAGCCTCTCTGATCGGGACGCTTATCGACCGGAAGAACCTTGCCGCGCTCGGCGCCGGGGCGCTCGTCTTCATCCTGACCCAGAATCTTCTCCTCAACTGGGACGGTTTTATCGCCCATTTTAAGTTTATTACCGGCCCGGCTCAAATCTACGCCAACTATACACATACCGTCGCCGGTCATGCCAGCATGACATGGCAAAGCGTCAAACATCTCTTATTTTCGTTCGGATGGCCAAGCTTCCTTCTCTGTTGCGCAGGCATAGGATATGCGCTTCTCCAAAAGAAAAAGAATTATCTCCTTCTCTCCCTTCTGATTCCAGCGATCTCTTATGATATCTTCTTTATAAACGTAATTCTGCATGACTTTGATCGCCACTTTCTTGCCATTTGCATCATCTTCGCGTTTTTCGGAGGAAAATTCGCAGCGGATATTCTTCGATCTCGTCATATCGGAAGGTTTGTTGGCATTGCGCTTCTCTGCATCATCGGCGTTTATAGCGTAGGGTATGCTCTTTCTGTTGATCTTGCCATGGTCAATGACTCGCGGTATTACGTCGAAGCCTGGATCAAAGAGAACCTCCCCCCTCAAGCCTCGATTGCGCTTGCTGACGATCGTGTATTTCTTCCGAGAGATTATAAATGGAATTGCCAACATTGTTTCTATCCGTCTCGCATGATTTCAATGGAAAAACTTAAACGCTTGAACCCCGATTATCTTGTCATCAATGCAGACCTGCAAACAAGGATGAATTCCGAGTTTTACAACGAATTGCGGCGCGAGTCTTCTCCTTATGCGCAGATCCTCGGCTATCGTTCGCATCTAAAATATCTTTTACTCGATCGGGATGATATCTACAAAAATGGAAAAAGAATGATTGTTACCAACCTTGACAAGATCAATCCACAAATAGCAATCTTTCAACGCAAGCCTTTGAGGAGATCCCCCAAAAAATTAGGGTGAAAAGAACCATCCTCGGCGGGATCATCTTTCGTCTAAAAGAATCCGCGATCATTCTTGCACGCGATAGAGGGACATGGTCGTGTTCCAGACCGGGAATTTGCGGACCAGGTCGAGGCGGGGGGCGATCTCCGGGTATTTCCGTTTAATCCAGCCCATCTCCATGTCTCCGAACTTGTCGAGGACAATGAGATGCGTCGGCTGGTATCGAACGAAGAGATCCTCGTCATTGAACCAGTTCTCGTAGGTCATGAGAGCCTTGACGGGAGTCCCCAGGGTCAGCCTCAGCGCTTCCTGACCCATGAGCACCGATCCGGGGGGGAGCGTCTCCAGATATCGCGAAGCGGCTTCCAGCTGATAGGTCGGATGGAGATAGAAGTTCCCGACGTAAAGAAAAAGAGACGTTCCCAGCATGACCGCCAGGACTAGTCCTTCAAGATATCTCTTCAGGGCCGGCGGACGAACGATGAAATAGAGAACGACGCCGGCCAGGGAAAGATAGATGAACGCGCGCAGGACGAGGGGAAAAATAAAAAAAGCCGAAGGCCTGGTCGTCAAGTATCCGAAAAGCGGAATGAACAGGGCCGCCGGGATCAAGGCCAGGGGCCAGAACCACCGGCTTTGGGTTCGGATCCAATCCCGGTCCTTGATCAACAGCGAAATGGCCAGGTACAGGGCCGGCCACATGGGCAAATAATAACGGAGCGGACGATAGTTCAGAATCCCCATGGACAGCACGGCCCCGGCGATCCAGAGAAAGATGAAAAAATCCAACTCGCGCAGCCGGTCGGCCCCTTTTGATCGAAGGAATCTCACGAGCATCAGTCCCCCGAACAGGATCAAGAGCAAGGCCGCCGTCGGAAGCAATTGAAAGTAACGAGCCAGGGGATTATGAACAAGGTTGCTCCAGACCTGGGAGAATGAGCGCGGCAGGGAGAGCATTCCCCATCCGGAGCCGATTTTACTGAACGTCGTCCTGAAGGGCAGATAGATGCCGAAGAACCAGGGCAGACCCACGGCCAATCCCCCGGCTAAAAACGAGACCAGGAGGCGGAGATCGGAACGACGCCGGGCTTGATAGGCGATCGCCAGCAGTGTCGAGATCAAAAAATAGAGGAACAAATACTTGGACAGGGCGGTCAAAGTCACGGTCAAGCCCAGAACAAAGGTCAGTCCATGGCGGCCTCGGGCCCGGACGAAGAGAAAAAAGCTGAGCAAAAAGCAGAGGCTGGAAAAATTCTCCAGCAGGCCGATGCGATTGTACATCAGTCCGTAGAAATCCAAAGCGAAAAGTCCGCTCAAAGCCAGGGCTTGACCGGACGAGACGTACGTCCGAAGGCCGGCGTGAAACAAGAGGATGCCCAGCAGGCTGAAAAGGATGTTGATGACCTTGACGGTGACGATCGAAATGCCGAACAGTTTGAAGCCCAGGAAATAGATCAGCGTCAGCGGCGCGTTGTAAACGAGGGGATTCCACTCGTCCATGATCCAGCGGCCGAACAGGATCTTGTTCCGGGCATTGTGACAGTAGATGCCCTCGTCGAAGTAGACGCCGGCGCTGCCGGAAAGGGCGGGCAGGATCAGGGGAGGATCGGCCTTGATGTGCTGAATGCGCAGACCAGCGGCGATGATCAGGATCAAAGCCAGGCCCAGTCCTTTTTTCCAGGCCGTTGACAGCGCGGCTTTCATCGTCATGATCTCGTTTTTGAAAAAAGCCGGACGGCCATGAATGTGTTTATAAAGAGAAGGATGGCAAAAGTCAATCACCCAAACCGAACCTGCGATGCCTCGCGACGACTACGTCGGATCTTCACGTCGCTCCGCTCCTCGCGATGACAGGCTCTATCGGCAATTTCGGGTCATGTCCCCGATCTATCCCCCCTGCCGCGGTCGTGATAAAATAACCGAAACGTTTTGTCTGAAGCGATTCGATCGCGGGAGGAGCGGATGAAAAAATTCAAGGTCGGGCTGATCGGAACGGGCTATATCGGCAAGGTTCATCTGGAAATGCTGCGGCGGATCGTCTCGGTCGAGGTCGTCGCCGTCGCCGACGCTGATCAAGCCCAGGCGCGCCGGGCCGCGAAAGCGTTGGAGATACGCAAGGTCCATCCCGACGCCGCGGCCCTCCTCGAGGATCCGGAGATCGAAGTGATCCACAACTGCACGCCGAACAACGTCCATTTCGAGATCAACAGGAAGGCCATTCTCTCGGGAAAGGACGTCGTTTCCGAAAAGCCCCTGTCGTTCGATTCCCGGGAATCGGCCGAGCTCGTCAAGCTAGCCGCGAAGCGCAAGGCCCTGACCGCCATCAATTTCTGCTACCGGTATTATCCGGTCGTCCAGGAGGCCGCGGTCCGGGTCCGCCGGGGCGATCTGGGAGAGGTCCGCGCCTTCGTCGGCCATTTTCTACAGGACTGGCTCTTCTATGAGACCGATTATTCCTGGCGCCTGGATCCGCGGATCGCCGGCCGGGCCAATGTCATCGCCGATCTCGGCAGCCACTGGTGCGACCTGGTCCAGTTCATCACCGGGCAGAAGATCGTGGAGGTGATGAGCGACCTGCACACCTGCATCCCTAAACGGAAAAAGCCCAAAACGGGCCCGCTGTCCTTCAGCACCCAAAAGAACGTCCCCTATGACGAGGTCGAGGTGAAGCTTGACGACTACGCCGCGATGTTCCTCCGCCTGGAGAACGGGGCCCGGGGCAACTTCACGACCTGCCAGGTCTGCGCCGGCCGCAAGGTCGATATCGAGATCCAGATCTTCGGCTCGAAGGAATCTTACGGCTGGAGCCACGTCCATCCCAACGCCCTCTGGATCGGGCATCGCGACAGGGGAAACGAGATCTTCTATGAATCGTCGCAGCTACAGGCCGAGGAAACGCAAAAATACGCGGCGCTTCCGACCGGGCACCCGATGGGCTACCACGACGCCGTCTACAATTTATTCAGGGATTACTACGCCGCGCTCGAGGCCAAACGGGAAGGGCGGCCGTATGACGTTCAGTTCCCGGACTTCCGGACCGGCCATGAGGAGATGTGCGTGATCGACGCCGCCGTCGAATCGTCCAGATCAGGACGATGGGTCAAGGTGCCCGAGTAAGCTCGGAAAACGTCCTTAATCTTATTGGATTATCGATTTTCCTTCTTAAGGACGCGGACCGTCTTGATCTCATAGGGATTTAAAGTCAGCGTCAGCGCCGTCCCGCTCCCCTCCTCCTTGGCCAGGGGCCGTTCGATCAGGTCCGTTTCCACGGACGTCACCGGCCAGGGAAATTCGATCCGGGCCTCGGTCTTTCGGCCGTAAGCTTCATAAACCCGTAGGATCAGGCCGCGGCCGTAATATCCCGTCTCTTTTTTCAGGGCGGACAGAAAAACGTTCTCGGGCCCGACCGTGACGAAAGCCCGGCTCGCGGGCATCGTTCCCGGGTGGGACATCGCCGCCCGCGGGAGAAGAGGATTGTTGAATTCATAGCCGCGCCGGGCCGTTTGAGCCTCTTTCCAATCACCGCGATGAGGATAGAGCGAATAAAAAAGCTCGTGCGGGCCGCGGTCGGCCTCCGGGTCGGGATACGTAGCACCGTGGATGACCGAAAGCCGCAGGATGCTGCCCTTGATGTCGTAGCCGTATTTCCGGTCGTTGAGAAGGCCGACCCCGAAGCCGCCGGACTCGTCGGTCGCGTCCGCCCAGCGGATGGCCGGAACCTCCGTGCCGTCTGTTTTCCGGGAGATGGAACCATAAGGAATTTCGAACTCCGCTTTGTCGGCCTTTAAGTTCAGCGGGAAAGCGGCCTTGATCATCAGGTTCCGTTCCTGCCAGTTCAGGCCGGTCCTGAAGTCGATCCGAGGGACACCCGCGTAGAGGATGATGTCCTGAGTGAATGACGAGCGGCGGAACCGGCTTTGGACGCGGATGACGGCCCGGACCGGCCCGGATTCGACGAGCGTGATCCGCGCGCCGTCCTGGCCGACGCTCCCGACCTGCTCTTTGAGCCCCAATTCCCAGGCGGACATATTCTGGGGTTCGTCCAGGATCGCCTGAAGGACGTTGCCCGGTCCTTGGAGGACCTCGCGGCCGTTCGTTTTGTCAAAAATGCCGGCGAGCCATCCCGTTTTGGGATCGATCCTCAGCTTGAAGAATTCGTTTTCCAGGCCGTCCGCGCCGGCCGCGAGCGCCGTTTTAAACACGGGAGCCTGCTCGACCGGCAAAACCCTGAACATCTTGTATCCGAGAGACGGAACGCGTCCGGCGATGAAGACGAGCCGAACCGCCGAAGGAGCGCCCGGCGCGGACTCCGGCAGGATTTGAAACGGGATCTCGGTTCCGTCGGCTTCGGCCAGCTTGAACGCGCCGGATGTTCCCAACCGGGGGACGCGGCAGACCACGGGTTCAGTGCGTTCCCAGGCCAACGGATTGAAAACCACCACGGGAATGCCTTCGCCGCGGGTGTCGATATCGTTGGTGATCGTCTCCAGAGAAAAATCAAGGGCCCGCCGGCCCCGGTCCATGGCCGTTTTGTAAAAATCGCGGACCTCATCGTAAACAGGACCGATGCTCGAGCCGTCAAGGATATCGTGGAACTGGTTGCGGAGGACGATTTTCCAGGCCTCGTCGATGTCGCGCTCGGGGTAATAGTCCCTGAGCCCCAGGGCCACGGACAGAGCTGAAAATTTCTCCGCGCTCACAAGCAGGGCCTCGGCCTTGCGGTTGTTCTTCTTGGTCTCGGCCTGCGTCGTGTAGCAGGCGGGGAAGGTGAAATTCAATTCGTCATTGAAAGACAGAAGCTCCGCTTTTTGCCTCTCCAGGATCTTGAAATAGGCTTCGGGCGTGACGAATTCCAGGCGCGGCTGGTTTTTGTCCTTTCCGAATCTCCGGATCGCCTCCAGGTCGGAGTCCCGCGGGCCGCCGCCGTGATCCCCTTCGCCGTATAAGATCATGACATCCTTGAGGGGTGAGATCTTGGCCGCTTCGAGGACGACGTCTTTGATCCCGTTCTTCAAGCCGACGTTGTACCAGCCTTGCGGAACATACGAGAGCAGCTCCGATCCGTCCTTGCCTCGCCAGACAAAAGCGGGCATTTTGGCCGGCGCGCACCGTCCGAAGACATAATATTTAAGGCCGGCCTTGGCCAGGATCTGGGGCAGCTGCCAATTATGGCCGAACGAATCCGGATTCCAGCCGACCTTGACGTCCACGCCGAACTTCTCCAGGAAATACCGTTTGCCGTAGAGGAGCTGGCGGGCCAAGGCTTCGCCGTCGGGCATGTTCAGGTCGGGTTCGACCCACATGCCCCCGACAGGGACCCACGTCCCTTCTTTGATCTTGGCCTTGATCGCTTGGAACAGCTCGGGATAGTCTTTTTCGATGACCTCGTAGATCGCGGCCTGGCTCTGGGCGAAGGTGAGGCCCGGCATCCTGTTCATCTGGAGGAGCGTTCCTTTGAACGTCTCGACGGCGACGTCGTGGACGGACTCCTCCCAGCGCCACAGCCAGCTCAGGTCGATATGCGCGTGCCCGACGAGGCGGGCGGTGTAATCCCTGGGCTTGAGCGTTTGAGCGGATAAGCCCGCCCCGAAAAGAACGAAGGCCAGAAATAGGGACGCGAATGTCTTCGAGGTTCGCATTTTTTCCTCCTCGCTTCTTAGTGATATCGTCGGCGGTCCTCGTCTTCTCCGGACACGACCTTGAGAAATCCCCGGAGACGGATATCGCGGGACGAACGTCCGATCATGATCTTGATCTCCCCAGGCTCGACGACGGATTCCATCTGAGCGTTCAACATCGAGAGCTCGTCGCGGGAAAGATCGAAGGAAATCTCCCGCGTCTCTCCCGGCTTGAACGATACGCGCCGAAAAGCCTTGAGCTCCATGACGGGCCGGACGACGCTCGAAACGAGGTCTTTAATGTAGAGCTGGACGACTTCGTCTCCGGCGACAGCCCCGCTGTTGCGGACCTTGAACTTGACCGAGGCTTTTCCGTCCGGTTTGATTTCGCTTGGCGATATTTCCAGATCCCGGTATTCGAAGCTCGTATAGCTCAAGCCATAGCCGAACGGAAAAAGCGGTTTTCCGGTCATGTCCAAATAATCGTCGCCTCTGCCGGTCGGCTTGTGATTGTAATACAGCGGAAGCTGGGCCACGGATTGAGGAAAGGTGATGGGCAGGCGGCCCGCCGGATTGTAATCGCCGAGCAACACTTGGGCGACGGCCTGGCCTCCCGCCTCGCCGGGATACCACGCTTCGACGATCGCGGGGACTTGATCGACCCAATCGGACATCGTGACGGCGCTCCCTCCGATTAGGACGACGATCGTCGGCGTCCCCGTCGCCGCGACACGACGGATCATCTCGCTTTGACGGCCGGGCAGGGAGATGTCGGCCCGGTCCCGGAACTCCCCTTCTTCGATGCCGGCGACAATGACCGCGGCCTCGGAGCGCCGGGCGAGATCGACGGCCCGCTCGATGCGCCCGGCGAGGTCCGCGGCGCCCACATCCCAGACAAAACGGAACTTGACGTTGCCGGCGTTCTCGTAGAACTCGATCCGGAGAGCGTAGCTCCGGTCCTTTTCCAGCTCGAGGGGGACCGTGATGGTCCGGAAGCTCTCTTTCTTCCAATTGTCGATGACGAGGCGGCCGTCAACATAAAGCCTGAAGCCATCGTCGGCTTCGATGCCGAGATGATGACGGCCCGACACCGGAGCGACAAGACGCCCCGTCCAGCGGACCGAGAACCAATCCGTGTTGATCGAGGGATGGGGCGAGAAGAGCGTCCACCAAAAATCGAGCTCCGGATCGATCCTGGTCAGGGCCGGCGGGCCGGACAGGTCGATAGAGTTGAAATATTCGCCCCTCAATCCCGCCCGTCCATCCGGCGAACGCAGCCGGTCCGGGGGAACGGTGACGAACCGCGGACCGCCGCGGCCGCATCCTTCGGCGTATTCGACGCTCGCTCGAGCGCCGAGGCTCTTATTGAGTCCGTCGAGGATGCTCACTTTCCTGAGGCCTGGCCCGCTGTACCCGCCCAGCCTGGCCTCGACCGCGTCGGGCCCGATGACCGCCAGCCGCTTGAGGCTTTTTTTGAGCGGAAGGGCGTTCCGCTCGTTCTTCAATAGGACGATGGATTCGCGCGCCGCTTCGAGGGCCAGCGCCCGGTGGTCAGGATGTCCGTTCCATCGCTCCGCTTCATCGGGGTCGGCATAGGGATGTTCGAACAGGCCCAACCGGAACTTCGCCCGCAGAACGCGGGTCACAGCCTCGTCGATCGCCTTTTTATCGATCATCCCCTCGCGGAAGGCCTTCAGCAAAGGAACATGATGCTCGTAGTCCGTCTGGAAGATCACGTCCAAACCGCCCTCGACAGCGCTCTTGGCCGACTCCTCACGGCCGGCGACGGTATGGTGCAGGTCCAAGAGGCCGCCCACGGCGCTGGCGTCGGATATGACGAATCCCCGGAATTTCCAGCGGTCCTTGAGGACCGTTTTGAGAAGCCAGGGATTCGCGGTGCAGGGCGTTCCATCCAGGGAATTGTAGGCCGTCATCACCGAGGTGGAACCCGCTTCAAGGACGCAGTCCCGGAAGGGGGGGAAATAGATCTCCTCGAGCAACCGCTCATTCGCCTGAATCGGGTAGCTGTCCCTGCCGCCGTCGCCGGCGTTGGCGATCAGCACCTTGGGAGTGGTTATGACGCCCATTTTTTCGAAAGCCTTCACATAGGCAACCCCCATCCGGGCGGCCAGGAACGGGTCTTCCCCGTAAACCTCCTCGACCCGGCCCCAGCGCACGTCCCGGATGACCTCGAGGGAGGGAGAGAGAGTCTGGCGGATCCCGCGGCTTTTGGTCTCCCGGGCGATGGCCTCGGCCACTTTTTCCATGAGGGCGGGATCCCAGGTGGACGCGAGCCCGATGGATTGAGGGAAGCTCGTCGCTCCTTCCCGCACCAGGCCGTGCAGGGTCTCGTCGAAAAAAATCGCGGGGATGCCGAGCCGTGTCTCCTCGACGAGGAAGCGCTGGATTTCATTCATCATTTTCGCCGCGTCGCGCGCA
>Ga0315288_10002648_pt1 | contig 23019 bp, 22 predicted proteins | sample YL17G11_20_MG_FD_203454 | JGI IMG/M metagenome (GOLD analysis project Ga0315288, IMG submission 203454) | Sediment microbial communities from Yellowstone Lake, YNP, Wyoming, USA - YL17G11_20 | ecosystem: Environmental > Aquatic > Freshwater > Lake > Sediment | place: USA: Wyoming | collected...
GCCCGCGCTTGAGGCTTTGGCCAAAGCGGCGCCCTCGCCTCTCCTTGGCGTGGTCTATGGCGCGGGCTTCGAAGATCGCCCCGAGCTCCTGACCAAGATTGCCGAGCGCTGGCCGCTGATCGGCAATGCCGCAGACACGGTCGAGCGGGTGAAGGCGCCCAAGAGCTTCTTCGGCGCGCTTACCCGCCTCGGCGTCCCCCATCCACGCACTGTGACGGACCATCCTCCGGCAGAGGACGGCCGCTGGCTCGCCACGAAGTGGCTCGTCAAGCGCCAGGGCGGCGCCGGCGGCAGCCACATCGTGGCGACAAGCCAGATCAGGGCCGGTGCGCGCCGAAAGGCTAAGCCTCGTGTCTACTACCAAGCGGAGATGGAGGGGCGCGCCGTATCGGCCCTGTTCGTCGGAAATAGCAGCCAAGCTCGCGTGCTCGGCTTCAGCGAGCAATGGACCGCGCCGACGCAGGCCGCGAGATGGCGTTATGGCGGTGCGGTACGTCCGGCCGCGCTTTCCCCGGACCTTGAGGCACGGATGACAGAGTGTGTTGAGCGGGTCGCCCAAGCCTTTGAGCTGAAGGGCCTTGGCAGCGCCGACTTTCTGGTCAGCGATGGGGCAACGGCCGAGAGCCAAGCCCTGTTGCTTGAAATCAACCCCCGGCCCGGCGCCACGCTCGATATCTTCGACAGCGAGGCGGAGCCACTGCTTCGCCTGCACCTTGACGCCGTCCTCGAGCACCGGCTCCCGGACGGTCCGCTCGGTCTCCCGCAGGCCTGCGTCACCGCCATCGTCTACGCGCGGGCCCCGGTCGTCGTGTCTTTGACAATGAACTGGCCCGATTGGACCGCCGATCAGCCTAAGTGCGGGGAATGCATCGACAAAAACCGTCCGATATGCACTGTGTTGGCCCGCTCTAGTACTAAAGTCGAGGCACAACGGCTGGTCGAGGAGCGGATGTCGATCATTCTGGCCGCCTGCGCCGGCCAGCAAGGGGGGGATCTGTGAGCGTGACAAGAGAGGAAGCCGTGACTGCACGGAGCCAAGCCGAGTGGCCAAGTGTCAATCAGGAGGTCGTGCCGCTGGTCGAGGGCCTCATCCGGGATGCTCGGGCATTGCGGGTCGAGGTCTCGCGGGGAACGCTCGGGGAGACCTGCATCGATTGCGGGGTCGGCGCCGTGGGCGGGCTGGAGGCTGGGCGCCGCATCGCGGAAATCTGCCTTGGCGGGCTCGGCCGCGTGGGTCTCGCGACAACGGATCCCGAAAGCGCCTGGCCCTTCATGGTGACCGTGCATACGAGCCAGCCGGTGCTTGCCTGCCTCGGCTCGCAATATGCGGGCTGGAGCCTGTCGGTCGAAGACAAGGGCAAGATCTACCATGTTTTGGGCTCTGGCCCGGCCCGAGCGCTGGGCTCGTCGGAAAAGCTGTTCGATGAGCTCGGTTACCGGGACAAATCCGACAGCGCCTGCCTCGTGCTCGAAGCCGACCGCGCTCCGCCGGTGGCGCTTGTGGAGCAGGTCGCCAAGGCGTGCGCGCTCCCGGCCGACCGGCTGACCTTCGTCTATGCACCCACCTCGAGCCTCGCCGGGACGGTGCAGATCGCGGCACGGTGCCTCGAGGTCGCGCTGCATAAAGCCCATGAGTTGCACTTCCCCTTGGACCACATCGTCGACGGCATCGCCACCGCGCCCCTGCCACCGCCCGCGCCCGGCTTCGTCGCCGCCATGGGCCGCACCAACGACGCCATCATCTATGGCGGCCGGGTCCAGCTCTACGTCTCCGGGCCAGCGGCGGCGGCGCGAGCAGTGGCCGAGCAGCTGCCGAGCCTCCAGTCCGAGGATTACGGGAAGCCGTTCGCCGAAATTTTCGGGGCCGTGAAGGGTGACTTCTATGCCATCGACCGCATGCTGTTCAGCCCGGCCATGGTGACCGTCACGGCGCTCGAGACAGGTGAGAGCTTCCAGGCGGGCCATATCGACACGGCCATCCTTTGCCGCTCCTTCGCCTGACCCCATGGCCTCCGACGTCATCCTGTTCTGCGAGAGAAAGAAATGGCATGGGCGAAGCATCGCCCGGGCCTTGAGGGCCAGAGGGATCAGCCCGCTGACGGTTCCTCTCGCGGCGTGCGGCTTCAACACCGAGACCAGGACGGGCCTCGCCATCCCCGGGCTTGGCGACCATCTGCCGAGAGGGGCTCTTGTCCTGTTCGTGCCGGGCGGCAGCTTCGAGCAAGTCACCGTGTATCTCGGCGTGCTGCATGCGTTACGCGAGCTTGGCGTCACGGTGTGGAACGACGCGCGCGCCATCGAGCGTTGCGTCGACAAATCCACCACCACCTTCCTGTTGCAGAAGGCCGGCATCCCGATGCCTTGGACGTGGACCGGGACTGACCATGGCGCGGCCCTTGCGATCGTGGGAGCAATGCTCGCAAGAGGTCTTTGGCTGGTGCAGAAGCCGCTGTTCGGGGCGCAGGGCGAAGGCTTGCGCCTCATCCAGACGCTCGATGATCTCGCCCCGACGGAGGAGGTGAACGGCGCCTATTATCTGCAAGAGTTCGTGGCGCCCCCGGAGGGTCCGTATCGGGATTGGCGCATCTTCGTCGCGGCCGGCCGCGTCGTCGCCTCGATGATCCGCCACGGGTCGAGCTGGATCACCAACATCAAGCAAGGTGCCCGCGCCGAGGCCGCCATCCCCTCGCAGGAGCTGATCGATCTCGCCCTGCGCTCGACGGCTTCAGTGGGCGCCGACTATGCAGGCGTCGATATCATGCAGGACCGCTCGGGCGCCTATCTCGTGCTCGAGGTGAACAGCATGCCGGCCTGGCAAGGCCTGCAGCGGGTCACTCGGACACCCATCGCCGATCAAATCGTCGCCCCCTTCCTCGACGCCGTGCTCAGCGAGTCGCGGGCCGAGGGGCAAGAGGGCGCTTGAGGCAGACCCTCACAACCCTGCAGGTCGCCCAAGCCTTCCATGATGCCTGCCTGGCGGAACTCGACGCGCTGAAGCCGGGCAATGTGCATCGCTTCGGCGAACATGCTCACATGAGCGTCGCCGATTTCGAGATCAGTGCGCGCGTCTCGGCGCCCGCGATTGCCGGGTCTGGGCTTTCAGTTGGAAGGCGTATTCGTCGTGCCGTGGAGGCGACCAAAGCTGCGGTCGGGCAGAACACCAATCTCGGCATCATCCTGCTTGGCAGCCCGCTTGCCGAAGCGGCGCTTCAAGATGCGACCGGGGGTTTGAGCGAGAGGCTTGCCCATGGTCTTGCCAGGCTCAGCGTCGAGGACGCGCGTGATGCTTATGCCGCGATCCGCGCGGCGGGGCCCGGAGGCCTCGGCGAGGCGCCGCAGCACGACGTTGCCTCGGAGCCCAACGTCACCCTGATCGAGGCCATGCGGGCGGCGGAAGGCTATGACCGCATCGCCTGGAACTACACGCATCACTACGCCGATATCTTCGATCTCGGTCTGCCGCGGCTCGAGGCTGCAATGGACCGTTGGCAGTCCCTGCCCTTCGCCACGAGCTTCGTGTATCTTGGTTTTCTTGGAACCATCCCCGACACGCTGATCGAGCGGAAATTCGGAAACCCTCAAGCGGCGAAGGTGATGCAGGAGGCCCGCTGGCTCGAGGCGCGGCTCGGCGAAAGCTCCAGCCCCCAAGCCCTGGTGCCTCTCCTCACAGCCTTCGACCACTCGTTGAAGTCCCGCGGCCTCAATCCCGGCACATCCGCCGATCTCACGGTCGCCACCCTGTTCGCGGCTTCGCTACAAGCCCTGGAACAGCGCCGGTAAAGGCCCATTTTGGGACGAACAATCGACTTGCCGATCGTTCCGGCCCCGGCCTATGTTCTGGTCGCGTAGCTCCGACCAGGAGTTGCGGGCGGAGGAGAGCCCAGTCAAAGCACTTCCGTCTGCGTGCCGCCGCGATTCCCGTGGGCGGCTCAAGCTGGTGTGACATGGTTTCAACGAACTAGGGAGGGCTTGGTGTATGGCCAAGATTAGTGGAGTAGGTGTTGGTGAATCGCTCGTCGGCGATGGAAATGAAGTTGCTCATATCGACTTGCTCATCGGCCCGCGCGGCAGCGCCGTTGAATCGGCATTCTGCAACGCGCTGACCAACAACAAGGACGGCTTCACCACGCTGCTCGCGGTGATCGCGCCGAACCTTTTGTGCAAGCCCGCGACGATTCTGTATAACAAGGTGACGATCAAAGACGCACGCCAGGCGGTGCAGATGTTCGGTCCGGCGCAATATGCCGTGGCCAAGGCGGTCGCCGATTCCGTTGCCGAGGGCGTGATCCCCGCCAACGAGGCCGACGATCTCTACGTCTGCGTCGGCGTGTTCATCCATTGGGAAGCCAAGGACGACAAGAAGATCCAGGACTTCAACTATCGCGCCACCAAGGAAGCTCTCGCCCGCGCCGTGAAAGGCGACCCGAAGTCCACCGAGGTTACCGCAAAGAAGGATTCGGCTCACCACCCGTTTGCCGCCGGCTGAAAGGGAGAACCCCCAGGTCGGGAGAAGACCGGCAAACCACCGGGCCCGATTCAGCGGTGGCTCAAGAAGCTGGGTTTCTAGTCTGATCTAATTGAGATCGCCGCCTTTGCAAAAAGGCGGCGATTTCGTTTTGGGTGATCGCGCCATTATGCACGGCCGTGGCGATCAGCGCGCCATAAGCGCCAACGGCGGCGATGGTCTCAAGGTCGCCGATCGCGCGCAACCCGCCCGCGGCATAGACGGCGCGGCCTCCGGCTCCCTTGATAATTGTTTCCAAGCGCTCGACGTCCGGGCCGCTATCCTTGCCGACACGATCGAGGCACATGGCGATGATCCGGTCGGGCCAACTCTTAGGTTCCGACAGGAGCGCCGTGGGCCCGCGCAACCCTGCGGCGGTAAAGTCGAGCGACAGCACCAGGCTCTCGCCGAAACTTGCGCTGAGCTCGTGCCAATTGCCGATGGCGGCAAGGCTTTCGCTGCCGATGACCAAAGTCGCGCCAAGCGGAAGCCAGAAGGCGCAATCCGTGACGTTGGAGAAGCCCGCGTCGATCCACAGCGCCGTGGCCGGCAGGGCATGGGCAAGGTCCCGGCAAAGCTCGAAATGATTGCCGACGCCCTCGATGGAATCAAGATCGGCAATGTAGAGCGCGGGCGATGCGGTGATGGCGAGCAGCGCGCGCGCGATGGCGATCGGATCGCCGGCGGCGCCGAGCTTGGTCTCGATCGGCCGGTATGCGGCGCGCGCACCGGCGCGGGCGTGGACGACGAGCCCGCCCTTGAGATCGATCACCGGAATGACGGCGAAATCGCTCACCTTAGAGTTCTCTGTCATGGTGATGCCCGCTTTACGCCGGGAGCGCCTTGCTGTCATTGCCCGGCTCGACCAGGTAATCCAGTAACCCCACTTTGCGTCTAAGAATGATCTAAGACCGGTGGTTACTGGATTTCCGCATTTGCGGGAATGACAAGCACCGGGATGAGGCCGGAATGATATTCGTGATCGGCTGGGACCTGGGCGGCGCCAATGTGAAAGTCGCATGCGTCGACGACGGGTTCGTCACTCAGGCCGCCCAGATCCCCTGCCCGCTGATTGCTGATCGCGGCAAATTCGATGCGGCGGTGGCGGCGGCGCTCCCGCTAATCCCCTCGCTTGCGCTCCACGCCGTCACCATGACGGGCGAGCTGTCCGACGTGTTCGGCGACCGCCAGGAGGGCGTCGCTTATCTCGTCGACCTGATGCAGAAGGTCGCCGCCGGTCAGATGCTTGGCATCTACGCGGGTGACGCTGGCTTTCTCTCTTCCGAGGACGCCAAGCGCCGGGTGACCGAAGTGGCGTCCGCCAATTGGCACGCCACCGCCGCCGTCACGGCGCGGCTTCATGCCGATGCGCTGCTGGTCGATATCGGCACCACGACCACGGACCTCATTCCGATCAAGAGCGGAGCGGTTGCTTCGCGCGGGTTCACGGACGCCGAGCGGCTGACGGAAGGTGAGTTCGTCTATACCGGCGTGGTGCGCACGCCGGTGATGGCGATCGCGCAAACCGCGCCCTTCAGCGGGCGGGTGCAGCGGATCGCGGCCGAGCGTTTCGCCACCATGGCCGATGTCTTGCGTCTGACCGGCGAGCTGCCCGACGATGCCGACCCCTATCCAAGCGCCGACCAGCGGGGCAAGAGCGAGGCCGAGAGCGCCGCACGACTTGCCCGCATGCTTGGCCGTGACGCAAGCGAGGCTGATTTGGCCGATTGGGTTGCGCTCGCGCGGCATTTGGCCGGCTGCCAACTCACTCTGATCGAGGAGGCCGCGCGGGCCGTGTCGGCGCGGGAGGCGCTGCCGGCCGAGGCGCCGGTGGTCGGCGCGGGCTGCGGCCACTTCATGGCAAGGCAGCTGGCGAAGCGGCTCGGCCGAACTTACGTGAATTTCGCCGAGATCATTAATGCCGCACCGGAGGCCCGCGAAATGGCCGCGCGCTGCGCCCCCGCCGCGTCCGTCGCGCTCCTGACTGAGCTTTTCCTCTCCCCAATAGGGAAGAAAACGGGGTGAAAGCGTTAGGGAAAGACGTCTTTGATCGTGCTAAACCATGCTCCGACCTGCCCGGGCCTTGGCGGCTCAAAGGACAACGAAGCGAAAAGACGGAGCGTAGAATGCGTCACATCCTCATTGCCATGATGGCTTTCATTGCCGGTATCCTTGCCTTCGGCGTGTCGAGCCACGCTACGCCAGGGCAAGTCCTCGCGGCCACCGCCCCGAACGCCGCCGGCGGGATGATCCAAAAGGTCGATTATTGGCACCGTTATTATCGGCAACATGGTTATTCGCCGCCCGTCGCCGTCCCGGTTGTCCCGGCTCCTGTTCCCGTTGCCCCCCCGGTCGTCGTGGAAGGCGCCCCGATGATCGTCGTGCCGGTTCGTCCCATCAGTTGTGGCCAATACCATTATTGGAACGGGGTCACCTGCGTCGACGCGCGCTACAACACTCCTTACATCGGACCAAGATAGCGAGGTCGAGCGGGAACTCGACATTGGCCTTGTGCCCCCGGCCGTCGATACGTCGATGTCCGATAGTTTCGACGCCATGTTCAACTTCGGCGGCTTTACGTCCGTCGCTGCATCGCCCCGGCGCCCATGTCTCTTGCTCGTGAGCCACGAGGCAACACGCACCGGCGCGCCGCTGGCCCTGCGCCCCGGATTTGCGTGCACGCGCCGGCGCGGCCGGCCATCAGCGCGTGCGCCGAGAGTTCGGCGGTAGAAAGCTCCCTCCGAGATGGAGTTCGGTTCTCGACAATTTGTCCGAGGGAACAGCTTTTCAGGCGCTGTAACTCGTGCAGGCTCAAGCGGGCTTTAGCGTGCAGAGAGAGCAGTACTGATAGATGATCGAGTCCAAAGGTCGACCCAGCCAATAGGCGCGATGAAGCTCGGCGATCGTCACCGCGTCCATAACGGTCAAGGCAGCTTCTTCCGCGAGAGCGGGCAAATTGTTGATGCCAAAGTGCCAGGGCGCGCCCATGGCCGCGAAGCGCTCGACAAAGCTCGACGTTGGCTGATCGCCGGTCGCGTAGGCAATGACCTCCTCGCTCATATAGTCGAACGATAGGCTGAACGCGCGCACGCGGTCCCTGAGCTCGGCTAAGACCTTCATGACCGCGGCCTTCGTCAGATACATCGTATTGCCTTCCCATATGAAAAAGGTCGGCAATTCGCGTTTGAAGCCGTTGGCCTCAAGCAGCCGGAGCACGCCGTCGGCGACATAGTCGCCGGGGATGAAATTTATCGGGGCATCGATCCCGCTTTCCGCAAGTCGCGCCTGCTTGAAGCTCAAAGTGTTCGCGTCATCGATTTCGAAATAGATAACCCCGGGGAAGCGCTTCCGCATGCCCCGCGTGTCGAGCCCGGCGCCAAGAATGACGACCTGCCGGCAGCCGAGAGCGAGCTGCTCGTCCAGTCCGTCGTCAAGGTAACGGGTTCTAAGTCTGACGTTCTTCTCCGCCGCCGGGAAGCCACTCGAAATAGCGTTCGCCGCCTGCTTCGTCCTCTCGTCGAGAAAGATGGGAACGATCCGATCAACGTAGAGCGGATTGGCTTCGGCATTTTCGTGAGCGCGGAACTCGGCCACGATAAAGGCTGTTCCCGTAACGTCCTTCAACCCGGTCATCGACACGCTCCTGGGCGTTGCGCGTTGGATCGGTGATCTTGAGAGAGAGGGCCTTAGCGCGGCCCGAAAGGCGGGCACTTGAAGTGCATGATGCCTTACGGCGGTGTCTCCCCAGAAGCCGGGGCGCGCGGCCGTTTCGAGGGGTCGAGGCCGGTGATGCTGCCGAGGTAGGTCAAGATGGCGGAGACCTGCTCGGCCGAGAATTGAATCTGCGGCATGTCCCGATGCCTGGAGCCCATTCCCTCCGCCAGCCCGACCTCGAGCTCCTCGATAGGAAAGCTGAGATAAACCTGCCGAAGCGGCGGCGCTTGTTGCAGCGGGCTCTCGCCGGTTGCCTCGATCGAATGACAGCGGCCACAGTGCTTCTCGAGAATGGCCTTCCCGCCGGCGGCGCCGGAGTCATCCGCCGCGCGTGCGCCCCTCGCGCCGATCGTCAAAAGCGCGAGGGTGGCAATCGCGCTACCAATACGCAGCGGTCTTTTCATCATCGCACTCTCCTCCATGACGCCCAGGAACAGAACGGACAGCAGCCTGTGAATTTGCACTCAAGGGCTACACCGGCGCGTGCTTGAAATGGTCCTCGATTTTCTCGACCAGCAGCCGCCACGCCTCGTGTTCCCTCGGGCCCGCCGTCTTCTCCACCGCGATCTGTAAATAGGCAAGCTCGGCCTCGATTTTCTCCCGCGGCAGCATATGCAGCCGGCTCGCCAGGATCGCCGCCTCGATCACCGCGCTTTGCGCGCGATTGAAGCCTTTGAACGGCGCGTGCGAGACCTCGAACACGAGTTTGCAATGGAAGCGGGGCCGCTGCTCGTCCTCCTCCACGTGGCTAACCGTCAGCTCGGCGTGAGCGAGCGCACCGTCTAGCACGACGCCGGGAACGCGGGTGGCGGGCCGCGTCGGCCAATCGCGATTGCCGGTGAGACAACCGGCAAAGATCAGCACATCGTCGGTGAAGTTCGCCACCGCGTGAGGATTGGCGCGAAGATTGTCGAGCGTGGTGGAAGGCCGGAACGGCGCGATGATCCACCCGCCGCCCTCGGGACCTAGGCCCTCGGCCCCTGGAGACTCGGCGATGAGGCCGAGCGGCGCGATGTGCACCTTGCCCGCGGCGTTGAGGGTGGTGACGATGGTCTCCCGGATCATGGGCATGGCATGTTCAGCTCCAACGCAGTGCGGCTCACGAGGCTTGGTGCTTCTTCTTGGCGATTAGCGTGTGGCCCGCCTCTCTCAGTCTGGTCTTGTCGTCGGCCGGGGCGTCCGCCGCCACCCCCCAATCGAGCGGCTCGTCCTGGGCATAGCGCTTGGCGAGCCGCCAAGCGATCTCGGCGCGGGCGAGCTCGATGCCGAGATAGAAACCGTGCGCGCCGTCCTTCTCAACATCGAGCTTCGGATAAAGCTCGAACGCTTCTTGCGTGATGTGGTGGCCGTCGCGGTTATAGATATGGATGCCGTCCTCAGCGATCTCGATGCGGAAATTCTTGTCGCGCACCTCGGCCGCGGCTGCCGCGATCTCCTCCGGCGTTTGCGGGAATGGCCGGCGGGCATGCAGAGCGAGCAGCCCGGAGGCGTAATCCTTGGGCAGGTCATGGTCGGCGCGGGAGGCGTACATGATGCGCCGCGCTAGGTCGTGCTCCTCCACGGTGCGCCGCGTATGGGGGCTCACCTGCACCACGAGCACGTTTCTGATGTTCAGCTCAGAGGCGATGCCGAGCAGCACCGCGGTGATGCCGGTGGTGTCGGCGTCGGTCAGCTCGGTGAGATTGCCGGTGCCCATCAGCATCTCGGCCCTAGGCCGCTCGCGCCGGAGCTGCGCATAACGCTCGAGCGAGGCCGTGAAGCCGAAATTGATGGGGTCGAGCACGGGGTCGGCGAGATAGTCGCGGCCGCGAGCGTCAAGCGCATCCATGGCGCGGAGGAGCGAGGCCATGTCGCCATGGTCCTTCGGGATCAGCACCGGCGTGGACTTTACCTTGTCGGCGATGGGAAGCGTGTCCTCGTTCAGGCTGAGCAGGAAGTCGGCACCCGCCCTCCCCCCGCGCAGCAATTCTTGCGGATCGGCGGAATCGACGCTCACCTTGAAGCTCTTCTCTTTAAGCGCTTCGATCGCCTCCTCCAGATGCGGAAAGGGCGCGTCGGGGAGGCAGCCGAGATCGATGACATTGGCCCCGGCGCGGGCGTAGCCTTCGGCGCGGGCAAGGATCGCCTCGATGGTGAGTGTCGAGGCATCGACGATCTCGGCGAAGATCTGGATGTCGTATTTGGTCATGTCCAAAGCCTTACGGGCGCGGCCGAAAAAGCCGGGGATGTCTTTCAGCTCGTCGGGTCCGCGCAAGAAGGGCACGCCGAAGCGCTCGCTCAAGCGGTCGAGATCGGCGCGGCAGCGGCCGGGCAGCATGATCTTGTCGGCCTCGACCGGCTTCGGCAGCCGCCGGGCGATGATCTCCTCGGTCATCAGCGCCGCGACCTTGACCCCGATATCCAGCACCTTCCAGGCGAAGCTTGCCTTCATGCCCTCAAGCACCGCCTCGAGGCGGGGCCGCGCGAGGTGCCCGGTGAGGAAGAGGATGCTTTCGGCCATCTGGGTTGCCGCTCGCGAATTTAAGCTCAAGCCGACTTTCTAACCCGCCCTGCAAACAAGCGCGAGTATCGGCCCTGAGCTTAACGCATTGACCTTAGTCGATGGTTGCCCCGCAAGTGCCACAGCCGGCAACGCCCAGGCTCGCGGCGAACGCCGCCTGATCGCCGCGGCCAAGCAGAAAGGCCGGGAGCCCCGCCCCCCGCAACATGGCGGGAAAGGCAGCATCGACCACGCCGTCCCGGGCGAGCTGCTCGGCGCTGAACTCCGCCCGCTGCCGCTGGATCGACTTGATCACAAACACGCGCTCGGCACCGAGGCGGCGCGCCAGCCAAAGCGCAAGGCTGTCGGAGGTCACCGTCCAGGATTGTGGAATGTCGCGGCGGTTGGCGACGAGGGTAAAGGGCGCCCACAGCGCCACATGGCCAAGCTCAAGCGACCGGCGCAAGGCGTCTTCGGTGTCGCCAACCTCGAAGCCTAAGCGCAAGCCCGCGATCGCCCAGGCGAGCTGGTCCATGGCGAGCAGCGCCATGCGGTGGGCGGAGCCATCGCCGAGCCCGAGCTGCCGCTGACAAATGCGCACCTCATCCGCCAAGGCCCCTCCCCCCGGCACGACCACGATCGGGCGGGGGCTTGACGCGATGGCGTCGAGCCAGGCTGGCAGCTCCAGCGAGTGCACCACGCTGCCGCCGAGCTTGACCACGATGGGGCGTGGCGCGGATGCAAGAGCCCGCTCCTCACCTTCGGCTGGCAGCGCTTGCCCGCTCACGGGATCAGGCTCGCTCGCGGCGGCGCACGATCTCCACACCCACGGCGCCAGGCTCCTTGTCGAGCTTCTCGATCTTGACCTTGACGGAGGCCGCGCGCGGATGGGCAAGGCAGCGTGTGGCCACCTCATCCGCCAAGGTCTCGACCAGATTGATATGGCCCTCGGCAAGAACGGCTTTGATGATGGCGATGATCATATCGTAATCGAGCACCCGCCCGATCTGATCTTCCACCGCCTGATCGGCCGGCGTCACCTCGATTTCAACCGAGAAGCGCGCGCGCTGGGTGACGCCTTTCTCATGGGTGTAGACGCCGATCTCGGCATCGAGCACGAGGTCGTGCACGAAAACGCGGTCGTAAGGCCCAGTGGCGCCGGTCCCGCCGGTGGACACTATTCCGGCGCGCGTCATTCGCTCGTCTGCCATTTGAACTCCGTCAGGCTAAGGCGCCAAATCCCTAGCATGAAGCTGCCGCTGCCGCGCCGATCAACTTGGCGGGGGCGGCGAAGGGCAGCGCGGAGGCTTCGGGGATCAACGCCCGGATCGCCGCGCAGGCTAACGGATTGAGCGACGAGTTTCGGGACGCGTGGCAGAGCGCACCGCGAAAGCCGAGCAGGTCTGGCCTTAGGGCTAGCAGCTCCGGCACGTCACTTTTGGTGAGCGATCCGGCAAGGCCAACCGCCAAGCCTTGCGCCTTGGCGCTCGTCACGAAGTGAGCGAGTTTGCGAAGATCGAAATGGTCGCGAAGCGACCCTGAGCTCTTGCCGGCGGTGTCGAGCATGATGCCGGCCGCCCCCATATTGGCGGCCGCGGCGACGGCGTCGAACGCGGGCCACCGGTCGGCGAACAGCACGACGATTAAGCGGACACTTCGTGCCACGGGTCGAAGTCCTTCAAGGCAGGCTTGCGCATCGCCATCGGGGAAGAGCCCGAATTTGACGTAGTCGACACCTGAGGCGTCTCGCTCCAGCACGGCGTCCCGGATCGTCTCGGCGACCATCGGTAGATCGCCAATAGTGGCGCTGACGGTCGCGCGCCCGGCTACAGCCTGCACGATGGCCCTGGTCCTCTCGCGGTCGACGGCGCCGAGCGCGCCGTGGGCAGGCTCCTTCAGGTCGATGATGTCGGCGCGCGCGCGAACGGCGATCTCGGCCTCAGCCTCATCGCGCACGCTGGCAAGGAATAGGGTCATTCAGAAGCAATCCCTTGTGTCATGCCCGCGAAGGCGGGCATCCAGCAACCGCTAGCATAGGTAAGAGACAGGTCTTCCTGTGGTTACCGGATCGCCCGGTCAAGCCGGGCGATGATACTACGAGACTGTCGGCCACTACCGGAACCAACCGAAGAAGCCGCCCCCGCGCCCGCCGCCGCCGCCACCGCGACGGCCGCGGCCTTGACCCGGAGCTCCCCAGGGAGAGTCAGAGCCCGAGGCGTCGTCGCGCGCGACCGGCCTCGAGCCCGAGGCGTCGTCGCGCGCGACTGGCCTCGGTTTCGGCTTCCTGAGCTTGATCTCGTTGGCGTTGCCGTCTGGGTCGGTCACCACCACGGAAAGCGCCTGCCAATTCCACTGGGCCGAATTGGCGCCCCAGCTATAGGGTTCGATGGAGACCACCTTGTTCGCATACAGGTCGACGATCGCCGTATAGACGAGGTCTTGGTTCCCACCTTCGCTGAGATCTCCGGCGCCGTAGCGCAAGAGGCCGATACCCGCGAGCGCATCCTTCATCAGGCTCCATTCGAGAATCCTGGGCTTGCCTGCGCCGAACATTTCAAGCTCAGCCCGGAGCTTGGGATATTTTGGGTTGCTGGCGATATAGCGGCCGGGCGACGGTTCCTTGATCACCCAGTCGGAGACTGGAGGCCCCAAGGGCAGACCCTGCTCTTGGGGTACGTCTTGTCCGAGCTTCACCAGAGCCTCCCTGCTCTCGGACTGGAACGGGTCCTGCTCAAGCGCGCGGCGATAATCGGCAATCGCTTCATCGTTCCTGCCCATCGCGCGATAGATGTCGGCCCTGACCCGCAAAGCAAACGCATCGTCGGGGGCCAAGTTAAGCGCCTGCTGGGCGTCGCCGAGGGCAGCGTCGCCCGCTTGATCGCTGGGGGCCGCGGGTACGGCAGCGGGCGCTGTCTCGGGCGTCGCATCGGCTTCGGTCCCGGTTGCGGCATCGATCGCCGTATCAGCGCCTGCGTCGGCTTTGGCCTCGCCGGCGTTCCCGGCCTCGGCTCCAGGGCTGGCTTCGGCCGGCTGCTTGGCAACAACGGACTCAGCCTGCTGCTTGCGCACGGGTGGTGGCGCGGCCTGGACCCTGGCCAAAGCACGCATGTCGTATGCCTTCACGTTTTGCGGAGCGAGCTCGATCGCATGGGTAAGATCGGCGATGGCGTCGTCGAGGCGTTTCACCTGCGAGTAGACGGTGCCTCGCTCGATATAAGCGTCGGCGAAGTCGGGTTTGAGCTCGATCGCCTTGTTGAGGTCGTCCACCGCGGTATTGAACTTCTTGTCGCCGCTGTAAGCGCGGGCACGAAGAAGCAAAAGGTCCGGCTGGTCCGGCGTGATGGCGAGCGCCTGGGTAAAATCGTCGGCGGCTTCCTTGAATTCCTCGAGCGCGAGATAGACCTCGCCGCGATTGTGGTAGGCGGCTTCATACTTGGTGTTGATGCCGATGGCGCGGGTGAAGTCGCGGAGCGCTGCGTGATAGCGCTTTAGAGCCGCGTGCGCCTTGCCGCGGCCGTTGAAGGGCACAGCACTCGTCGGCATCAGCTCGACGGCCTTGCGAAAGTCCTGGAAGGCCGGCTCGTATTGGGCAAGCACCGTGTGGACGTTACCGCGGTTGTTGAAGGCCGCGCCGTAATTGGGGGAGAGCGCGATGGCGCGGTCGAAATCCTTCACCGCCTCGTCGGGGTGCCCCAAATCCATCAGCGCGTTGCCGCGATTGTTGTAGACGGTGGCGTTCTCGGGCGAGATCTGGATCGATTGATTGAAATCGTCGACGGCCTCCTTGGTCTGCTTGAGCCGCCATTTGGCCACGCCCCGATCGCTATAGATGCTCGCCTTGACGAAATCGGCGATCTCCGGGTTGGTCAGGGCTTCGTCGTAGGCAGCAACGGCCTTGTCATATTGGCCGCGCAGAAGCGCTGCCGCGCCTTCGCGCGCGCGGAGCAGCGTCACGTCCTCCGCCCGGACCTCGCCCGCGCCCGCGAGAAGAACGAGAACGAGCCCGCAAAGCTCAAGCCATTTGGATGTCATGCGACCACGTCGAAAACCCGGCCCAATTCGAGCCCCTGCCCCTCCCATTTCCCCATAAAGTCGAACTGTGTCAACAAGGGGTCACCGAGCCTCGTCCGTGCGGGACGCGAACTCCCGCAGGACTTTTGGCAGCAGCTTCGGCAGATCCTCGGCGATCAGCCCCGGACCGAACAGTTGCGCCGCCCGTCCATGCAGCCAAACGGCGGCAGACACTGCCTCGAAGGCCTCCATGCGTTGCGCCAAGAGGCCGAGCACCATGCCGGCGAGCACGTCGCCGGTGCCGGCGGTCGCAAGCCATGGGCTCGATGTGGCATTGATCGATGCCATGCCGTCGGGCGCGGCGACAACCGTATCGGCGCCCTTCAAGAGGACGATTGCGCCGAAGCGCCCGGCGGCGCTGCGGGCGCGTGCGAGCTTGCTCGCCTCCCCCGCCGGACCGAAGAGACGCGCAAATTCGCCCTCATGGGGCGTGAGTACGACAGGCGTGGCGCGGGAGGCGATGGCCGAGAACAGCGTATCTATGTCGGAGGCGAACGAGGTCAGCGCGTCGGCATCGAGGACGACAGCGGCGTGGCTTGCCAGCGCCGCCGTGACCATCGCCTTGGTGCGCTCGCCGACACCAACCCCGGGTCCGATCAGGACGGCATTCTTGCGCTCGTCCGACAACAGGCCCGCAAGCTCCTTCGCATCATCGACCTGCCGCACCATGATGGCGGTGAGCTGGGCCGCATTCACCTCCACGGCGTCCTTCGGCGAGGCGACGGTGACGAGGCCTGCGCCCACGCGCAACGCGGCCTCCGCGCCAAGCCGCGCCGCCCCGGTGCTGAAGGCCGGACCCGACACGACCACCGCGTGGCCCCTCGCATATTTGTGGGCATCAGGCTTCGGCCAAGGAAAATGTGGGAGCCATAGCGCCGGCTCATTGGCAAATGTGCGGGGCTCGATGACATCAAGCACGCTGTCAGGAATGCCGATATCGGCCACGCTCACCTCACCGCAAGCTTCCCGCCCCGGCAGCAGCAAATGCCCCAGCTTCAGGCGAAAGAAGGTCACGGTGGCCGTGGCGCGAATGGCCACGCCCCGGACGGCGCCGGTGGTGCCGTCGATGCCACTCGGCACGTCGACCGCCACCACGGGAAGGCTGCTCTCGTTCAACGCCTGGATGAGAGTGGCGAAGCCACCTTCGATGGGACGCGCGAGCCCCGCGCCGAACAGCGCATCCACCACGACATCGGCGTGGGCAAGAAGACCGGCGCCAAGGGGCTCCACGGCTGCGGTCCAGAGCTTGGCCATGGCCGCCGCATCTGGCGGAAGCTTCGCGCGGTCTCCTTCGAACCCAAGCCGGACCATGTAGCCCTTGTCGAGCAAATGGCGCGCGGCGACAAAGCCGTCGCCGCCATTGTTGCCGGGACCGCACAGAACGGCGACCTTGCGGGCGTCCGGAAAGCGCCGCCAGACCTCGTCGGCGACGGCGCGTCCGGCGCTCTCCATCAGCGCAAGCCCGGGCACCCCGCCTTGCATGGCAAGGCGATCGGCTTGGCCCATCTCGTCTGCGGTCAACAGCTCCAGCATCGGACCCACGATAAAGCAAAGCCGCAACAAAAATGAAAAGGCAACACGACGCACTCTGATTAAATCGTGTGCATATTGCCTAAACCATAGGCTATGGTCACTCGGATCGACTTACGACGTTTCGGCGTCGGCCTATAAGTCATTGCAAACATAAGCAAAGCTTCCCCGTCGAGGATTGGCATAGGGCATGCTTCGGCTCCCGCGCAGTCTGGCGAATTACCGGCGGAAGCGCGCGGCTTAAGCGATTTTCTGTGCCCAACGGGGAGATGCGGTGGAGAGCATGAAAAAAATCGAGGCAATCATCAAACCGTTCAAGCTCGACGAGGTGAAGGAGGCTCTGCAAGAAATCGGACTGCAGGGTATCACCGTGACCGAAGCCAAGGGGTTCGGGCGCCAGAAGGGGCACACCGAACTCTATCGCGGCGCCGAATATGTGGTCGATTTCCTGCCCAAGGTGAAGCTGGAACTCGTGCTCGGCGACGCCATGGTGGAAAAGGCGATCGACGCCATCATCGCGTCCGCGAAGACTGGCCGCATTGGTGATGGGAAAATTTTCGTGTCGAATGTGGAAGAGGCCGTGCGCATCCGCACTGGCGAGACGGGAAACGATGCCATCTGACGAGGAACGCGAACCAAGACCGGCCATAATTTAGCCCGCCGGACCGAGACCGTTTTTAGCCGCCGAGCCTTGGAAGCCCGCAAGGCGACATCAATCATGCGAAGGACAGGGGAGTACAATGGCAGACGCTAAGAGTGTGACGAAGAAAATCAAGGACGAGGAGATCAAGTTCGTCGATCTCCGCTTCACCGATCCGCGGGGCAAGATGCAGCACGTCACCATGGACGTGCGCGAAATGGACGAGGACGCCTTTAACGACGGGATCATGTTCGACGGCTCGTCGATCGCAGGCTGGAAGGTCATCAACGAGTCGGACATGAAGCTGATGCCGGATCCGGCTTCGGCCGTGCTCGATCCGTTCTTCGCGCAGAGCACGCTGGCCGTGTTCTGCGACGTGCTTGAGCCCTTGACCAACGAGCCCTATGAGCGCGATCCGCGCGGCATCGCCGGCAAGGCCGAAGCCTATCTGCAGCAGACGGGCCTCGGCGACACCGCCGTGTTCGGCCCGGAGGCGGAGTTCTTCGTCTTTGACGATGTCCGTTTCGCCGCCGAGCCGTTCAATTGCGGTTACAAGATCGACTCGATCGAGCTTCCCTCGAACATGGACACCGAATATGAGATGGGCAATCTTGGTCACCGGCCGCGCACCAAGGGCGGCTATTTCCCGGTGCCGCCAATCGACTCGGCGCAAGACCTCCGCTCGGAGATGCTGAGCGTCATGGCGGATATGGGCGTCGTCACCGAGAAGCATCACCACGAAGTGGGCGCCGCGCAGCACGAACTTGGCATCAAGTTCGGACCGCTGGTAAAAATTGCCGACGCGATGCAGATCTACAAATATGTGATCCACAACGTGGCTCAGGCCTACGGCAAGACTGCGACGTTCATGCCGAAGCCGATCTTCGGCGATAACGGCTCGGGAATGCATACCCACCAGTCGATCTGGAAGGACGGCAAGCCGATGTTCGCCGGCGACAAATACGCCGACCTTTCCGACATGGCGCTCTACTATATCGGCGGCATCCTGAAGCACGCCAAGGCACTCAACGCCTACACCAACCCGCTCACCAACTCCTATAAGCGGCTGGTGCCGGGCTACGAAGCGCCGGTGCTGCTCGCCTATTCCTCGCGCAACCGCTCCGCCTCCTGCCGTATTCCGCTCGGCTCAGGACCCAAGGCCAAGCGCGTGGAGGTGCGGTTCCCCGATCCCGGCGCCAATCCCTATCTCGCCTTCGCCGCCATGCTGATGGCCGGCCTCGACGGGGTGGAGAACAAGATCCATCCGGGCGATCCGATCGACAAGAACCTCTACGACCTGCCGCCGGAGGAGCTGGAGAAGGTGCCGACGGTGTGCGGCTCGCTGCGCGAGGCTTGCGAGGAGCTCGACCAGGACCGCGCCTTCCTGAAGAAGGGCAATGTGTTCACCGATGACGCGATCGATGCCTATCTCGAGCTCCGGATGGAAGAGGTGGAGCGGTTCGAGATGATGCCGCACCCGATCGAGTTCGACATGTATTACAGCGTCTGACCGCCACTCGGCGCGAGGCGCAACCGAGACACCAAACGAATGGGGCGGCCGAGATCTTGGCCGCCCCACTTTCCGCCCGGCCTGTTTGACCTTTTGGCAGCTCCCCGCGTACCCCCTTAGGACGCGGAAGGAGCGATACCCAGTCACCCCTGCCAGGGCTCCCCCGTCTAAGTCGTCGCCCCCCTACATCAGATGCCACACGCCCCACATCAGTCCGCTGAGCAGGAGGATGCCAAGCCATTGCTTGTTGCTCGAGTACCAACCCCCGAGCATCGAGGGGATGCCGAACACCACGAACCGGCACAGCGATAGGCTGGTAACGACCGCAACACCGCCGAGCATCCAGAGAAATAGGTCTTTCGGATCGGCGCCGCTTTGGCCCGCATCGACCAGAAACCTCTCGCCGCTATCGGCGCTCACGCTGATCAGGGCGCAGAGCGACGCCGCCGCGAGCGTCAAGAAAATGGCGTAGCGCATGATCGTCATGCCGAACTCCCCCGCATTTGAGGCAAATTGTAGGGAGCGCCCGTAAACAAACGGGAAAGCGACGTGCTTAGCGGAAGGTTAATGCACCCGCGGGAGCGCTCCGACCTCACCTCGACGGCAACGACGTTTTCTCCTGCGGCAATCCAGCATCGTCTGTGTCGAGGTCTGGATCAAAGATCGTTTCGCCTCACGCGCCGAGGAAGGCTGGTCGGGCCTTGACCCACTCGCTCGGCTTTTTCTCCTTGGCGTAGGCGATGAGGCGGGCTTCCAGGTCGCTCGCGATCTCAGGGAACTGATCGGCGAAGTTGTCCTGCCCGCCTGGATCCTTGGAGAGATCGAACAGCTCGGTCTTGCCGGGAAGCAACGCGATCTTGACCAGCTTCCAATTGTCCTTGCGGATGGCACCGCGGAAGCCCTCGACATTGATCAGGATGTCGTCATGCGGGGAAGGCTGCCCGTCCGCCACGGTCGGCCAAATGTCCTTGCCGTCGAAGATGACCAGGATATTGGGTTGTTTCGCCTGCGCTTGTGCCGGCACTTGCGTGAACGCTGTCAGGCGAAGGCTACAACCGCGCTGATCAGCAAATTCCGAAGCAGTCGCATCTTGCATCTCCTTTGCAAGCGGCCGGGGAATTATCCCGTTGTATGTGGGACATCGAGCAATCCGAGCTTTGATGCCTATCAAGGCGGACCCACTGGTCACCTCAAGCTTAGCAAATTGTGAGGTGAAAGTTGCCCTACTCCTGCATCGGCTGTCCCAGTCCAGCAAGAGCTCTCCGAGGTTTGGACTCGGGTTCCTATGCGGCTTTCCATTTGATCGAGCAGCCCATGGAGGGGGTCTGCTGACGTGGACCTTGGCCCGTCTTGGCAATTTGCTGCATCGCCTCGAACAGCTCGCGGCGGGCGTCGGAAGGCCCCGCCTCCCTGCGGCTCGCATCGAGCCGGCCGCGATAGTTGAGCTCGAGCTTGCCGTTGAAGCCGAAGAAGTCAGGCGTGCAAACCGCGTCATAGGCACGCGCGACCTCCTGGCTCTCGTCATAGAGATAGGGGAAGGCGAGGTCGTGCTGCTTGGCAAAGCGCGCCATGGCGTCGAATGAGTCTTCGGGGTAGTGAACGGCGTCGTTGGACGAGATGGCGACGGCACTGATCCCGTAAGGTTTGAGCTCGTTCACGTCGCGCACGACCCGGTCGATCACCGCCTTCACATAGGGGCAGTGATTACAGATGAACATCACCAGCGTGCCGTTCTCACCCTTGACAGCATCGAGGCTGTAGGTCTTGCCGTCGACGGCAGGAAGCTCGAAGTCCGCGGCTTGCCAGCCGAAATTGCAAATCGGAGTTGCTTCCGCCATCCGAGCCTTCCTTTGATGCGTGTGGCCTTTGCATATGGCGAAACCCGATGCTTTCCGCAACAGCGGCCGAGGCCTACAGGCGGCTGGCGTCCAGGGGCATAGCCCTTGAAAAAACCGCAGGCGCGTGCGAGCTAGCAAAGTCCCCTTGTTCAAAGAGATTCGTCCGCATCCGGCGCCCCTGACCCCATGCGCAAACCCGCACCATCGAGCGACCTCTTCGCCAAGCTCGAGAAGGAGCTAAAGGAGACTCCGATGCCATCCGCCAAACCCGCCAAGGCTGTCAAGAGCGGCAAGCGGGCAGCGGGCAGCGCCGAGGACGCCTACACCGCCGCCGACATCGAGGTGCTGGAGGGGCTCGAGCCCGTGCGCCGGCGCCCCGGCATGTATATCGGCGGCACCGACGATAAGGCGATGCACCACCTCTTCGCCGAGGTGCTCGACAACGCCATGGACGAGGCGGTCGAGGGTCATGCCAACCGCATCGAGGTCGAGGTCGAAGACGACGGATTTTTGAGCGTGACCGACAATGGGCGCGGCATCCCCGTCGACCCGCATCCCAAATTCAAGACCAAGTCCGCGCTCGAGGTCATCATGACCACGCTGCATTCGGGGGGTAAGTTCGACTCCAAGGTCTACAACACGAGCGGCGGCCTGCATGGCGTCGGCGTCTCGGTGGCCAATGCCTTGTCGGAGAGCCTCGAGGTCGAGGTGGCGCGGGGTCAGCAACTCTACCGGCAGACCTATACGCGCGGACAACCCGACGGCCCACTCAAGTCCCTTGGCCCGGTGAAGAACCGCCGCGGCACCAAGATCCGCTTCAAACCAGATTCCAAGATTTTCGGCAAGGGAGCGGCGTTCAGTCCGGCGCGGCTGTTCCGCATGGCGCGCTCCAAGGCCTATCTGTTTGGCGGCGTCGAGATTCGCTGGTCTTGCGCGCAAAGCGCGCTTGCGGGCGACAAGGAAACACCGGCAAGCGCAGTATTCCATTTTCCCGGCGGGCTCAAGGATTTTCTGGCAAGCCGCATTGAGGGACAGGAGACGGTCACCAAGGAATTCTTCACCGGCAGAAGCAGCCGGCGCGAAGGACACGGCGCGGTGGAATGGGCGGTCGCCTGGATCGCGGGCGAGGACGGCTTCCTCAATTCCTATTGCAACACCGTGCCCACGCCCGACGGCGGTACCCATGAGGCGGGCCTGCGCTCTGCTCTGGTCAAGGGCTTGCGTGCCTATGGCGAGCTCACCGGCAACAAGCGCAGCGCGCAACTGACGGCGGAGGATGTGCTGGCCACCGCCGGCGCGCTGCTCTCCCTGTTCATCCGCGAGCCTGAGTTCCAGGGCCAGACCAAGGACCGGCTGGCGAGCCAGGAGGCGACCCGCATCGTCGAGACCACGGTGCGAGATGCCTTCGATCATTGGCTCACGGCTAATCCTACCCAAGCCAATCGCCTGCTCGATTGGGTCGTCGACCGCGCCGAGGACCGGCTTCGCCGCAAGAAGGAAAAGGAGATCGGGCGGCAGACGGCGACCCGGCGCTTGCGGCTTCCCGGCAAGCTCGCCGACTGCTCGCTAAGCGGCGCGCAAGGCACCGAGATCTTCATCGTCGAGGGGGATTCGGCTGGCGGCTCCGCCAAGCAGGCGCGCGACCGCGCAAGCCAGGCGGTGATGCCGCTTCGGGGCAAGATCCTCAATGTGGCGAACGCGAGCTCGACCAAGCTTGCCGACAATCAGCTGCTCGCCGACCTGGTGCAGGCGCTCGGCTGCGGCACTGGCGTCCGCTACCGCGACGAGGATCTCCGCTACGAGAAGGTCATCGTCATGACGGATGCGGATGTGGACGGCGCGCACATCGCCTCGCTGCTCATCACCTTCTTCTACCAGGAGATGCGCGGGCTGATCGAGGGCGGCCACCTTTATCTCGCGGTGCCGCCGCTCTACCGCCTGAGCCAAGGGGCGAAGTCCGTTTACGCGCGGGACGACGCCCATAAGGAGGAGCTGCTCAAATCGGAGTTCAACGGCAGGGGCAAGGTCGACGTTGCCCGCTTCAAGGGCTTGGGCGAGATGCTGCCGAAACAGCTCAAAGAGACCACCATGGATAGGAGCGTTCGCACGCTGCTCCAGGTGGAGATTGCCGCGGACGAAGCAACCTTGACGGCCAACGTCGTGGATCAGCTGATGGGCAACAAGCCGGAGGCCCGCTTCCTCTTCATCCAGGAGCGCGCCGAATTCGCGAAGCCCGACGAGCTGGATATTTGAGGAGGGTGCCGAGGGCTCACAGCCACCTCGGCACGCGCGTCTGGTATTTGCGATACGCCTCGCCAAATTTGGCTTGCAAATACGCCTCCTCGCGTTCGACGACGCCGCGCTGCAAGACGATCAACACCGGGATCAAGAGCAGCAGCATCCAGGCGCTGGTCATCACGATAGCCAAGCCGAAATAGAACAGCACGATGCCGATATAGATCGGGTTCCGCGTGAACCGGTAGGGGCCGCTGTCGACCAGCATCGTGGACGGATCTCCCGGCACCACACTGGTGCCCACGCGCCGGAACTCGCGCACTGAGAGCGCCGCCAGGGCAAAGCCGATCAGCGCGAGACTTCCCCCCACGGCAAGGGCCTGTCCATTCGCCGAGCCAAGTCCAGGGCCGAGCGGAATGAGCCAGCTCAGGAGGCAGCCAAGCACGGCCGCGCCCGCGAACAGAAACGGGGGTTTCACCACTACATCGGCATAGTCTT
>Ga0315288_10002649_pt1 | contig 23019 bp, 22 predicted proteins | sample YL17G11_20_MG_FD_203454 | JGI IMG/M metagenome (GOLD analysis project Ga0315288, IMG submission 203454) | Sediment microbial communities from Yellowstone Lake, YNP, Wyoming, USA - YL17G11_20 | ecosystem: Environmental > Aquatic > Freshwater > Lake > Sediment | place: USA: Wyoming | collected...
CGGACGCCTTCCAGCAATCGCAACCCGCAGGCGTAGATCAGGCTAAGGCATACCCGATAGCGTGCCCTGCGCACACAACCCAGGATCTGCTGCACTTCTTCCACGCTGAAGACCACCGGCAGCTTCTTCTCCCGAGCGGGGCGCACGAAGTCGAGCACCGGCCAATCCCGTTTCAGCGTCTGCTGGTAGAAGAACTTCAGGCTGCACAAGGCCAGCGTGCACGTGTTGCGCGCCGCATGCTTCTCATTCTTCAGATACAGCAGGTACTGGCGCAGCTCTTCCTCGGTCAGGACGTCCGGGGACTTGCCGTAGTGCTCCGCCAGCTTCCGCACCACGCGCACATACGACTCCTGCGTCCGCGGAGACAGACCGCGCAGTTGCAGATCTTCGATGTATCGCTGCCGTAGGGCTGTCATGGCTACATCTCCTGTCCAGAGGGTTGGCCAGGACTATAGCCATACACAAGAGGATGAGTAGCTTATCGAAGAGGGCGCAGCGATGCACTCTCACTGCGCGAAGCGCTTAGTTCAACAGTGATTCCATTCCTACGGAGCTGCGGAATCACCCCTGGGCGGGATTCCCGATGCTCCTGGGATGCGATAGGGTGTTCATGCAGATGGTACACCGGAAACGATTGTCCTGGCACCGGCTGGCCGTGTAGGAAACGGGAGTCCTTCCAGTGAAGCTGATGGAGTCGGTCCACAATACGGCCAGGCGAAAACACCTGGCTGATGCAACCGAGAAGCGCTACACGTACTGGATCAGGCGATTCATTCTCTATCACGGCAAGCGGCATCCATTGACAATGGGAAGGCAGGAGATCGAGGCCTTCCTGACACACCTGGCTGTCCAACGCCGTCTGTCGGGCGGCTCGCAGAACCAGGCTCTGGCGGCAATCCTGTTCCTCTATCGCGATGTGCTCGAGCAGGATATCCAGTTCAAGCTCGCGCCTCTCCGAGCACATCGGACAAAGCGCCTGCCAACAGTCCTGACACGGACGGAAGTCGAAACACTCCTCAATCTCCTTGAAGGGCGCGAGCAGTTGATCGCCAAGCTGCTCTATGGCAGCGGAATGAGAGTTGGGGAGTGCCTGTCACTGCGAGTGAAGGACCTGGATTTCGGCCATCTTCAGATCCTTGTGCGGGATGCCAAAGGAGCCAAGGATCGCAGGACCATCCTTCCGGCAACCCCCTCGCGGGGCCACTTCAGGGGCACCTTGTCCGGGTTAGGAACTTGCATGAGCTGGACTTGAAGCGAGGCTTGGGCGCAGTCACTCTTCCTGAGGCGCTTGACCGCAAGTACCCGGCGGCTGCCCATGAGTGGATGTGGCAGTATGTGTTCCCCGGCTCCCAGGTGCACCGAGGGATGTCAGCCGATACCCCGAACCGCTTTCCCCTCCACCGGAGTGTGATACAGCGAGCGGTCCGCGCCGCTGCAAGAAGAGCTGGCATTGCGAAGCTCGTCTCGCCTCACACGCTCCGGCACTCGTTCGCAACCCATATGCTGGAGGCAGGGTTCGACATCCGCACGGTTCAGGAATTGCTGGGTCACAAGGACATCAAGACGACGATGGTATACACCCACACCGCCTTCCACAGCGGACGGACAATCCAGAGCCCGCTGGATTTCGGAGTGTCAGCGGCAATCGCGTAGTGGGTACAAGGGCCCTTCAGAGGAGATCGCCCCGTGTGCACCTGGCGAGACATCCCGACGGATGGGACACGGGGTTGAGTTGCTCCCGATTCCCACACCACTGTTCGCGTTGGTCCGAAGGCTCCCCGATCATTAGTCGCCTGAGATCTCAAACGTGGAGTCGACGCCGCTCAAAGTGCCGCCAGCCGTGATAGAGCTCCTTTGTCCTCCCGCTGGCAAGCGTCCACTCTCGGCCACTTTGTGCTTTCGGTTCTGCACTTTCGGCCACATTATGGTTCAAACTAGCGGTCGGCCCGGGTCCCGGGGCACCAGTTCCTTGCGGGAAACCCGTAGTTCCCGGCCACATTATGGTTCCAGCCCCGGCCTGATCATGATCTAAGCAACAGCGAGGGACGCGTGTGTCCCGTCAGCGTAGCCCCATATTTGCTATAGTCGAAGCGGGGTATAGCGCCGTACGACTTTGGCGGATCGTCTGGAATACCCCTCCGGAACCAGCGAGGCGATTGAGGCGTTGGGGCGCCGGGGGGCGTTGGTCGAGGGGGTGTCGTGATGGTGCTCACGGTTGCGAGCATGAAAGGCGGTGTGGGCAAGTCGACCCTGTCGACGATGATCGCCAAGTTCATCGTTGAGCGGCACGGGACGCCCGTCACGGTCGTCGACCTTGATCCACAGAGGGGGGTGACCATCCTCCTCCTGGGTGCGGAATACGCCAGGCAGCAATCCGGCCCCGGCGTATACGAGATCCTCACAAGCGAACAAGAGAACATCCCCTCGACCGAGCTGTTCCATCAGGCTCTCAAGACGTCACCGTATGACGAGCGCATCCGGGTCGTGCCTTCGGATGCCTCGCTGGCGCGCTTGCGAGGGCCGGAGACCCCGAGGAACCTGCTCGCCCTGGCGCTGCAGGATGCGCCGCTGGGGGAGGATGGGACCGTGATCATCGACACGAGCCCGGATGTCACCTTCTGCGAGATGGCCATCCAGGCCTCGGACGTGGTCTTCGTGCCAATCACCATGTCGCACCAGTCAGGGGTGCCGACGCTGAACACGCTGCAGGCGGTGTTGCTCGCCGAAAAGGCCATCGGAGGGCTCATCCCAACGATGCTGGGCAGCGCCAAGTGGCAGGAGGCGCGGGTCGAGGCGTGGCGGACCTCGCTGATGGACACGGTGTTGGTCAAGGGGCGCGGGATCAAGGTGCTCCCGGCGATGCCGTTCAGCCACAGCATCCCAGCAGGCAAGTGGCGCTGGGGGAAGCTACCGGGCGGTTGTCTGGCGGTGCTCGACGCCGTGTATGCCGGGCTGTTCGGCGAGCACGCGTTGACGGCGGATGAGATTGGAGTCAGAGACGAGGTCGAGGAACAGGCGGTAGTGGTTGAAGGGGTGGCGGAGAGATGAGCGCTGAGGTCAGGGGGAGCAAGATCGATCGAAGCACGGTGCAGGAACTGGGGGGCCTCGAGCTGGCCGATTTGGGGAAGAGCCGGACCGAGGCACGCGAGGTGAGTCCGGCGGCGCGGCTGGAACGGCCGATCATGCAGGTCCGGCTGGATCAGATTGCAGGCGATAGCCCGTTTCAGTCGCGGGAGACGACCTTCGACCCGAGCGTCTACCCGGAGGACGCCGAGCTCCTGGCAAGTATCCAGGAGTGTGGCGTACTGGAACCGATCATGCTCGTGCGGGATGGTGACTCGGGGGCGGCACCGATATACAATCTTGTCTTCGGGCACCGCCGCCGGGCGGCTGCCCAGATGGCCGGGATGGAGACCATCCCGGCCATCATCGCACGAAGCGGCGACGACCTGGGGATCCTCACCCTGGCCGAGAACACAGGGGGTCGGAAGCTATCCTCGTATGAACGCGCCATCGCACTCACAAGGCTCAAAGAAGCACGCCCTAACCTGACTCAGGTGACCCTGGCGGAGAAGATGGGGGTGAGCCAAGGGATGGTGTCGAACCTGCTGGCGGCCTATGAAGGCTCTACGCCGGCATTGCGCGGTTTGTTTGCCGAGGGCATGGATGCCCGGGCGGTGGTCGAGCTCCAGGGAACCTTCGCCAAGCTGGGCGAGAAGGAGCAGGTCCGACTGGCCGAGGAGCTGCGAGGAGCGTCCACTCAGACCGTGCGCGGCGTGAAGGAGCTGGTCAAGTCCGGGGTCAAGCCCAGTGCGGCCGCCGCGGCCGTGGGCGGGAGCGGCGCAAGGATCATCGAAGGCGAAGGGGCAGACGACGATCAGCTGCGGGCGATGGCAGAACTGACGGGGATCCCCCTTCGGAGTGTGAAGAACCTGGCTGGCAAGGCGCGGGATATGGGCGCGGGTCTGGAGGCGCTTCAGTTGGGGTGTGCCTATGTCGCCCGTGGAGGCACGGACCGCAATCCGCTGAGCGCGGCCTCTGAACTGGCTACCAACAGCAAGGTGAACCGCCTAGTCTTCAGCCGGCTGCAGCTGGACCGCAAGGCCCGGGCGCTCATCAAAGCCACGCAGGATGACCGGGCGCAGGAGTTCCTCACCATCGTGTTCTTTGGGGGCGGAGCCGATGGGCCTTCATGCTAGCGTGCGGGAGCATTTGAATGCCCTCGAGCAGTCGCCGGATTGGGTGGTATCGCTGGGCGAGATGATCCAGCGCGCCGACGGCTGCTCGGCGGCGATCGCCGCCTCAAGGGCGCGAGATCTAAGCCAACGAAAGGATATCGGCAAAGCGGTGGAGGGCATGGCGCGGGGCTGGGAAATCCTGTGGACCTGCGACCTGGGATCGCTGACCCCGCTTCAGAGAGAGACGATCGAGGCTCTGGTGTCGAGCATCACAAGCCATCTCAAGAACGGGCTGCTGCACGCGGGGAGGATGGAACCATGACCGTCAACCGTACGCTCCTCATCGTTGGGATCGTCCTGGCATTGGTGGGGGCCGGGCTCGTGTTCGTGCTCAATCTGGTGTTCGCACCGCCGACGGATTTCATCATGGCAGCCAGGAACGACATTCCTGCAGGGACCAGGTTGAGCGATCTTGCGGAGGATGCCTTCGTGCAGGTCCCGGTGCAGTTCACCAACCGCACCGCTCGGCTGATGCTGGGAGGTGTGGCTCAACCGAAGGACCTGGCGGCCATGCGGGCGAGCGGGGCGATCCTGATCCAGGACATCTACAAGTACCAGCCGCTGACGCTGGGCTCAGTGGTGAGTCCGGACAACCCGGCCGCGGCGCGAGTGACACGCCTCGGGCTGGATGATCCGAAGATGGTCGTGATCACGATCCCAGGCAGCGACACGAATGTGCCCGAAGGGATCCAGCCAGGCGACCGGATCGACCTGGCCGTGGCCGTGACGGAAGTCAACGACATCCTGGCGCTGCAGGAAAAGACGGGAACAGCGCTGACGGCCAGCCCCGGATCGGCTCTGACGGGCATCCCGAACGAGGCGCTGGCGGCTGTGCTGGAGGAAGCAGGATATGTCGTATCGGCGCCGGGCGCGGCGGCCGTCCCAGGGCAAGAGGTGACACCGACACCCGAGCCGACGCCCGAAGGACCTGTCCTGCGGGAACCGGTGACCAAGCTTCTGGTGCGTGGAGCGCAGGTGGTGAATGTGCGCCGCAAGAGTTCGGTGGCGGCCGTAAGCCAACAGGGTCAGGCGACCGTCGTGCAGGGCGAGATCACAGGATTGGATGTGGTGATCCCGCGTGAGGCCTTCGAGTTCGTCACGATGGCCATGAACGGGGGCAACCTGCAGATCGGATTGCTTTCGCCACTGATCAGCGAGAGCAGCCAGGGGCCGACGCTGGGAGCTTCGCTGCAAGACCTGCTGGATCTGTTCATCGGCGATCGCGAGAGCCTGGCGGGCAAGAACGCGGCGCCCTAGCCGAGAAACGGCTCCGAACAGCTGGAAACGAGGTTGGTCCTATGGCTGAACAAGAAAGCGAGCACCTGACGGCGCTGCTCTTCGCCAGGCCGGAGCTCTCGACCCAGATGATGAGCGTCATGCACATGGCCAGTGGCAGGAAGGTGGTGCTGGCAACCTTCCTGCCGATGTTCAACCTGACGAACGCGACCAAGATCATGCAGCAGCTGGCGCCACAGGTGGTGATGATCGACGCCAAGGTGGAGGGCTTCAAGCTGCCGGAGATCGTCGACCTGCGACAGAAGGCGGTGGCGCCCTTCCTGGTCGTGGGACTGGCGCAGGCGGGGTCGAGCGAGATGGAGGAGATGCTGGGTGTGGGGCTGGACGCAGCCTACCCCCTGCCCCTCAGCCAGCAGACGTTCGCACGCATGGATGAGGAGCTGCCGCCGAAGTTCGAGGAGGTGGCACGCGGCTGGGGCAAGGGCGCCTGGGGCGCAGCCGCACCCGAGGCGATCAAGGCGGCCACCGCCGCGGCCGGCGGCGCCGCCTAGGAGAAGAAGGCGATCGCCTGCTGGTCGCCGAAAGGCGGAGTCGGAAAGACGGTCGTGGCGTGTGAGCTGGCGGCGATCCTGGCGGCGATCGGAGGCCGGGACGTGGCGCTGATCGACGCCAACATGAACGGCGGCCACATCAAGACACGTCTCAACGTCGAGGCCCCCTATGGGCTACTGAACGCCGCCTCGACCTACTACACCCATAGGGGACATCCGTCCCTCGAGTCGGATGCGGTCAACAAGCTCAAGGCCTACCTGGTCCCGATGCCGGGGACCGCCAACTTGAAGGTCCTGCCGGGCGTGCTCAACATGGAGCAGTCCTTGAACGAGGCCGTGGTGGGCGACGCCGGCATCGAGTTCATGAACTGGTTGATCGCCACGCTCAAACGGCAGTTTGATTTCGTGGTGATCGACCTGGGAAGCTCGATCAACGTGGGCGTGCACCAGGGGGTCATCCGCAGCGTCGACTTCGTCATCGCCCTGTGTGAGCCGGACCTGACCAGCGTGGCCGACATCAAGGAAGGCGTGCACCGGAGCATCATCAGCCGCATGGGGATGAACATCAACCGCTTCGGATTGGTCATCAACAAGTGGCAGGATGGGCTGGGCGTTTCGCTGAAAGAGGCCTCGAAGTTCGCCCAGATCTCAGCCATGGGGATCATCCCCAACGACCCAACGGGGAATGTCACCCTGGCGGGGAACGAGGGGCATTCTTACGTGGCACGCTTTGCCAACCGGAAAGGCAATCCCAAAGAGACCGAGCAGACGCTGCACGGGTTCGCCTCGGTGGCGGGGCAGTTCTACCCGCCGATCGCCGCGGCCCGGTCAGAGCGGCTGATGCGAGCCGGGAAGAAGGGGCTGTTCCGTTAGGTGCGAAAGGCGGAACCATGGAGTTCGAAGACACTCACGCCGCCAAGGCGGCCGGCGTCCTGAGGAACGAGACAGGGGCGGATCCCTATCAGGGTGTGCTGGACCGGATCCGGAAACACCTCTCCAAGCAGTTCGCCGCCGACAAGCTGGCCAACGCCGGCCCTGAGGTCACCGAAGCCGCAACCCGGGTCGCAGCGCAGCAGTACCGCGACTACAACCAGGAGGCGCTCACCAAGAGCACGCCCCGCCTCTTGATCCCCGAAGACATCTTCGTCGAGATGGCGCTCGCCGACCTGCTGGGCATGGGGGCAATTGATACGCTGCTCAAAGATGAGTCGGTCGAGGACATCGCGGTCAACGGACCCAGCGAGGTGATGGTCTACCGCAATGGGCGCTGGGAGCTGGAGAACGCATCGTTCCCGACGCCGGACCGGCTGCTGGAGATCCTGAATCGGGGGCTGGCGCACTCCAATCGCAAGGCCAACATGGTGACGCCGATCGCCGATGCGGTGCTGCGGGGCAAGGAACGCATCAGCGTCGTGACCTACCCCGTGGCAACCCCCTACCCCACGAGCGTCATTCGCATCCCACGGGCGAAGAAGATCAGCCTCGAAGATATGACCAAGCCCTTTGCGCCGGGGGAATTCTTCGACCTGGAGCATGCCGAGAAGCTCTCGAGGCCCCCGTTCGAGGAGATGGCCGCCGGCGAGGAACTGGGCGACAGCGCGCAAGGCATGCTGAGCTTGAAGGGCGCGGCGTACCTGCATGCGGCTGTCGTGGCGGGGCTGAACATCGTGGCCGTCGGCCCGACCGGGTCGGGCAAGACGACGCTGCTCATGGCGCTGGGTCGCAAGATCCCCAAGGGGCAGCGGATCCTGATCATCGAGGATACCCCGGAGATCGACCTGTACCCGGGCGTGAAGACACCCAACAACGTGCTCTACCTGCGGACCCGGCCCTCGACGGTGGAAGGGCTGGAAGCGATCGAGCAGCAAGACCTGGTGAGGCTGGCCCTGCGTCAGCGGCCGGATGCGCTGACCCTCGGAGAGGCGCGCGGGCCTGAGGTCTTCGACCTGCTCAATGCCCTGAACACGGGCCACAAGAACGGCCTGACCAGCCTGCATGCCTACGGCGTGGAAGAGCTCTTCAGCCGCATGTACCTGATGCTGGCACAGAGCGAGCGGGGGCGGCATCTGGATCCCTATCGGGCCGCGAGTCTTGTGGCCTCAACGCTGCACGTGGCGGTGTCGCTGGAGATGATCGGCAAGCGGCGCTACGTCCGCACCATCGCGGAGCTCACCGGCAAGGTAGTTCAGACGGGAACCGCCTACGAGCCCGAGATGAAGGCCATCTTCCAGCGGGAGTCGGCCGGTGGGCGGCTGAACGGACCGCTGTATGAATCGGTGCACGCCAGGCTGCTCGAGCAGGCCGGGGTTTCCAGTAGGGTGTTCACACCGGCTTGACGGGTGTGAGGAGGGGACATCGTGGGCTTATCGGCACATATCCTGGGTGCGCTCATGGTTGCGGCCGGCGCTTTCCTGGCCGTGATCTCGCTGCGCTGGACGCGAGCAGGGCGAAACCTGAAACGCATCAGCGCGCTTCGCAGGGTGGCGGACGAGACGACGGACATCGAGGCTCCGGAAGACGATATGCTGCGCTCGATGCGGACGCGTGGATTGGATGCAACGCTGGCGCAGGCGGACCTGAATGTGACGCCGTCGGGTTTCGTCCGCACGGGGATCTTGCTGGGTCTGGTGGGTCTGGCCATCGGGTACCTGGTCAGCGGCGGCTTGCTGGTGGCCCTGTTCGCCTGCGGGGCAACGGTGGTTCTGTACATCTACTGGTTGCAGTGGCGCAGAGACGAGAAGAGGCTGGAGTATGAGGAGGCGCTGGCCGACATGTGCGACCGTCTGGCAGCCGGTGCGACCCTGACCTCGACGCTGCAGGGCGCGATGACGCACGCGGCCGAGACGGCGCCGGCGATCGTCAAGGAGGACTTCAATTTCATCGCCAGCCAGCTGACGCAGACGGCGAGCGTGAAGACTGCCTTCGGGGACACGGTCAAGCGGCGGAGAAGCTACTCGCTGGCGCTGATGGCCGACACCCTCGAGGTGTGGGCGCTGCGCGGGGCGACGATCTCCCTTCAGGAGGTGCTGGCTCCCCTGAGCGGGACGATCCGGGCGATGGGCATGGAAGGCCGGCGGATGAACAGCGAGCTCACCCGGGCACGCTGGCAGCTCTTCATTGTGGCCGTCGCTCCCGCCATGTTCGTCCTGCTGCTGCGGCTGACCTCCCCCGCCATGGACCAGGTGTATGCCAGCCCGACCGGGCAGCTGGTCCAGGTCGCGGCCTACACCATCGCTGCCGGCGGGTTCCTCCTGGGACAGCGGACGATGCAGCGGGTTCGGCGTGTAATGGAAGTGGAGCTGGGGTAGGAGGTCGCGATGGATCAAGCCTACATCTACGCCAGCGCGTTCGCGCTGCTGACCGGAATTGGGATCTTCCTGATCTTCGCCTCGTTGTCGGTTCCGCTGACGGCCGCGACGCGTAGGATCATGGATGAGTCGACCGGGCCTCGCCTGGGAGGCATGGCGGAGGGGAACATCAGCCGGGCGTTCATGGTCGACCTGAGCAAGCGGATCAAGCCCGAGGGGGGAGATCTGGATAACCGCCTGCGGCGGTCCGGCTCGTTCTACAAGTCGGTGGCTGACTTCCACGCCAGAAGGATCCTGGCGAGCCTGGTGTTCGCCTTGCTGGGGATGGTGATCTCCGTTGCGGCGATGGTGGCCCTTGGGATCCCGGTGCGGGTCCTCTTCGTGGCCGTGGCCGGGACGCTGTTCGCGGTGCTCGGATTCCTCTATCCGGACCGTTCTCTGGACGGAGCGATCCGCAAACGGCGGGAGCAGCTCAAGCGGGAAATGGGGTTCGGGCTCGAGAAGATCTCGCTGTTCCTGCAGTCGGGGTCGGACCTGCTGGAGGCGCTGGCGCAGACCTCTTCGCTGGGGTTGTTCGGGCGAGCCTGCAACGTCATTGCCGCCCAGGCGGGAACGGGCAGACCGATCAGCCAGGTGTGCAGTATGGTGCAGGAAGAACTGCCGGTGACCCCCGAGTTCGACGAGTTCCTGCAGCTGGTGCAGATGAGCATTGCCAAGGGGCAGGAGATCGTGGAGCCCTTCCGCCAACGGGCAGCGTCGATGAGGGAAATGCTCAGGCGGTCGATCATCGAGGAAGGTCAGCGGGCATCGATCCGGGTGACCCTGATCACCTCCCTGTTCGTGTTGGCGGCGAGCATGATCGTGATCTTCATCCCTCTGATCATGATCCTGGACCAGCAGGGGATCTTCTAAGTGGGGCGGACGGTGGTGTACCTGAGTGAGGTCGGATCCGCGGTGGCCGTGCCGTGGACAGGGCTGGAGGGATCCGGGTGGTGAGGCCTGTGTGGCGCAGGGCATTGTTCGGAGGATGCCTGGCCGCACTGAGTCTGGGAATGGTTGCAGCCGGCGGACCGGTGGCCCAGAAGAGCGAGGGCATGGGTCCGCAAGACGTTGCCGTGATCCCGATTGAGAGCGTGCCAGGATGGGTGTCTGAGGGGGTGGCCAGGACGATTCCGTCGCAAGTGCAAGGTGGCCTGGAGGTTCTCGCGGTACTGCTGGATCCCCGAGATGTACCGATCGACCGCTTCCTGTATGCCCTCACGGAGCGAGGCGAGGTGATGGTGCATCCTCAGGCGGAGGCGATCCGGCGGAGCTTCGAAGGCCGAGGGCATTCGGCGGTGGCAGTATATGTGCGCGTCACGGCCAGAGCCGAGATACCGGTGGATTCCGTCGAGATTGATCCTTTCTATGTTGATCCTCTTGAGGTGCAGGCGGCGAACGACTCATTCCACGCACCTTGGGATGGGATCGGCGTGGCCGACAGCCATGCCCCAGATTCGGTCCTGCCCTGCCTGGAGCCCATGACGATCGGGAAAGGGGTGAAGGCTTTCGATGCGCCGGATACGGGCGTCCGGATCAGGCCGGACGAATACCTTCCCCCCACCCCCCACTACGAGGTGGTGGACCAGACGGGCATACCCGGGATGGTGATGGGAGGGATGGCGGCAGGGGAAACGCGGGAGGGCTGGCTTCTGTGCCTGGCGCCGGATGTCCCGGTGCAGGACGTGAGGGTCGTGCCAGTGTCGGGGTTGATGTCGGGAAGCACGGCTCGCGTCTTTGGTTCCCCGTACTGGGCGCGGATTGATGAGATGCCGGTGGGAGCCTGGTATCGCCTGGAGAACCGGGAGGTGCTTGGCTGGAACGAGGCGCCGGGCGAGGTACCGGGCGGTGACCCACGGCGCGTGGATGAGCAAGTTGTGTACCGGGGAGACGTGTGGGTGTCCTTGGCGCAGTCCTTCCGGTACCGCTACCCGAGCGTGGACACACCCGAGACTCGGTTGTCGGACATCTACGCAGTGCAGATGAGTTTCGCAGGGATGGATGGTCTGCTGGAGACATGGGACCAGTTGGGAGTGAAGGATGGCGTGGCCCTGACCTTCTGTGGGGACATTGGGTCACTTGGGTGCGGCGGGCCACAGATCGTGGAAGTGCGGGCCCGCGGAACACGCATCGAGGGATCGCGTGTGGGGTATGGGCCGCAAGAGGTCGGGACGACGGAGCATGAGATTGTGTGGGGCTACCCTGGCAATATGCGCGAGTCAGGCGGAGCGGGGAAGCTGCCGGTATGGCGAATGGAGTTCCAGGAGATAGACACTGACGAGCTCAGCCGAGATGCTGCATGCGCGCTGCTGCGGTGTGTGCCAGACGCAGAGTCCGATCGGAAGGAGGGGGTGCTGTTTCCCCTTGTCCCCGTCGGGACCGAGGGCCTTGGACTGAGGGTGCGGGCGGCCAGATTCGTAGATGGCGAGATCCTCCAGGCGGATGGCATGGATGTGCGTGTGGATGAAGGGGAGGTGAGTCGTCCCCACAAGTGGCTCATTGTGGAGGTAGAAGCGAGGGGCGCGGTGTATGGGATCTCGGCCATCAATCTGACCGGGACGGCCGGCGGCGCCAAGTCCGCCGAGTATCCGTTCAATGCAGAGCGGATGGTGTCGTACGGTGTGTCGGGGGGGCGTGATGCGTTGGGGCACACCTGGGATGCCTACACGCGCGCTGGCGTAAGCAGTGTTGTCCTCGTGGCCGAGATCCCGGCTGATTGGAGAATGAATGACATCGCGCTTGTTGCCAGCTACGCGGGTCTGGGGTGGGAGCTACCGCAATGACCCCCCACGGCAAGATGCTTGGATTGCTGGGGGTCGTGATGTTGCTAGTGGCCGGCATGGGCTGCAGCGGTGCCGAAGCGGTACGGCAACAACTTGAGGGAGCTCTCGGAGCTCAAGGCGAAAGGACGCTCGAGGCTACAGCAGGTGAGCCCGCGATTCCTGAGAGCGAGCCGACAATGGCCGCTTTGGGCGAATGGGCATCAGCACCGGTGCTTCAGGTGCAAGAGAGACTTGCTCTCGCCTATCCGCGAGTGGACGTCGGGCGGGGCCTGTCGGAGGCAAGTCGTGCCGCGGATGGAGATACATCCGTGTGGCCACAGATGCGATACCTGGGCGAAGCGGGTCAGATCGGGGGTGTGACTGTGACACCGCAAGAGATCCGGATCGTTCGCGGGCGGTCCATCCCGATGCTGTACAGCCCCGAGCATGACGAGATGGTGGATGCGCCGACGGGGTCTTCCAGGGAGATGAGACAATGGCCGGGCCGGCCGGGCTTGCTCATTCCGCCATACGCGTCGCTGGTGATGGTGCGGATTGCGACCGATCCGGCGCTTGGCCATTGGGCCGGCAGAGGGCAGTTCGTTTGTGCCGATGAAGAGACGTCCAAGTTGCACTACAACAACAGCTTCTACCGAATCTCCTATCCGGGCCTTGGTGGGATGCCTTTCATACCGCAGAGCGATCGGTTCTGGTTCGGGGAATACCAGGGGGTCACGGGTAGCGCGTGCCCGGAGAGCGGCTGGATGTACTTCTTCATCTCGGGATTGGACATGGACCCCTCCCTGGTCTGGCTGGAATATGTGGCCGGTACCGAACCCGGAGAGCTGGCGTTCTGGACGCTCTCGGGGAGGCCTTAGGGTGTGGCAGGCGTGGAAACGCCCGTGTACAGGCCGGGCCGCGGGACGCGTGTGTCCCGCTTGTGGGGGCGGGTTTCATGCTAGATTGGAACCAGAAATCGGAACATGAATCAGAAGCAAGTTTCGAGGACCGAGAAGGAGGACGATCGATGAAAGGCCTGAAAGAGCTCGTGTTCCAGGGCATTCTCGGTGACCAGGACGGTCAGGACACGCTGGAATGGGTTGCCATTGCAGCTCTGATCGTGCTGGTGGCGATTGCCGTGATGGCGATAGTGCGGGCCAAGGCGATCTCCGGCGCGGAAGCGATCACCTGGTAGGCAAAGCGGACGCTCGGGTGAGCCGCGGCTTGGGTCCTCTGGGTGGAGCCCCTCCGCGGTGTCGAGGCGGGAGGAGCGGCGGATGAAGCTCCGTCGGTGGCTTAGGCAAAGCGAGAAGGGCCAGGCGACGCTGGAGTTCCTGATCGTCTTTCCGCTGCTGTTCAGCCTGTTCCTGATGGCTCTCGCCGCGGCCGCGGTTTGGAGTGGGCATCACCTTTCCTCGGCCGTCTCGCTGGAAGGGGCGTCGCGGGAGTCTGTGCAATCGGGCCTGGGGAGCAGCTTCGTGAGTGGGACGGGGAACTCCGTGTCGGCCAACGTCGATTTCGGCACGGAAGTCGCCGATTTCGCGATATCGAATTCCCTTCCGCCGGGGAAACGGTTCACGGTGTACGGAACGGTCGGGGTCCCTTGGGCTCCGCTGGGGTTGGATTGGAATGTGAATGTGAGGGGGACGACGTTCTTCCCCGACTGGGAGTTCTGGGGAAAGTAGGCGGGCAGGCGATGAACGGCAAGGCTCGCAGGCTTGAACGGGGACAGGGGACGCTCGAGTTCCTGATCATCGTGCCGATGATGCTCCTGATGATCTCCCTGGTCCTGTACGCCGGTTGGTGGAGCTACGGGAAGCTCTCGGCGCAGAATGCGGCGTACTCCTACGCCATCTGGTCCCCGCGGGCACAGCTGGGGCTCGGCGTGGGGAGAGTCGCCAACCTGGACGCCAGCAGAGCCACGCTGGAAGAAGCTATCGGCATGAAGCCGATGTGGAGCGAGGACATCCCGAAAACATATGTGTCCGATGAGTTCCTGAGCACTAGGCTCGGGGGGACCGGGCTGACTGTTGCCGTTTCGCCGAGCGGCCTGGGTTGGGAGGAGTACGTGGCGGCCTGGGAGGCTATGGGGGGGACCTCAACCGTGGACCTGCCCCGGGGAACGGCCTTCTTCTACTACAGCCCTTTCATGAGCGCCTATCAAGGGCACTAGGCGCATGCACATGGCGATGATGAAGCGGATGGCAAGGTTCTTTCGAAGCCGGGAGAGCGAGCGGGGTCAGTCGATCCTGGCGTTCGTCGTTCTTTTCCCCATCTTCATCGTTGCCTTGTTCATGGTCACGGACATCGGGCGGTATTTGTACTTGAAGAACCAGGTGCGGATCGCGGCGGACTCGGCCGCTCTGGCTGCCGCCGGGACTCTGGACATGCGCCAGGCGGGGCAGGACGGGGTGTTCGCCCTGAATGAGGATTGGGCCTGGAAGAGGGCAAACGGGGCGATTGGCGAGATGGTGGGCCAGATCGGGGAAGACAACTGGCTCGAGTACCGGGTGGCTTCAGTGATGGTCAGCGGACCGGAAGTCACCGTGATCGTGGACGGCAATGGATCGTCGATCTTCGGGGGATATCTGGGTATCAGCGGGTTCAACGCCCGGGCCGTGGCGCACGCAAGAGCGGCGGTTGGCGTGAACACCGAGTGGTAGATCGACTATGCGAATCGTGAGTTGGCGTGGTCATGGACAGGTTGCAGGGGATGGTGGGGGATCTTGTGGGGGTATTGGCGGCACTCGGGGGGGCGTACTTCTTCGTCGGGCTGGTTGCTAACCTCGTTCAAGCACAGGTTTCCACCGTAACAGGCGATTCCATAGGAAGAGCTCGAGCGATGCAGCAGGGGCTCGGGATGGTCATGCTGCTGTGCATCGCCGTCTCCGTGCGCCCCCTGGCGGCCGGCTTCGTCGGTCGGTTCTACGGGGTGGGTTTCTCGGCGCCCGGCGTGCTCACATCGGAGGCGGGGGTCTACGCCTTTTGGAGCGACCTGGCCAACATGGTGGCGTACATCATCATGGGCAGCGGCGTCGTCCTGCTCACGGTGGGAGCAGTGTATGCCGGCCTGGGGCTGCAGGTTGCGAAGCTGATTGGCCTGCCCATGGGTGTCGGGCGAGCGGTTGGGAATCTGATCACGATCCTGATTGGGCTGGCCGTGACGCTGGCAGCGATCGGACTGACCAAAGCGCTGATCGGAATCATCTTCAGGTCCGCAGGTTGAGTTCGTCGGGGTTGTATCGGTGTCGGCCAAGGCGGCCGGAAAAGGGGTGAGACGATGGGTGAGGTGGCGAAATCGCAGAACGAGAAGATCCTGGATGCGTTGGACAAGGTTGAGCTTTGGGCAAGACGAGCCGTGTTGTTCCTGGTGGTGTTGGCCGTGCTGATGGCCATTCTGGCGCCGACGGCCGTGGCCTACGCCCAGGGTGGCGACCCGCCGACGGATGATGCGGCCAACAACCTGGTAGGGATCTTCACCGAGCTGGGCAAGCTGGCGATCCGGATCATCTACGCCTTGATCATGATCGTCTTCGCGGTCGGGACGGTGAAGGCCGGGTTGGGTGCTCAGGCTGCACAGGCGTTCGGGGCGTCCGGGCGGGTGTCGCTGGAGATGATGAACCTCGTGGGCGGCATTGCAGTGTTCGGGGTCGCCATCATGACCCTGCCCCTGGTGAACATGGTCATCGACAGCGTGACGGGCAAGCTCTTGGGGGGCGGATTCACGGTGGACATCCACAACCCCTTCGTACCCTAGTTGGCCCTACGGGGGGGGAATGGCATGAACGACAACCGGCGCGTGGGGTGGGCGTTGCTCGGAATAGTGGGGGTGCTGCTGGTGGCGCTGCTGGCAGTTGAGCTGCCGACGCGAGCCGAGCCCCCCACCCCGATGCCGCCGGCGGCCAGCGAGACCGGGGGAGGGATGCTGCCAGTCACTGGGCAGCTGAAACCTCCCGATCCCCCGCCGACACCCGTGGATGATGGCGGGGATGGCGGCGATGGTGAGGGCGACGGTGGGGACACAGGGACGGTGAAGGTCGTGGAGCGGCACACGATCTGGAGGATCCTGTTTCCCTATGAAACCCTCGGCGCCAGCATACGCGCGGCGTTGATGGACACCGTGGCTGAGATGGGCCGGGAGGTGGCAGCGCAGGCCCGGGAGGCGGTCAATCACCTGGGGAGCTCGGTTCTGCAGCAGGAAGGCATGTTCCAGGATGTGCGGCGAGATGTGTGGAAGGTCAGCATCGTGGTGGCCGGGATCCTGATGCCGCTGAGCTTCCTGGTCTCGGTGGTCGCGGCACTGAAGGAGGGAACGAGCTCGGTAACCGGGTACGCCAGCGCACGCGAGGCATTGCTCAACTGGGTCATCGCCGCCGGCGCGGCGGTGTCGAGTTACTTCCTGTTGACCAAGGCGATCGAGCTCGCCACGGCGGGGATGGGCGCCATCTTCGAGGGACTGTTGGGGGGGATCTCCGGCAGCTTCGACCTGGGAGATCACATCATCGGCACGTTGATCGATGCGGGCACGTACGTCGCTACGCCAGGGCTCGGACAGCTCTTCGTGCTCCTGTTCGGGATGCTGCTGGCTGTGGCGGTCGTGCTGAGCATCGGGCTGGCGCTGCTGGCGAGAGAGGTGATCCTGATCCTCGCCGTGGGGATTGCGCCGATCGCGCTCATCTTGGGAGGGGTTGGCCCGCTGCGATGGCTCAGTGGCCTATGGATGAAGATCACGACGACGGCATTGCTCCTTGGCCCGGCGAACGCTCTGCTGCTTGGCGCCGGCGCGCTGCTTGGGATCAGGGCACACCAAAGCGGATTGAGCGGCGGAGGTCTGGTGGACCGGATTCTGGGATACCTCGTAGTCCTGGGCATCGTGTCGGTCTTGATCGGGATGAACACGCTGGTGGGCAAGATGGTGTATGGCGCGGTGATCGAGATCGCCGAGAAGGCGGCGCACGGTGTGATGGCGGTCGTCAACCTGGCGGGAATTGCAGTCGGCGCGGCGGTTGCGCCGGCGGTCGGCGGGATGCTCGGGGGCACAGCGGCGGCGACGGCGGGAAGCGCGGGAGCGGGGTTGAGCGCCGCCGGTGGCATCGGGGCAATTGGGGAGGCTTCCAGCCAGATGCGCGCCGTGAGCTCGATAGGGCAAGTGGTCGCTGCTACAGGCCTGCCTGGAGCCAGAGGGTTTTCGGCTGGGATGAACATGGGCGGCGCGCTCAACGCACACAGTCAGGTGAAGCAGGGTATCGCCCAGGGCGCGGAGGCGAGGGCCAACGGGGCGGCCGGAGAGCCGTGGGAAAAGGGCGAGCTTTCGATGGGGAGAGCGATCGACACCGCGCACGGAGACCTCAAGGGTGAGCTCACAGCGGGTGGGCCCAAGGGCATTCTTGGAGCGAGTGGGATCTCACCGGAGGACGCCTCGCACAGACTCGAGGTGGGAAGACAGCTCAACCAGAACCTGATGGCCGTGGGCGAGAAGCACGGCGTGGACATGCGGGTGGGCTTGCGACAGCTCGGCATCGGGGGCACGGATGCGCAGGCGGCGGGCGTGGCGTACGCTCGGGCCTCGATGCGTGAGACATCGTTCGGGGTCCCGTCGCCTTTCAGGAACCCTGTGCCCGCGAGGAGCCTGCCGAATGGCATGACAGCCCGCGACTTGGACACGGCACGGCAGATCGTCGGCGCGGTCAGGCCGCACGAGCTTCGCTCGGCGCCGAGCGTGGAGTTCTTGGACAACCTGGTGCAGACGGCCTTCCATAGAAGGACTCAGCTGAGTGAGGATCCCCGTCGAACGGTGGAGGATGGGACACAGGCGACGGACCTCGATCGCTGGATGAAAGTGACCTACAACAACCTGCCCGACCGAGGCCGGGCGGGTGGGCTGCGCCGGGGTCTGGGCCTATAGAAGGAAGAAGGGGCCCGAGCGAAGGGAATGATCCAGGAAGGGGTAGTCAACCGGAGGGAGAGCTGCTCAGCCTGCGGATGGCATGGGCGCAACTTGCGGGGATTGGGGGTCGGTTTGTACACTGGACCTGCCCGCGGCCTAGGACGAGACACAGCGGGCTTCTTCCAGCCCGGACGATCGCCGGCCTCAAGGCGGGAGAGATGAGCAGCAGGATGGAGGGCGCTAGGCAATGACGGGTGTTGTGCCGCCGACGATCGAGAAGCCGAAGACCGTGATCGGGGTCGGCGTGCGCGAGCTGGCGATCCTCGGCGTCGGCCTGCTTCTCGGTTTACTGTTGGTCATTTCCACGCTGAGCCTGATCCCGAAGGTCGCGGTGACAGCACTCATCATCGGGCTGGCGGCCTTGCTGGCGCTGGGCCGTGCGCCCACGACCGGAAAGACATTCGAGGAGCACTTCATTGACATCATCCGCTTCTACACCCGCAGCCGGTTCCTGCAGCGGGGCACGAGCGGAGAACGCGAGCTGCGTAAGGCGGTTGAGCAGCCGGCCTACAGTGCGGCCGACATAGAAAAGGTCTTCGAGCGGCAGGCGGCACGAGGGGTGGTCAAGGTCAGGCCCCTGCCCCTCAACTGGGGTGGCCTGTTTGGCGTGGTGAGCCTGGCGTTCCTGTTGACGCTGCTGGCGTGGATCTGGGGCGGTGGCCTGGAGGAGTTGCTGGTGATGCTGGGGGTCAATCTGAAGTAAGGGACGGGAATGTCGCAGGGGGATCCAGGGGGAATGGTCGAGGCGTTGAGGACAGACGTGTTTCGCCGCAGAAAACCGCAGCCCTCATCGGAACGAAGCCAAGCGGACGGCGGCCCTGGCGCGCCGCAGGGCGATACGCTGCCGCTGGTGCCGGTCGTCGGCCTGACCGACGACATGATCATCACGCGTGAGGGCACATTCCTGGTGATGCTCGAGCTGCCGACGATCGACATGGGAGCGAGCGGCCAGGACTTCGCCTACTGGCTGCGCCGCTACCAGTCGGTTCTGGAGCGGCTGCCAAGCGGGACCAACCTGCAGCTCACGGTTCAGCTGGAGCCGAGGGATCCTGCGCCGGACCTCGAGTACTTCCTCGAGCGGGCGCAGTACTGGCACGCGGAATCAAGCCGGGAAGGCGTGAGCGAACGGGAATCGCACCAGACGGCCAACCTCTCCGATGCAGCGGAAAGCCTGACGTCTTTCATGGCGTTGTGGTTTGACGAGTACCGGCCGATTACCTGGAGGACGATCTACACCCTGTTCTGGAAGAGCCCGATGCGGATGGCTCGAGGCGGGTTGCTGGGCTTGCGCCGGGATGGGCACAAGGGAAACGAGTTCGAGGAAGAGGTGCGGGCGGCGCGAGACGCGCTTGCGCGGACGACGGGCGTCGTGACGACGGCCTTCAGCGAAGGCGGTGTGCCCCTACGCCTCCTCACGCCGGGTGAGATGTGCCAGGTAGTGTGGCGGGGGCTCCATCCGGCCTCGAACGGAATGCCGATGGAGCGCGCGGCGGACATGGCCATCGCCATGGCACATGGGCAGGCGCCAGTGAGGAACAAGCCGCCGGAGGCGAGCGCCTTCCGGCCGGGCATGCCGACGGAAGAGCTGGCGGCGCTGCTGGTGCCCTCGACCTTGCTCGAGAAGGAAGCTTCGCTGGAAGTGGATGGCGTCAGGGTCGCCGGATACGTGATCCAGGATTTCCGTCCGCACCAGCCGGCGATGGTCCATCGGCTTGCCAATCTGCCGGGGGGCTGGACCGGGACGGTGTACATGGAGTTCGCCGAGCCATCGGCGGTTGCGGGGCAGCTGCGAGAGCGCGAGGTGCAACTGTCGGCGACCGAGATGGTGAAGGCCCACAAGGGTATCCTGCCGAGCTTCTCGAACCAGCAGGAGGTGGCCGCTGTTCAGTCGCAGCGCATGGCGATGGAGACGGTGGGACAGACACCGGTGTTCATCCGGTTCTTCGCTATGCGGACGGCGCCGGACGATCCGACGCTTGAGCGGAGAGTCCAAGATCTGGAAAGCCTGCTGACGACGCTGGGGGTCAGTGCCTTCCCCGCCCGGTACACGCAGCGAGCACTCTGGCAGAGCACCTTGCCGACGGGCGAGATGGTGCTCAAGCAGAAGCCCCGCAACATGACGCCGCAAAGCCTGACGACCTTCTTCTGGCCGGCCCAACGCAGGTACACGGACAACGCCGGCGTGTACCTGGGCATCGACCAAGCGACACAGCTGCCGATCCGGGTGGATCCCTTCGGGGAGTACAAGGAGAAGACGCCGACTTTCCTGGCGCTTGGCCGGCCAGGCGCCGGGAAGTCCGTATGGCTGCGGACGATGATGCTTTCGGCGCTTGTGGCCGGCAACAACGTCATGGCGGTCGACATCGAAGGCGAAATGCGGGCCTTCTGCGACCAGTACGGCGGGCGATACATCGAGATCGGCGGCCTGACGGGCGAGCGGATCAACGTCCTGGATATCCCGCCCGACAGCGAGAACCCACTCGAGCACGGAACGAAGCACCTGGTGGCTTTCTGTGAGGCGGTGCGGGGACGAGCGATTCCAAAGGGGCCGGAGTGGAACGCTCTGGCCGAAGCCTATCGGCTGGCGCTGGAAGATCGCCGGCTCATCGAGCCAGGGACCGGGCGTTTGATGAGGGCATGGCAGACGGAGGACGCACCACTGCTCAAGGACATCATGCGGATTCTGTCCAACAGCCGGCGAGCGGAGGCGGCCTCACTAGCGGAGATGCTCCACCCGTATGCGGACGGGCTCTTCCGGGAGTACTTCAACACGCCGACCACGTTCGACATCCGCAATGAGCGGCTGGTGGTGTTCGGCATGCGGAACGCCAATGAGTCGGGCACCTGGGATGACCAGGAGCTGCAGGTGTACTTGTGGCAGGTGATGGGTCTGATGTGGAGCGAGGTATTGAGGAGGCACGAGGCGAGACCTGAGGTAGCCAATCATGTGATGCTGGATGAGGTATGGGCTTTGTTGAGAACACCAGGGGGTGCGGCCGCCATTGAGAATATGGCCAGGCGGTTCCGCAAACGCCGGGGGGCGTTATGGATGGCCTCGCAGCAGATCGGGGAGTTCCTGGAGAAAGAGCACGGCCGGCAGATCCTGTCGGTCGTGGGCGCCAAGCTGCTGATGGGCGTGAGCCCCATCGAGGCGAAGCGCATGCAGGGGCCGTTTGAGCTCTCCGATTACTACATCGACATGCTGACGCAACTCGGCCACGGCGAGGGCCTATTGCAGCTCTCGAACGCGGTGCTGAAGGTCTGGATCCGTATCCCCCAGGATCTCGGGATCTACTGATCCCCCACCCCCCTTCCCCATCTGATCCGCATCACCCAAGAAGTGGGCGCCCGGCCTCCGTTGTGGGTGTGTTGGTATGAACAAGGTTGTGGGCTGTGGACTGGCAGCGGTCGGCGCAGTTGGGGCTTGCCTCTTCGCGTACTTTCTGCTCGTGTATGGGGTCGCATCCGTCGTCGCCGCGCAGCTTCCCCCACCGGTTCAGGGTGCTGCCCGGGCGTGGATCCAGGGAACACCGCAGGCGGTCGGGCACTACGACGAGAGCGATTTCCCTCCCGGGTACTCCGGACAGGTCATCGAAGCGGGCGCCTACTACTGGGAGCCGATTTATTACTCGGGTCCAGAGAGCTTTGTGTGCCAGGTGCTGGTGAGAGGTGGTTATCTGACCAGCCGGTATGGGGATGCGCGACCGGGCGGATACAACCACACGGGCGCTGATTTCGGGAGCAACTACCGGTCGGAAGAGATCTACTCCCCGATGGGGGGAGTGGTCACGCACGCCGGCTGGGACTACTGGCTCGGGTGGACGGTGGTGGTGGAGAACAACGGAAGCCAGGTGATTCTCGGGCATATGTGCTGTGGGGAGTCGGGGACAACCTCTGCGCCTACAGGAGAGTCCGCCTTGCAAGTGCATCAGGGTGACATCATCGAGGCCGGGTCTGTGGTGGGCGAGACCGGCGAGACGGGCAACTCCGATGGTATCCACCTGCACTTCGAGGCAAGACGCTGCGATGTTGATGGCCGATGCTCGATCCAGAATCCCAGCAACGTGATCCTGCCGGGACAGGATTCAGAGTGTGAGTGGGAGAGGCTTGACTAGGAACCAGAACTCAACGGCCTCGAGCCAAGCCGTCCAGCGGAAGCGGGCAATCCTGGCAGGACTCTACGCCACGCTTGCGGGCACAACAAGAACCACCGGAGGCCCAGCCCGCCGGGTCAGCTTCAGCGAGTTGCTAGGCTTACCTTTCCGACGTTATGGGCAAACCCGTGGGCGTGGTCCACGAAACCCACTCACCTTGATTTCGGCATCCCTATCCATCTGGGGGTTCTATTCAAGTATTCCTGGTATTCGTCCCCATAGGTCCCAAGGCAACCCCGTTCTTCAGCAATTGCCTGGGAAGTCTGCAGGATCATGATTACGAGGGAAAGCAACAAGAAGACCCACGAAGCTGAGGCTACACTCACGCCCACAAAGGTTATCGAACCAGAGAACGACATAGGATGTCTTGAATAGCGATACATCCCTTGGGTAAAGGGCCGGCCCACCGGCGTCGTGGCGATGTTAACGATAGCTGTTAGGAACATCACCAGCCCCACCAGGTAGGTCGTAAGACCTGCATAGAACCACACCGTGCCCAACTTCAGCGGAAGAAAGACAGAATAAGCAAGGAGGACAAGTAGGACTACCATATAGATCACGAAGACCCTTTTCTCCCCTTTCTCATATGGCACATCACCCATCTTCTTAAACATCTCACCAGTACCAACAGCTTTGTCCACAACGATCATGATGAGAGGATGCAATGGCAAGTAAAGCATGAAAATCCAAGCATTCCATAAGCCTATGTCAAGAGCTGGTGACCATGACATGATTCTGCGCCTTTCGTAAGGTAAGCCTGTCGCGGTAGAGGGGGCAGTTGCCC
>Ga0315288_10002650_pt1 | contig 23018 bp, 18 predicted proteins | sample YL17G11_20_MG_FD_203454 | JGI IMG/M metagenome (GOLD analysis project Ga0315288, IMG submission 203454) | Sediment microbial communities from Yellowstone Lake, YNP, Wyoming, USA - YL17G11_20 | ecosystem: Environmental > Aquatic > Freshwater > Lake > Sediment | place: USA: Wyoming | collected...
TTGCCGCATGCGCCGTAAATGCGGTTATGACTGCCACATATTGGGAAATCGGGCGCCGCATCGTAGCGTTCGAGCCGGGCGGGAAGAAAAGAGCGGAATATGGCGAGCGCGTTCTAGAGCGGCTTGCGGAGGATTTGACGACACGCTTCGGATGTGGTTTCTCCTTGCGCAATTTGCGCAGCTTTCGGATGTTCTATCTTGCCTGGCCAATTCGGCAGACGCTGTCTGCCGATTCCGTTGAACCGGCTGTGGCCGAATTTGCCGAGCGATTCCCTCTCCCGTGGTCGCAATACGTCCGCCTTCTCTCCATCAAAAACTCCCTGGCTCGTTCGTTCTATGAGGCAGAAGCGCTGCGATATGGGTGGTCGGTGCGCTACTCGACCGCCAGATCTCGACACTCTTCTACGAACGAACGGCCCTTTCGCGGGACAAAGCCGCCATTCTGAAAAAGCCGGTCGGGCCAAGCGTGAGGACAACGTTACTCCCGAGGAAGAAACAAAAGATCCGCTGCTTCTCGAATTCCAGGCTATCGAGAAAGAAATCGGCCAGTTCAACGCCGTTCACCCAAATGCCCTGCTTTTACCGCTCCGCGTCGATAAACAACGAGGGCGGCAACAGCGCCCTCCGTAAGGACGTCGTCGCCGCCGGGGGATAGACGGCCGCGGGATTCTTTTCGAAGATCACCTCGACCAGGTCGAATCCGATTCCCTGGGAACGGGAGTCGCGTCCGACGAGATGAAGATAAAGGACGTTGTCGCCCTTCTGCATGACCTGAATCCCCAGGGGCAGCGCCTCGCTGACGCACCGCTCCGCCGCATAGAGATTCACGGCTTTCCCTGCGGGCTTGTCGTGGACGAACATTTGGAGGATGCCCTGGTCGGGGCCTTGGACGGCCTTGACCGAGACCTTGTAGCTTTCGGCCGCGGGCAGGTCGCAGATGAACGAGACATGGTGGGGGCCGAAGACGTCCTCGCCCGTTGTTCTCATGGAGAGATAGCGGACCCGGACCTCTCCGATCTTCGAGGAGATTTTGGTCCAGGTGGCGTTCTGAAGCGAGGTCGTATGGATGGGCACGTTCCATCCGGGCGCGAAGACGATCCGGTCGAGGGCTGAGACCCTCCGTTCGCTCGCCGTAGGCAGGGGGGAATCGCTCGGCGGCGGGTCCTGGGAATAGAAGAAGGTCACGCTCGTGTAGTCGGTCGGGACGGCGTTTCCTTCCGGGCCGTGCTCGATCGTGTAGTCGATGCTTTTTCCGTAGGCGTAGGAGTCCGCCACCAGGAAACGGTAGCCGCCCGTCCTGGCCAAGGGTTTCTTGTAATCCAGGCAGCCGCTGAGCGGCAGGGACGTTCTCTTCTCCCAGCGGCCGGGGACGTCATACCAGCCGCCGTTGAATGAGTCTTCCGAGCCGGTCCCGAAAATGGCCGGCTCCCCGTCGATGACGGCGCGGTCATCGCCCTCGAAAAAACCCGTGCTTCCGGTTTTGAGGCCCTGAGCCTGAAGGATCGTACCGACGACATGGCCGCGACCCGTCGTCCTCAGGTAGGTGAACGGCCGGCCCTCCGCGCACGGGTTTTCCCGCCGCCAGCGGGCGTAGAACCGCCCTTCGTTCGCGGCTTTGCCGAGCCGGGCCCAGACGATCTCAGCCTCGACCTCGACGGATGGGCCGCCGGCCCGTTCCGAGACGAGTTCGATCCGGGCCGATTTCGCGAAGGGCATCGGGAAATAGAGATAATTCGTCCCCTCGACCGTGCCGAGAAGAAGCGACCGGACCGCCGGCTCGCCGAAGCTGTAGCCGAAGAAATCGCCCACGGGGCAGTCTACGGCGGGCTCTTTCGCCCCGTCCCAATACATCCGGATGAGGATATCCCTGTCCCTGCCCGCAAAAGCCGCGGCGGGACCCAGCCTCAAACCGAGGATCCGTCCTGAACCGGAGGTCTTGAACAGGGGGACCTTCCGTCCGGCCGGGAGCGAGGCTTGAACGGCCTTTGTCCTTATAGCCGTTCCCGCCGGGATGAGGACGTCGGTGATGTCGGACCCCGTCCGGCCGAAGAGACGGGCGGCATTTTCGACATGGCGAAGGAAGTCCGCGGAAGGAGGATCCTGGTAGGTCGGAAGGACGAAATCCGCCGGATACGTGGCGAAATTGAGGTCATAAAACTGAAACGTTTCGGCCTTCACCAGGATCTTGCAGGACCGCCGGTAGGTCAGCGGGACGTAGGACGTGTAGCCGCCGACCCCGGATCCGACCAGGGGGGAGAGGAACGGCGCGCGGGTGCCGTCGAAAAGCTCCGTGATTTTCAGACTGAGGCGGGGCGCGGCTTCGCCGTCGAAATAGAATTCGATGACATCGGCGGTCGGGGTGGGCGTATGGATTCGATAAATGACCCCCGGGCCTTCGAGGTCGGCGATGACGATCCCCCCGGGTTCTTTCCGGATGAACGAATACTTTCCGCTGAATCCGTCGTCGTTCCCCCCGGTCCGGTCGTAGCTCGAAACGAGACCGACTTTCACCGATTCTTTGAACCGGGGCAGGAGGTCGAGACGGGCCAGTTCCTCGATTCCTGGAACGAGGGGCCGGGCCCTGGGCAGAGGCGAGGGCTTCGTTATCGCGCAGGCAGCGAAGGCGCCGAAAACGTATAGCAGCGGGACGATCGCGCGGATACGTCTATTCATTTGATCGCTCTCCTCCTGGATATTTCTGCGGCCGCATCGGCCGCTCCAATATGAATCACGTCCTGCCGGCCCGTCAATAGGATTCTAATCTGACCGTCGAACACTTTGCCTATCGTTTGCCGCCATAAACCGCTTCGGACCCTCCGATAGGGGAGGCGCGATTTGACCCGACTCGGTTTTCGGATAGAATAGCCCCGCACCTCGAGCGTCGGGAGAGGCCATGCCAAAGGAATTCGCCGGGCGGCTGAAGCTTTCGACGAAGATCGTTTACGGAACGGGCGATTGGGGGTTGGCGGCCTTCAACACCCTGCGGCAGATCTTCTACGCCATTTTCCTTACCGACGTCGTCCGGCTCGATCCGCGATTGGCCTCCATCGCCGTCCTCATCGGGGTCATCTGGGACGCGGTCAATGATCCGCTCGTCGGCATCATCAGCGACAAGACCCGGACGCGCTGGGGCCGGCGCCGGCCCTTTCTCCTCTTTTTCGCCGTTCCTTACGGGCTGGCGTTCCTCATCCTTTGGTGGACGCCTCCCTTCGAAAACCAACTTCTCCTCATGATCGTGGTGATGCTGGCCTATTCCTTGAGCGACACCCTCCAAACCTTGGTCATCGTCCCCTTTCACGCGCTCACCCCAGAAATGACGGCCGATTACGATGAACGCACCTCGCTCGCCGGCTACCGGATGTTTTTCAACTTCCTGGCCTCCATCGTCACGGCCATGGCCGCGCCGATGATCGTCACCACGGTCGTTTCCCGCGGCGGAACGACCCAGCAGGGCTATATCCTGGCCGCGGCGGTCTTCGGGGCTTCGGCCGTCGTCCCCTACCTCCTGATCTTTTTCTCGGTACGCGAAAGGACAACCAGCGACACCCCGCGGGAGATCCTTTCGCTTCGGGAGACGTTCCGGATCGCCTGGAAGAACGTTCCCTTCCGCTACGCGACGCTGCTCTACATGCTCAACTGGGTCGCCTTCGACCTGACCGGCGTCGTTCTGCCCTATCTGCTTGTCTATTGGGTCGGGGGAGGAGATTTGCTGGCCAAGGTCCCGGGCCTCGGGCTCCCGATCGCCTCGGCCGTTCTGGGAATGATGATGATCACGGCGACGCTGGTCCTCCCATTCTGGATCATGCTGTCTAAGCGTATCGGCAAACGCCTGGCTTTTATCATCGCTCTGGCTTTCTGGGCTTGCCTCCTCCTAGCCGTGCCTTTCGTCCCCCAGCGGGCTTACACCCTTACGCTCGTCTTGGCCGTGGCGATCGGCGTCAGCGTCTCGGCGGCCCATGTGCTGCCGGACGCCATCTTCCCGGACGTCATCGAATGGGACGAATTGCGCACGGGGCGGCGTCACGAGGGGATTTACTACGGCGCTAAAAACTTCATCCGCAAATTAACCACCGCCTTCGCTATCTTCCTGGTCCTCCAGGTTTTAGGCTGGCTCGGCTATCAGACGCCGCCGAAAGGGGCGACGATTTTCACTCAACCGACGGCGGCTTTAACCGGAATCCGGATCCTGATCGGTCCCGTGGCGGCGATCCTGCTCATCGCTACGGCGGTCGTGACGTGGTTCTATCCCCTGGACCGGGAGCGTTTCAACCGTGTCCGTCGGCTCCTCGATCGGCGGCGGACCAGGAAATCTCTCCATAAAACCGCCGAATCACCTCCGAGTTAAGTCGGATAGCCCCGATTCCGGAGAACCGTATGGCTTGCGAGCGGGGAATTCGATGATCGGGAAATTTACGAGCGTTTTAGTCGGATATGGTGTTCTGGCCGTCCTTGCGGCAATCTCCGGCGCCCCCCAGGCGGCAAAGCCGCAATGGAGCGGGAAGACGACAATCGTAAACGGCGTGGAAACCGTTCGGAATCCGAAGGAGCCATTTTTCGGAAACGCGAAATTCGAGCTCAAGGAGGAGCTAAGCCTGGGAAGCGCGGACGATCCGAATTCCAATTTTTTCCGAATCCGAGATCCGGACCTCCGGCCTGGACGACGACGTCCGGCGGGAGATGGACGTCTTCGGCCGAGACGGGTATTTCCTGTACAGGACGAGTCTCCCCCGCGGAACTCAGGTCATTCGAGACGGCTGCCTTTATGCGGTCGAGATCGGCGATGACGAAATCGTCAAACGTTTCCGGATTAAAAACTGGGGCTCGCTAAGGACCGAGCGGTAGCCTGGCATTCTCCGGTTAAAAAAATCTTGACAATATACGCCAATGGCGTATATTTGGGATGTGGTATTCATCGAAACTTCCATCTTTACGAGGGAGATTCGGGATCTGTTGCCGGACGAGCAGTATCGGAGGCTCCAGACTGCGCTTATGCTTAAGCCGGACGCAGGAGATCTCATTTCAAATTGATTCGGGCTTTGATAAAGGAGTGGTTGTCATGAAGAAAACGGACTTTACGAAACTCGTGGCCGGCATTAAGGAAGCCGGCGAGATCAAGGCGGGCCGGAAAACGCCAAGCCGCGTTTACGAAATTAAACCGCCGTGGATTCGGATGGTTCGCGAGAGGCTGAACGCCACTCAGAATGAGTTTGCTTTATTAATCGGGGTCAGTACCCGGACTCTCCAGAATTGGGAACAGGGAAGGCGACGGCCGGAGGGGCCGGCGAAAGCGCTTCTCAGAGTTGCCGCTCGAAATCCCAAAGCGGTGATTGACGCTTTACACGCCGAATAGGGCGATTGACCGAAATACTTTATTTCTCGGGAAGGGAAGGTTTGTCGGCGGGCCGGCAGCGTTCCTTATGGTTCCAGAAGGGGTCCAGGGGGAGGTGGTGGCTCGTCGGATAGACCCGGCCCAGCAGTTCGTAAAGCTTGGGCTCGTAAGCCCGCAAATCGGCCGGGGAATAGACGACCTTGTCTCCGTCCTTGGATTCGTAAGCGCAAAAAAAATAGAGGGACTGGAACGGGATATCACGTCCCCCGTTTGAAAGGCCGGGTTTCGGCGATGAAGGCGCCGGCCGCGGAGATGAAAGCGAAGATGAAAGCCTGCCAGACCGCTTTCAAGGCCAACTTGCCGATCGCCGTCCCGGCGGCCGGTTGAACGCCCGGAAGGACGTCGATCCAGAGACGGCCGAGAAAGGTCCAGAGCGCGCCGGCGGCGATTCCGCCGAGGATGGCCCAGGCGACGCGTTTCCCGACCGACGCCCCGCCGGCCCACCGGGTCGCAAGCCAGGCGGCCAGGAACGGGACCCAGGCGGCCAGCCACCAGATGTCGCCGAAGGCCGGAATCCGTCCTTTAAGTTTAAAGAAACCGAAATCAAGAAGTCCCAGAACGGCCGTCGCGCCGAGGACAATGAGCGGAACGTGCCAAGCCCTCGGCGGCCGGGCTTTCCGAATCTCGGCCCGCCGTTTCATCCGGCGTTGGACCGTCAGCGGCAGATTGTAGAACGTGTCGAAAACGAAATGCTCGAGCCAAGCGCCTTTCTCGCCGAAGATCGGGACGATATGGACCGCGCCCGTCGCCCAGTGGCCGGCCATGAAGCGGGCCAAGTCGGGATATCGGTAGGCCATTTGGATGGGGAAAGCCAAATAGCCGATATATTTAAAGTAGCTCAGGCCGAAGGCGACTTTGTAATCCTTGAAATTCCGCTCCTTCAACACAAGAAAAGTCGTGTAAAGCCCGCGGGTAAACGAGCCCGGGGAAATGGGAATGACCTGGAAGAGCGCCAGAATCATGCCCGCGGCCACCGAGGCCTGCTGCCAGCTCAGCTCGGGGTGCGTTTTGACGTAAATGATGGCTAGAGCGACGGATACGACCTGGGTGATGGGGAGGGTGCAGACGTGGACGGCCAGGCTTTTGAGGTATTTCTGGATGAACGGCTCCTTGAGCTGGCCGCGGATCCGGGCGGCCTCGGGCTCGCCCAGAATGCCGCTCCCGACGCCCTGGTCGATCATCTCCCGGAGCCATTTTTCGCGCTCGGCGGCGTTGAAATAGAGGCGGAGAGGCCGGACGAAGATGAACGACAGGCGTTGTTTGAAGTACGTCCCGTCGGTGAGAAATCTGTGCAGGCCGGCCGGAAGGAAGGAAAAAGGGAGGTGAAGATAATATCGCCAGGGCGTTCGGGCGAGGCGAAGAGCCCGCGCCTCGGAGACTCGTCCCGCCCGGACCCATCGGATTTGCGCTTCGGCGATCCGGGCCCGGCTCGCCCGCAAAAAATAGCCGACGCTTGTGATGATCTTGCCGTAGTGTTTACGCAAGTCGGCCCTTCCCCAAAGTTTCCGGGTAAACGGAACAAGCCATAACGGAACAAGCCACAGGGGATATTTCCACCATGTCCGGCCCGGCCAGGCGAAGACGAACAGGGCCGGGGAGGCGAGGGCCAGAAAAGGCAGGATCAGGAACAGGAACGAAAGAATCCCGCTTGTTTCGAGGCGACGGGACGTCTTCTCGTCCGTCTTGTTCCGGACGCGCCAGCTCTCCCGGAAACCGTTCATCACCGTCCTCCGCAGCCTCCGGCCGAAGAGCTTTAAATGATGGAAGGTGACGTCGATGAGCGAATCGCGGTAAGCGCGGTCCTCGTGTTTGAGCTCGTCCAGGGCGCCGCGCAGATCGGCGAAATCCGCAGCCTGGTCGTCGACGAACGACTCGAGTTTTCGGATATCGCCCTTGTCGAACTGGACCAGACGCCCTCGCCCCAATCCCTGGAAGATGAGTTTAACGTCGGCCGGGCACTGGGGAAGGAAAGGCATCAAGGCCATCCCGGCCCGGAAATCCACGGCGACGAGGCCCGCTTCCGGATCGGGATCGCCGGCCTTTCGTTTCATCGCGTTGGGCTGGCTTTTGAGCGACCACCACTCATACTGGCGGGCGAGCTCGATCGCGCCCATCCGGTGCATCAGGCGGACCAGCCGAGCCATGAACTCGCGCTTGGTCCGGTATTCGGGCGAACCGACACCTTCGTCCGGCGCGCCGACTTTCCAAGCCCGACGGGCGTCGAGGTCGTCGTCCACCTCGAAACGCCACATCCGGCCGTCCACCCATTCGCTGATTTCCCCGTAGCTCCCCAGGCGCGAATCGAGAAGGGTGGCGAAGATATCCACGACCGCGTCGTCGCGGCCGAACTCGATCCGGGCCGCCCGCTTGATGAACTTTTGCCAGAGCGCCTGGGAGCGGCCGGCGGAGGCCAGGGATTGGAGGGAAAACGGCGCCTGAAATCCGATCCCGAAGAAAAGATCGCGTATACGGCGGCCGATCCCCGAGGGCGGAATGAGGATTTTCAGGGCATATGATCGTCCGGGTTCGAAGCCGATGGCCGTGCCTTGGAGAATGTCGGCGGCGAGGAGCTTGACCTTATAGACCTGGCCGGCGAAGCCGCCCCCGACGAATTTCTCGACCGCGAGCCGGAGACGGACAAGGCCGTCGGGGAGGATGCTCCGGGCCTCGTAGGAAAGCTCGGTCCCGGGCTCATAGCCCTGGACGCGTCGCCGCCGGTGGACATTTTGTCTCGCGAAGAGGCCTTCGAGTTCGCGGATGGTCTCGGGCGAATAGGTCGCTGTCTTCATCTCCGTTCTTTCCAGTCCCCCCGCTTTTTTACGAGAAATCCGGCGGGAAGTTCGGCCTCTTTTCTACCATAGAAGACCCCCCATTGAATAGAGGAAAGGAATCTATCGGACGTCGGCGACGACGGCGTTCAGGACCTTCTTGGTTTCCTTGTCCTGGACGAAAACGACGACGAGGAGATTTTGCCTGTCGATGGCGGCATGGCGCTCGGCGAATTTGAAATTCGGGCCGGCGGCGGAGGTCTTCTCGATGTCGGTCAGGACGGCGTCCGCGGCCTTCTCCGCGGCGGCCAGGTCGAAGACCGTCTTTCCGGAAGCGGCCGGATCCCGCTCGACGATATCGCGGACGACCAGCCGATGGACGATCGTCCCGCTTGCGCCCTTGTAAGAGACCTCGGATTGGGCAAGTACGACGAACACCGCGGCTCCGGGAAGATACTTCTTGACCTTGAACTCGGCGGTGACGACGTCTCCCGTGCGGGCGGCTTCGACGAAGATCTGAACGCCCGGTTCGGCCGAGGCGCGGGCGTCAATCGACGACCTATATTGTTTGAAGATGGTTGCGGACATCCGGCGGGCTCCGCCCCCGATGAACGACATCTCCCCATCGATGATCGCGGTCGGGACTCTTCGAATGCCGTAGTAGTCCTGCCGTCTTTTCGCCGCGGGATTCGTCATCGGATCAGGCCCCAGGAGCGGGAGATGGTATTCGAGGACGGCTAGGGATTTGGCCGGATAGGCTTGGATCAATCCGGCGAAAGCGAGATCGGCGCCGAGGCAGGACGGGCCCTCCGAGCCGGTGAAGAGCTCGGCGAGGACGGCCTTGCCTTTCCAACCGGGAGAAGGCTTGTACGGTTCCGGAGTGAACGGCAAAGACTTGTGCAAGGAATCGAGATAAGACTCGAATCCCCTGGATGAGCCGTGGAGTTTTTCGTACATCGCCCGGGCCTTATCCGCCGCGCCCGGGAAGCGGTCCAAGGCGGCCCCGAGATAGGCCCCGTAAGCGTCTTCGGTCCGGCCGAGCGCGGCGTAAGCGTCTCCGAGCCCGGCGAAATATTCCGCCTGGGATTCGCCGCCGGCGGTCTTGAATCGATCGAGAGCGGCCAAAGCTCCGGTCCCGTCGCCCGCGTTGGCCCGGGCTTTGGCGATCTGGAGGTCGAAGGCACGGAGATAGAAGGCCGCATCGGCGGCCTCGGGTCCGGCCGCGGCCTTAGCCGCTTCGTCCCGATAGGCCAGGACGGCGGCGAGGACTCGCCCTTTGTCGAACGCCTTGAGCTTGGGATGGTCCATGATCCGGGCGGCGGCGTCGAAAGCGGCGGCCCATCGGCGCGGTCCCTGGCTTTGATCGAGAAGGCTTTTCTGGAGATGGATGACGGCCTCGACCGTATCGGCCAGCTCGATCCGGGCCGCCAGGATCAAGCTTTCGATCCGGGCCATCTGGGAGGCCTTCGGATAGGCGGCTTTGATCCGCTCGAGCTCTTTGAGGCGGGCGGCGGCATTGGTGAGGCGGCCGGCCGTCTGGATTTCCCGAATCTCGGGAGAAGGCGGCGGCTGGGATTGCTGGATTCCGCCGGAGGCCGAGGCCAAAAGGCCCAGCAGAATGAGGACGCCCGTACGGAAACGAGGGAGGCCTTGTTTTTTAATGACGGCCTCTCTTACTCGACGTCGGCGACGACGGCATTGAGGACCTTCTTGGACTCCTTATTTTGGACGAAAAAGACAACTTTGAGGCCCTTGCGGGCGATGGCGTTGTGCCGGACGGCCCATTTGAAGTTCGGGACCCGGGTGTAGGTTTTCTCGAAATCGGTAAGGTACGTGTCGGTTGCTTTTTCCGCGGCGGCCAGGTCGAAAGTCGCCGTCTTCGCCGCGGCCGGATCGACCGTGACGATGTCGCGGACGACCAGCTTATGATATGCCAAGCCGTTCGAACCTTTATATTCCTGCTCGCCCTGGACCAAGACGACGTGGTATTCGGCGCCGGGGACGGTCTTGTCGAAATCATAAACGGCCTTGACGATGCCGCCTGAAAGCGACCCTTGGATCTTGAGGGAGACTTCCGGGGCGGCCGCGAGGAGCGGTTCGACGGCGGCCTTGTACTGCTTGAACTTGCCCTCGGCCATGCCGCGGCTTCCGCCGCCGACCAGCTTGTTGGTTCCGTCGATGAGGACGGTCGGAGTGCTGTTGACGCCGTAGACGTCCTGGCGCTTCTTGGTTGCCGGGTTCATCATCGGGTCGGGCCGCGGAATGGGCAGATGGTATTCGAGGATGACCAGATACTTTGCCGGGACGGACTCGATGAGCCCGTCGAAGCCGAGGTCGGCCCCGACGCAGGGGGGACACTCGGAGCCGGTGAAGAGCTCGGCCAGAACGGCCTTGCCTTTCCAATCGGCCGGAGCCTTGAACGGTTCGGGGTGGAAGGGGAGGGCTTTGGCGGCGACAACTTCATTGTATTCAGGCGGGTTCCGGCGCGGGGCGGTCTGGGCCGAAGCCGCGGCGGCGGAGAAGCCGAGGATGAGGGCTAGGGTCGCGGTTAGAACTGCCGCAAATCGCCGGTTTTTCGATAGATGCATGGAAGCCTCCTTAAAAAGAACAGAAATTATATCAGAATTGTCGGATTAGAGAGAGAGGGAACGTTTCTCGATCCTCGCGAGAGAAACGTTCCCTCCCTGATTTACTGGACGATCTGCCCTGTCAGGGGATCGGGCAGGCTGACCATGTGGATCTTGCCCAGCTTATCGAGCGGGCCCGGCCACTTGTCGCCGCCCTTGTTGCACGGTCCCCAGTCGCCGACGATCATGATCACGGCCTTGTCCGGGTGGAGGTACTTCTGAGCGACCTCGAGGACCTTGGACTTGGTCACGGCCGAGATCTTGGCCCGGTACATTTTGTAATAGTCCATCGGCTTGCCCTGCATTTCGAGGTTGGCGAACGTGGACATCGTCGCCTGCGGAGATTCGAACGAGCTGGGAAAGCTCTCGAGATAGTAGTTGACCGCGGTGTCCATTTCGGCGTCCGCGACGAGGTCCTTTCGGATGCGGTTGATTTCGGCCAGGATGAGCGAGATGGCGTAGCCGACGGTCTCGGATTTCGTCTGGACGTAACCCGAAAACGTTCCCGGGAAACCCCAGCGGTAGCTGAATCGGCTGCCCTGGTTGTACGACAGGCCTTCGTCCGACCGGACCTTCGTCGTGATCCGGGAGGTGAAGCTCCCGCCGCCGAGAATGAAGTTCATCACCTGGACGGCGTAGTAATCCGCGTTCGTGTCTTCGAGACCCAGGTGGCCGAGATTGATATAGCCCTGGTTGATGGGCATCTGGACGAAATAGACCCCCGGCTCGGGGGCGGTGAACGTCTTGGCCAGTGACGGAAATGTGACGGGCCGGTTTTTCCATCCGGAGAAGACCTTGTCGATTTTCGCCTTTAAGGCCGTCTTGGGAAAATCGCCTGTCGCGACCAGGATCATGTTTTTGGGGAAAAAGTATTGGGCATGGGCCGCTTTCAGGTCGGCGGCGGTGATTCCCTCGAACGTTTTCTGGGTCGGTTGCCAAGTCAAGGGTCCGTCGCCGTAGAGGAGCTTCTCATATTCGCGGCTCAACACGCCATTGGGCTGGTCGTTCGCCGAACGGAGCTGCTGAATGAGGCGCGGCTTGGCGAGGGCCAGGGCGGAATCCCGGAACTCCGGGTTCATGAGGACGTCGAAGAACATGTCCAGGCCCTCCTCCATGTCTTTGCTCAGAACCGACAGGGAGAGATTCGAAGTCCGGTCGCCGACGTTGAATCCCAGCGATCCGCCGAGGAAATCGATTCGTTCCTCGATGGCCGATCCTTCCCGCGTTTTAGTCCCGCCTCGGATCATCGTGCCGCTCATCAAGGCCTCGAGTCCTTGCTTCTCTTTCGGCAGGTACAATCCGCCGAAGTTGACCATCACGGAAATGTTGAAAAGCGGCAGAGCGTGGTCCTCCTGGACGTATCCGCGCAAGCCGTTGGCGAACTCGGTCCGGAAGGTTTTTGGATCGGGCGGATTGAAGGTGAGAGGGGCGAATTTGAGGTCGGCGGGCTTTTGCGTCTGGCTCAGCCCCAGAGAAGCGAAAACGAACGCGACGGCGAAGAAGGCGAATCCGATTTTTTTCATCATGGTGCTCCTCACCGCCCCGATTTCCGGCGATAGATCGCCGTCAGGCTGTTGTCCTTGACGAAATATTTCGCCGCGACGCGCTTGACGTCGTCGCTCGTGACGGCCTTGTAGGCCTCGCTGTCGGCCAGGATCGACCGCCAGCCGCGGTGGAGCTCGGCCCGGCCGACGCTCCCGGCCAACGCCGGACCCTGGAGGCTGCGGATGAACTGGGCTTCGTTCCGGTTTTTGACCTTCTGGAGTTCCAGATCGGTGACGCCCTCCTTCTTGATCTTTTCGACTTCGGCCCAGATTTCCTTCTCGAGATCCTCGGGCTGGACGTTTTTATCCACTCGGGGCGCGGACCGGAAATCGAACGACCCGACATACCATTGGGCCCGGCTGGACGCCGAGGCGCTGACGGCCAACTGCTTTTCCTGAACCAGGATCTTATTGAGCCGGCCGGTGTTGACTCCTCCGCCGAAGCCCCCGCCTCTTTGGCCGTATCCGCGCATGCCGCCGCCCCCGCCCCCGAGAATGGCGGCCAGGACTGAAAGCGGCGCCGCGTCGGGATGGCCGGCCGGCGGCGTGTGGAACATCATCTGCAGGTTCGTCGCCGCCGGGCCTTCTCCGTAGATCCTTTTTTCGCTGTACTGCGGCGGCTCCGCGGTCCGGATGGGCTCGACGTCCGGTCCCTTGGGAACGCGCCCGAAATATTTTTCGGCCATCTGGACGATGTTCTGCGGGTCGAAATCGCCGACGTAGATGGCGACACAGTTGTTCGGGACGTAATATTTATTGTGGAACTCGATGAGGTCGGCCTTGGTGATTTTGCGCAGGTCGTCCATCCAGCCGATGACGTCCCAATGATAGGGCGAGGCGGCGTAGAAGGCGGCGTTGACCTGTTCGCCGAAGAAATAGTTCGGCTGGTTTTCGCTCAGGCGGCGCTCCTCCATGATAACGTCCTTCTCGGAGTAGAATTCGCGGAAATAGGCGTGGAGCATCCGGTCGGACTCGAGGAGCATCTGGAGCTCGACCTTGTTGGAGGGGAGGGCGACGTAATAGCCCGTGTTCTCGTTGCCGGTCGAGGCGTTAAGGGCCGTGCCGCCGTTCTTCATATACAGGTTCCACAGGTCATCCTTGATGATGTACGGTTTTTCGGAAGCGATCAGGGCCTCGGCTTGTTTCTGAAGCTCGGCGATCTTGGCCTTATTTCCGCCGTCGGCCTTCCAGTACTTTTCCCGGTAGATCTGGTTCATCAGCTCGTCGATCTGGTTGTCGATGGCTTGGTCTTTGGCGAAGTCCGTGACGCCCATCATCTCGGTGCCCTTGAACATCATGTGCTCGTGGATGTGGGCGAGCCCGGTGATGCCCGGTTTTTCGTTGATCGAGCCGACTTTGAAGTAGATGTGGCAGGTCACCCGGGGCACGCCGGGTTTGGGGATCATGAGGATCTTCATCCCGTTCGACAGAATATGCTCCTTGACGTCCAGGGTGATCGCGCCGGCCGAGGCGAAGGCGGCCAGGACGACGATCGCGAGGGATAGGGCCAGGGTACGCTTCATGCGTTTACACCTCCAAGGGAACGTTGTCGGGACGGAAACTTCGCGTTTTTGGCGACGACGCAAACCTCCACCCGTCTTTTAGACGCGCTTCGGCCCGAAATCTTCCCGGCCGAGAGAAAGTCGTCGTGATCGCGGAAGGATGAGGCGCTGACCGTCGAACACTTTTCGTTTATACGTTCGCGGCGCAAAACCCCGATTTTTAAATCGGGGTATAAAGCGCCGCTCAGTATTAACCCTGAAAATACCCCGGGCTTCAGCCCGGGGTATCGAATGGGTTTATTGGCCTTTTGGTGTTGCTTAACGGTCCGCGAATGAGAACGGCCGGAACGTGATGAGGGTTTGCCGCCTCACAGACGTTTTTCGAGGCTCCCGTCTTCGGACGCCGAGGCTCCTGAGACCATCAAAGCCGACCTGAAATCTTCGAGCGGGTGAAGGGTGTGGAGCGTAAGGTCCGAGGCGCCGAGAAAGAACGTCGAGAGGCGGTCCTTCAAACCCGATCTGGAGTGAAGGCCGTTCTCTGATGCGGACCCGATCTGGGTCAGACTGCATGAAACTGTTCGACGGTCAGGATGAGGCGGCCTTGACATCCGGCGGGGGGGCGTCTATTCTGGCGGCGCTCGATCGCCATCAGGAGGAGTCGACCGATGAGATTATGGGCAGGCAAGTCGATTTTGCCGGTATGTCTTTTTCTCCTGGCCGCAGGCGGGGCCGCCGCGCAATCCGCGTCCGAGCTTCCGGGAAAGTTGGGGCTGACCCCGGCGGAAGCCAAGACGTCCATCGTCGAAGCGTTGGGAAGCAGGAGCGTCTTCAGCGAGCCGGCTTTTAAGGCGTTCAAAGCGATGGCCCCGGAGGGGCGGGCCACCATCGTCCGCGCCGGGCTCTCTTGGATCAAGGGCTATGTCGAGACCGCCGAGTTCAAGGCGGAGTACGCGAAATATCGAGAGAATCATAAGCCCGAGCCGCCCGCAGCCAAGCTTTCGGCGGACGAAGAAATCAAGAAGCAGCGGGCCGAAATGGATAAGCAGATCGCCGAAATGCGGAAAAACGCGGCCGGCCTGGACGCCCAGACGCGCAAAACCATCGAGGAGGCGGTCAAGGCTATGCAGGCGCAGATGGAAGCCATGGAAAAAGACCCGGAGCAAAAGAAGCTGCTCCAGGAAATGTATGCCATGCAGGCCGTTCAGGAGAAAGAAGCATATGCGGAACGCCTGAAGGCGTGGGAAGAGGAGTACCCCGCCGAGGCGCGTCCCCTGATCGCCCGGCGGATCCGCGAATTTCTCGGGGAAAGCGCCGATGTCGATTTCGGAGCCAAGCTCGTGAAATCCGGGATATTGATGCGGTTCGCCGACTCCGCCTATGAGGAAAAGCCGGCGACGTGGAAGCTCTGCTTTAGGGCCGGCAAGGACGCCGTCGAAGCCGCCCGGTCGTTCGCCTCGGCGTGGCTTGCGGAAATCGAAAAATAGACGTCGCCGGCTCTTATTTCTTCCAGATGATTTTTCGGATGACCAGCTCGTTGTAGCCGCTTTCTTTTTCCCGATTGTAATAGAGGAGGCCTTTCTTGGCCATGACGTATTTCGGGCCGCCGTAGAGACTGGCCCAGGGCGTGTCCAGGCTCTTCCGTCCGATGAAAACGCCGTCGGCGTTGAAAATGTCGCAGAAGTATTCTCCGGGTCGGTCGCCGGCTTCATAGGTCATGACGAAAAGCCGACCCTCGTCATCCGTGAAAAAAGAGCTCAAGGGAGGCATCGGCTTAGGAAAATACCGCTCCTGGGAGATGCCGGTTTGGCCGTAGCCCGGCCCGAGAACAGCCTTCTTGATCTCCTCGGTGGCGACGACGGGGCGATATTCCTTCCGGATCTTCCGCCGGAGGCTTCCGTCCAGATCGAAATCGAGAATCTCGTATCCCCGTTCTTCGTTGGCGATATAAATGCGGTCGCCCGAAACCCGCCACATGAAAAATGGAACGAGCCGGCTGTTGTCCAGAGACGACATGTGGCGGTCCAGTTCCTTGATTTCCTTGAAGCTCGGATCGCAAAGGGAGAGACAATGAGGCCAAGGGCTGTCTTTCGACGAGCGCTCTTCGTATTTCGACCTTTCGAGAACGAAATTTCCGTTCTCGAGGGGAAAGACATAGGAGAAACCGAATCCGGGGCGGAATTCCTTGAGGACTTTCCCGTTCTTATCGAAGACGATATATTTCCGCATCCGATCCGTGAAAGCGATATCGCCCGAATCGGAGACGTCGTCGAGAAACGGCCATTCGAGCTCTCCCGGACCCTGGCCAAAAGCCCCGAACGAATTCAGCAATCCGCCCCTCGGGTTGAAGCGATAGACAAAATTTTTTATGTTCTTAAAGGCGATGACATAGATGTTTCCTTCGGCGTCGACGTCGAATTCTCCGGCCGATCCCATGCCCTTGGCGGCCAGATCTTCCCTCTCCAGGTCGATCGCCAGGACTGTTTCCAAGTCGAATGTCGCAGGCTCATTTTTCGGGCGATAGGGTTCGAGATGGTTGAGGACGACCTCGACGCCGCTCTCCCGGATTCTTTCAACTTTTTCTCCAGGAGAACAGCAAAGGCAGAACGCCGCAAAGGCGACTGTCAGAAAAATCATGAAAACCATCGGCCGGGAAGAACATGCCGTTTCCATGGCGTCCTCCTTGTCTTTTGAATTATACGCCGTAGAGAGCCGAGTTGTTTAACGTTCAGATGCAATATATTGACAACACAGAATTTATTAAGTATCTTCAATGTAGACACATGGAGAGAATGATGATTTCACGCATTCAAAAATGGGGCAATAGCTTGGCGGTGCGAATCCCAAAAACTTATGCCGATGAGATGAAAGTGGCCGAAAACGCGTCTATTCAAATGATGGTGAAAGAAGGCACGCTTTATATCTCTCCGATCGAGGAACCCATCTGGAAATTTGAGGAGCTCCTTGCCGGTGTGACGGCAGAGAACATTCACGGCGAATGGGAAACCGGACCGGCCTCTGGGAACGAACAATGGTGACGCAGGACGAGTACATCCCGAGGCGTGGGGACGTCGTCTGGATCACGCTGGTCCCTCAAGCGGGCCACGAGCAATCCGGCCGCCGTCCCGCCGTCGTTCTTTCTCCCGAAGCCTACAACGGGAAGGTCGGCTTGGCGTTGTTCTGCCCGGTGACGAGCCACGTCAAAGGCTATCCCTGGGAGGTCCGAATTCCTGACGGCCTCGCCGTTTCCGGCGTGGTCCTCGCCGATCAGGTTAAAAGCCTGGACTGGCGATCGCGTCGTGCTGAATTTCTCGACGTTTTGCCCGAATCCCCTGTCGCCGAAATCCTCGCCAAACTCGGGACTCTGATTCGCGTTTGAGGAGAAGATAGCCTTCCTATCCTGAGAACGTCTTCCTGCCTTATGGACTGGAATTCCAGCTATTTGTCTTTCCGCGATGTCGGGTCCGCCGAAGGCTTAACATTTTTAGTGGAATGGCGTATGAATATCTGGACGAGGAGGCCGTCGATGAGAAAATCAGTTCGACTTACGGTTCTCGGCTTGGCCTTTGTCTGTCTCGCTGTCGCCTGCGACAGGACGGCGGTGCGGCCGCCCGAGCGGGAGGCCGATTCCGCGGCCGGCTTCGCGGTTCCGGCCGATCCGCCGAAAAGCCGCTATGTCATCGATGCCCGGATCGATCCGGGGCAGGGCGTCATCGAAGGGAAGGAAAGAATCGTCCTCAAGAACTCCTCTCGTCTTCCCCTCGAAGTCGTCGCCTTCGACTGGCGGCTTGGTTCGCTGACGGCGCTTGAAGTTTCGGCTCAGGGCCGGGCGCTTCTTCCGCGCGACGACGCCGGCGCGCTCCCCGGAAAGCCTCCGGTTTTTTATACCCTGCCGGCCGCCCTGGCTCCGGGCGATTCGCTGGAGCTTGAAGCGACATTCCGGGAGAAAAGCTCGGTCGAATCCGGAAATCCGGTCTGGCAGTCCTCCAACTGGTATCCCCGGCTGTGGTGGGACGGAATTCCGCAGCACGATTCTTTTTCGGTGAAACTGGATATCCCCGAGGGATACGCTCTCGCCGCAACCGGGCTCCGTGATGAAAAAACCGGGCGGTTCAAGGCGCCGTCGGCCAAGTCATTCGGAGTCTTCCTGGGCAAAGGAATGAAAACCGAGACGCGCGAAACGGAAGGAGTTCGGATCACGTCCATCTTCACCGAAAAGGGAGCGAAGGCGGCCGCGATCTGCCTCGAGACCGCCGTCGAGGCCGTCGGCTATTTCAAAAAATGGCTGGGTTTCTATCCGTTTTCCACCCTGAACATCATCCCCGGCGGAGCGGGCCGGTGGGGCGGTTACCCCGTCGCTACCGGCATCGTCGCCATCCACGGTTTGGAGACGTACAAAGACGGCGAATCTCCTCAACATTGGCAGCACATCACCTCTCATGAGATCGGGCACGAGTACTGGGGGGAATGGGTCCTCGACCCCGACGATCCGGCCTGGCTTTGGATCTCGATGGGGATCTACGCCGATACGGATTATATGATCGCCCGGGGGTACGATCCCGAACGCCGGGCCCATTGGACGGGTAACTTCGTCCGGGGCATTTCGATGTATTACGACATGACGGTCGATGTTCCGGCCGCTTTTGCGGATCAAATCCGATATGACCATAACAACACCGTCATCCACAGCAAAGGGCCGGCTATCATCAACGCCCTCGAGGTCGTTTTGGGCCGGGTGGAGTTTGAACGGATATACAAGAAAGCCTTGCGGATTTATGGCGGGAAGCGGCTCGGTTGGCGGGAGTTTCAAAAATTCTGCGAGGCGGAGAGCGGACTGAGCCTCCAGTGGTTTTTCGACGCTTGGGTGAGATCGAATCAATATCTCTGTTATGCCGCCGAGTCTCAGGAATGCCGGGCCGAGGGAAGCGGCTTTAGGACGGAAATCCGGATACGGAAGCTCGGGACGATGGCCATGCCCGTTCCGGTCAAAGCCGTTTTTGAAGACGGAACCGAGCAGGTCGCGTTGACCGACCGGACCAAGATCGTCGATGTCCTCGGCTTCACCAGCCGGACGAAGCTGAAAGAGGTCGTCCTCGATCCCGAGAGAAAACTGGCCATGGCGGCCAAGCCGCTGCCGGCGATCTCGAGGCAGGCCGCCGCAATGGTCGCTTATGGCTGGGCGGCCCAGGACGCCCCAAAGGTTTTCGAGGCCTTGCGAGGCAAACCCGTCGGGTCGCCCGATCTCTGGTACCGCCTGGGGATGGAGCTTTATGAGGCGAATCGCCCGGCGGACGCCCTGTTCTGTTTCGATCGCGTCGCCGGGCTCGAGTCCGATCCCGTCACGGCTTTCGCCGCGCAGGGATGGCTGGGGCTTCTTGAAGACCTTCGCGGCCGCCGTCCCGCCGCCCTTGAACATTACCGCGAAGCTTTGAAGCTCGACTCGGGCAAGTCCATGAGCCACGGACGCTTGCGGATCGAGATGAATTGCGCCTGGATCGAAGAACGCCTCAAGACTCCCTTCAGTCGGGAATCGACGGTTAAGATCCCGGATCGGCCGACGGCAAAAGAGCTGACCGATCTTCTGGCCGGCCTGGGATGGACGAACGAAGGACGAATCTCTCTACTGATCCTCGAGAAGACAAAGGGTTTGGAAATCGCCGAGACGTCGTTTTGGCTCAAATTGGGATTGCTGTTGTTCGACGGCGGGTTCTATCGGGAGTCCGTATCCGCTTTCGAAAAACTCGCCGTCCCGGCGTCGTCGCCGCTCTATCGGTTCACGGCTTTAACGTGGCTGGGCCATCTGAACGATCTTTTGGGCCGGCGGGCCGAAGCTGTAGCCTGTTATCGCGACGCTCTGGAGAACGAGCCCGGCGAATCGATGACCCACAGCCAATACGGAATAACGATCGACCGGGCCTGGGTCGAAGAGCGCCTTAAAATCCCGTTTGCCCGTCCGGGGAAGTGATTGACAATTATCAATCAAGATGACATAATATCGTTATTCAAAATGTCGGGAGAGGATTATGAGATTCGTTTCCGTGCGCGATCTAAACACCAAACCCAAGGAAGTCTGGGATAAGGCCAAGGAAAGCGACGTCGTCGTAACGTCCAACGGCAAGCCCATTGCGGTACTCACGGCCGTCACCGAGGCCACGCTCGAACGCCAGCTTCAGGCCCTCCGACGGAGCCGGGCGCTTATGGCCCTAGAGGATATGCAAAAGGCCGCCGCCGAAAGGGGGCTCGACGGTTGGTCTGAAGAGCAAATCGACTCGGAAATTCAAGCCGTTCGCAAAACCCGCCGGACATGATCGTCGTCCTTGACACGAATGTCCTGGTCTCGGGAATTCTCCGGCCTTATGGCCATGCCGGGACTATTCTGCGTTGGGCGGCAGCGGGGATGCTCCGGCTCGCTTATGACCAGAGGATTTTGGCTGAATATCGAGATGTTCTGCATCGACCTGTCTTTGGCTTCTCGCCCGATCATGTCGATGCCCTTCTTGAGCAGTTTGAACAGGAAGGCTTTTCGGTCGTCGCCGGATCTTTGCCCTTCACTCTTCCCGATCCTTCCGACGCGCCCTTCCTGGAAGTCGCCCTTGCCGGCCGGGTCGACGCCCTCGTGACGGGCAACAAAAAACATTTCATCCCCGGAGAACCTCTCGTTTCCGTTCTCTCGCCGGCTGAATTCATCCGTTCCTTCAAACTCGATTGAAAGGAATCCCCGCCGAACGTTCAAGGGAGGAGTTGTTGAGAAATACGGCTCTAAAATTGTCTACGGGAGCCGGCGGGAATCGTCAAATTCCTGACGATTCGTTTTCGCCGGCCATTTCAATTCCACCGAATGGCGGATGAGTTCCAAACCTTCGTCTTTCTCATTGTAAACGATGGAATAGCATCGGCCGTTCTTGAAAATCCTGTGTCTTTGCTCGCTAATATTATCTTGATCCTTGGCGTAATAATAATTGGGAACTTTAACCTTGGCGATGTAGACCCCTTCGATATCAAACAAGTCGCAGGTCAGAATTCCTTGATCGTTCCATTCGTCCTCGTAGGTGCCGACCAGGAGACCGATCTTGTCCAGGACATGGAAATCGAAGAAGAAAGGCTTTGTCTTCGTTAATTCCCTGTCCAGTCTCTCAAATTCGGGGAAATTTCTCATCAAATGCGCCAGGTCTTTCTTCGTCGTGGGGATGCGTGTCTCTCTTTTTTTGATGATCTTCGTCACGCGGCCTTCGGGCGTCATCCGGCGAATTTCATAGGAAGAGGAATTTCCAAAGTAAAGCGAATCGTCCTCGGCGACTTGATAATAAAAGACGTCATGATAAAGGACGAAGTTGTATCCCTCGCTCGCGGCTCTTCTTAGGAAAGCGCTGTCCCAAACCTGGATTTCGACGAATTTCTCGAATGTCCGGTCGTATTTGGACAAGCGGCCCAGCAAGCCGACGCCGCGGCGGATGCGTTCCTCGTCCTTCAGGGCGAATAGATTTCTCATGTCCTGAATATACATGGAGCCATGAGAATCGATTTTCAGGTTGTTCATCATTCCCATCGAAGGGAGACGCCTCTGTTCCAGCCACTTCCCTTGAGCGTTAAAAATCTGAATGGCTTTTCGCGGCCGGTCGATCACGTGTATTCTCCTATCTTTGGAGACGGCGAGGAAAAACGTGTTTTCGAACTCGCCGGGACCTTGCCCCTTTTTACCGAATTGGCTGACGAGATGCCCGTCCTTGTCGTAGACGGAAATTCGACTGGCGAGGGATTCCAGAAGATAAATATTCCCCGAGTCATCCACATCGAATGAAAACCGGCGGCCGATCAGGGGAATGGATAATTCTGGTTTGAATACGAATTCCGGCGCTTCTTTGCCCGTATATTTCGGCGTCTCCGGATTTTCCACGATTGACGCGGCCGCCGCTTGGCCAGAAAAAAGAACGCGGCTGATCAACAACAGAGTCAATCCGCCGACTTCGACGGTCCGCCTTAAACTCGGATTGACCATTGGAAATATTATAACGCTCTATTATAAGACCCGCACCATCCCGGATTTTGTTTATCGTCTCACAGTTCTTGGGCCAGGTCTTTATCCGAAGCGGCCGGTGATGTAATCCTCGGTGCGCTTATCGCGGGGGCGGGTGAAGATGTCGGTTGTCGTCCCGAACTCGACGAGTTCCCCCAGGAGCATGAACCCCGTTTCGTCCGAGACGCGGGCGGCCTGTTGCATATTATGCGTCACGATGACGATCGTGAATTCCTTCTTGAGCTGGTGCATCAGCTCCTCGACCTTCATCGTCGACATGGGATCGAGGGCCGAGCAGGGCTCGTCCATGAGGACGACCTCGGACTTGACGGCGACGAGGCGGGCGAGGCACAACCTCTGTTTTTGTTCCAGAGAGAGCTTCAGGGCATTTTCCCGGAGCCGGTCCTTGAGGGCCTCCCACAAGTCCACGGCCGCGAGGCTCTGTTCGACGATCCCTTCAAGCTCGCTTCCTTTCGCCAGGTGGTGGACGCGCGGTCCGAAAGCGACGTTCTCATAGACGCTCAAGGGAAAGGGGTTCGGACGTTGGAAAACCATGCCGACCTTCTTGCGGAGGGTCGTCAGGGGCGCACCGGGGGCGTAAATATCGTCGCCGTCGATGCGGACCGCCCCCTCGATCCGGACCTCGTCGAGCAGGTCGTTCATCCGGTTGAGACAGCGCAGGAGCGTCGATTTTCCGCAGCCCGACGAGCCGATGAGCGCCGTGATCGCCTTTTCCCGGACGGACATGCCGACGTCGATCAGGGCTTGAAAACCGCCGTACCAGAGGTTCAACCGGTCCACCTTGATTTTTGCGTTCATCTAACATCCCGCACGGCGGGCGCCGAATTCCCGAGAATCCGGCGTACAAAAAAACCGGGGACACGCACCGAATTCAAGAGAATTAGCGAACATGTCCCCCATTTTTCGACTCATCCGAACCTCCCGACAATGTAGTCTTCCGTCCGCTGGTCTTTGGGCGCGGTGAAGATCTGCTCGGTTGGGCCGATCTCGACCATCTCGCCCATGAGGAAGAAGGCGGTCCGCATCCCAACCCGGGCCGCCTGCTTGGTATTGTTCGTCACCAGGACGATTGTCCGGGTCTTCCGAAGTTCGAGCATCGCCTCCTCGATTTTGGCTGTCGAAATCGGATCCAAGCCCGAGGTGGGCTCGTCGAAGA
>Ga0315288_10002651_pt1 | contig 23018 bp, 16 predicted proteins | sample YL17G11_20_MG_FD_203454 | JGI IMG/M metagenome (GOLD analysis project Ga0315288, IMG submission 203454) | Sediment microbial communities from Yellowstone Lake, YNP, Wyoming, USA - YL17G11_20 | ecosystem: Environmental > Aquatic > Freshwater > Lake > Sediment | place: USA: Wyoming | collected...
CGACCGGATCGGTTGAGAAGGATTCGTCATCGGGATAGTCCCACGCGTCACCGGCGTCCCATGCCTGCTGCAGGTACTTGTATCTCTGCGGCGAGTTGGGGCAGTACATGGTGCGGGCATCGGGTATATAGCTCCTGAGGTATTCACTCATGGCCCGGTGAATACCGGGGCTGCGGTGCGTGTTGCCGGTAAGCTTGGTGGGGTCCGACCAGTTCCAGTTGTTGCCGAATCCTACGGTGGCAACCGATTCGGGGTATCTTTCGTTGTTGTCCGATGCGAAGATGGTTGTAGCTGATACGATTTCCTTCTGGTTGTTCGAGGCGACGATCGCGTTGGCCTGCTGCCGCACTTTACGAAGTGACGGAAGCAAAATAGCCATTAAGACGGAGATGATAGAGATCACCACAAGAAGTTCGATTAACGTGAACCCTCTCTTTTCATCACCTACCTTTATTTGTCTGCTTCGGACGCGAATTTTCGTATCCTCCGATCGTGTCCAGACCAAATATAGACGCTCTAACAGCGCATAATAACCACGCTCATAATTATACACGACCTATAATCTTGTGTCAAACATTAATTTTGCCGTCCACGAAAAAATATTCGCCGGGGGACAAAAGGCCATAAAAGGAGCTATTTGCTGAGTTTATGAGAACTATCGCTGCCTTGCCGGCGTGATTTCCAGCAGGTTTTCCGCCAGGATTGCCTGGCCTGCCCTGTTCCCGCCGTTGTTTACATCGCCCCATGAAGGCCAGCCGCTCAGGCTCGCGAACGGCGTTCCGCCGTACGCACCCATGTTAATCCTGCCTCCGTGAGGCATCTGTTCACGCCCGGGATCCATGCTTGGGTCGCCGGCGTCGATGCAGGAGCTTGTGACCGAATCGGTTGCCCATGCATCATCGTTTAGCGAATATCTGCCGTATCTGCTCATTAGATGGTAGTCGCCGCTGACCGGATCGGCGAACAAGGGATCCGTATTGATGTTTCCGTTGTCCTGATTAACGGCGCCCTGTTGTTCCACACAACTGTAGCGAGCGAAGCACTGGAATAAATCGCCATCCCGATTGTTCCAAAGGATACAATTGACGATGTCGGGGTTGCTCCCATCATAAGCACTAATACCGTACCGGTTATCGGTTATCGTCAAATTAGTAAGCATGGGTGATGCTCCATTGAGGTAGATGGCTCCTCCATCGGAACTGTCACAACCAATGATGACGAGATTACGCAAGACACACCTTGAACTCTCGGCGTTATAAAACGAAAACGCGAAGCCTCTGGGAGCGGTTACTACGGCAGCATCGTCCGCGCTCTGGAGAGTTATTGCCTTGTTTCGTAAAACAACTTCCTCTCGATAAACGCCGGGCCAGACCATGACCGTATCGCCGTTGTAGGTAGCCGCGTCTACCGCCTTTTGGATAGTGGCGAATGCGTCGGATTTGCTCATGCCCGAGTTGTAGTCGCTGCCGCTGGACTTATCAACGTGGAAGATCCAGGCATCTGCGCCCTTGCTCGCCTCGGCGGTCCCGCCGTATGCGCCCATGTTGATATACTTACCGTTGGGAAGAGGTTCGGCGCCGACCGGATCCTGCCGATCGCCGGCATCGATGCAGGGACTATATTCGCTGTCGTTTACCCAACTGTTGCTCGACGGCTCGTAGCGGCCGAAGACGGACCGCAGGTGATAATCGCTGCCGCCCGATGATGCAAATAGCGGGTCGCTGTCGATGTTGCCCTGGCCGGGATAACCGCCTTCGATACATGAATAGAGAACCGGGCTGCTCGATGCAGGATCAACCAGCATGACGGGTACGCCATCGTTATACCAGACGATACTGTTTCTTATTGTAATGTTGCTGCTCACAGAGTGAATTCCTCCGCCTGTCGACGAGGCCGATTGGCCTGCCGAGAGGCTGTTGTGAGCAATGGTGCAATTCGTTATTATTACAAGCTCGGCGGTGTTATCATTCGAGGCGCCGGCGCACAGGCCGCCGCCAATCTCGGCGGTATTGTTTGAGATGACACAATTCTCAAATTCGATGCTTGCAGAAGCGCCGCCGCAGTAAGCGCCGCCGCCTTGAGCATTGCCCTGTGCCGTGTTATTGGAAATGTCGCAATTGGCAAAGAAAGCACTGCTTCGCCAGCAGTATACTCCCGCCCCGAGACTATTATAATAGCCGGAGTTATCTTTTATCTGACTGTGCAGGATCGTGACGTCGGAGCCTCTTATCAGGCCGATTCCGGCCCCGCGTCCGCCGGATTCGGCCGGTCCGACACCCCCGGCATGGCAATCTTCGATTACACAATCGATGATGGTTGGTGAACCGTTTACTACGCCGATCCCGCCTCCCAATTCTGTGGCACACCGTTTAATGACACAGTTAACAATACTCGGGCTGCTGAACTCGCAGTATATGCCGCCGCCGACCGGATTTACAGGGCTCGAACTCCAGCTCCCGGAATCCGATGGAACATTCGAGCCCGGCACGGTAGCTCCAACAATTGTGAAGCCTCGCAGAACCGAGCCCGACCCTTCGTAACCATGGAAGTAAAATCCTCTATGGCCTTCGGAGCCCGAACAATCGATAATCGTGCTGTCTGGCCCGTCCGAGCTGCGAACGGTGATTGCTTTGCCTCTAAAGTCGATGTCCCGGTTGCCGTCGCCCCTGTAGGTACCCGGGGCGACTTCCACGATGTCGCCGGAACGGGCGGAATCGATTGCCTCCTGGATTGTGGCAAAGTCACCCGGCACTTGAATCGTGGCGGAAGGCGAGTACAAATTTACCTCAAGATTATCGATAAGAATGCCGGTGCCGAAGAAAATGACATAACAGCTACCCCGGACCGATTCTATCTGGATGTCGTGGCTTCCCGGCACCAGTTCCCGTGCTAACGACCAGTTGACGCCGTCGGCTGAAAACGAGTACAGCAAATAGCCCGACAGAGACGATGCCACATCGCTGCCGTACGGGAATCGCACGTCAATATGCAGGTTCCCTTCAATGGCTCCCAGCGATTTTTCACCGTCGACGGGGAAGCAATAGCCCAAATAAGCCTCCTGGACGTTATAGTCTTCGAATCCCAATTCCCGCTGTGATCCTACATCGCGATAGTATAGATATGCCTGCCGCGGAGGAAAGGCCCCTTGAGGCCAGAAAATGGAGTGAAAGTAGCTCTCGCTCTCGGCACCATCGCCGCTGAAATCGTCCTGGTATTCATAGGTCCAGTCGGCCTGTGCCCGGCCGGGTGTCAGACAGATTGCTCCACCCGCCAAAATAATGGCAGCAATCCAAAACCAATTTGTTCCCGGCAGTCTCATTTATAGTTTCCCAGCAAATATTTTCAACTACTTATTTCTTATTAATTTAACGGAATTTAACGCTACTGGCTCTAATCCTCGGCGAAGGCTCAATGGGTACACATAATCCCAATGTTCTATTTAAGTGAACCCTCCATTAGCTGCACAAGCCACAAAAGGCCTGAGCTGCTCCCGGTATTCGTCGGGTTCTTTGGTTTGACCGGAGGGATAAACTCCTGACTAACTCCATCGACAGACTGGAGATACGAAAACTTCAGATTTCCTGTATTTCCCTGGTCTGTGGAGAAGGTGATTTCGTCAACTACGTCTGTTTCCATATCGATCTTATATACGATTCTGGTGTTTTCACAGGTAAGCTCCACCTGGGTGAACCGGCTGTCCGGTGTGTACCTGGTCTCGAACGATATACGCTGTTCGGCGGCATCCCGTCGAACCGTATCGATTGTATGCAGTCCCATCCAGGGCCTGCAAAGTCCCTTGAAGAAGCTGCCGCCCTTGTATGTTGTCGCCTCGGCGGAAGTCGGCTCGCTTATATAAGCTTCCTTATATGTATCAAATATACTCAGAGATCCGACGTGCAGCTTCAGCCAGGGACCGTATTGTTTGCTGGTCAGATTGACAAACGGTATTCTTCCGGTGCCCGAAACGTTCTGTCCGTTAAGCTGGCCCGCGATTCTGAAGTATGTCCAGCCGCGTTTATGCATTTCATCGCGGTTGTCAAAGGTTTTTGCCGTGGCCGGCCAGTCCGACTGGAAGTAGTCTTCTTCAAGGACGTTGTAATGACGGGTGGACCAGAGCTGATTGTCATCATTTTTTTGGCCCTGAGCGGCAACAACCAGCAGACCTTTGCCCATGGGCGCTACATGCCCCATGGTATTTTTGCTTCCCTCGACCTGGCAGATAAACTCGGTCATTTTAGGGTCGTCCGTCGGGATCTTTTGCACGCTAAGGTCGCGAGACCACATGCGGTAGTTGTTGATGTAAAGACGATTATTATTGTAGTAATAATTTGCACGGTCGTCCTGCAATACCTGCCAGTACGATTTGTCGCCGGCCAGACCCGACTTTGCCCTTAGCATCATAGGGTCTGCCGGACTTTCCGGGAAATAGTACCAGAACTCCTGGTTGGGATTGCCGCTCTGGCCGATATCCTGTGAACTGGTCACTGAGGTCTGGGGATTTTCGGCGCCTTGATTCACAGGTCCTGATTTCATAACCACTGTTCCGGCGGTTAATGCGCCGGCCGCGGTGAGCGATATAATCGCTGTTTTCGGAGTAACCAGACCCGCGATTCCCGCCGCTAAACCGACCTTGGTTGCGGCAGCCGTGACCGAAATTTGTGCCGCAGCGGCCTCACTTGGGGCTGTCATCTTACCGAATAACACCAGGGCGGCCAGCAGAGAACCCTTGCCGAAGCCGTTGCGAGAAAGCTCTCGCTGCAGGCACTTTTTCGCGCGTAAAAACAGCATGCGAGTGCTAAATTCGCTGCACCCCATCGACTCGGCAATGTCCGAGTAGGGCATCTCGTCATAGCAGCGCATCACCAGGACGGCTTTGTGCCGAGTCCTGAGCTTTTTCATTGCCGCCGAGACGATATTTTTCAGCTCTTCGCTGACGAGATTCTCCAGCCCATCCTGCCGGTCTTTAAGGTCGTTCTTCATTTTCATACTGGAAATCGCCACTTTTCGTTGTGTCTGCTCGGTTCTATAATGACGCCGGAGCTTATTAACGGCTATGCCGTACAGCCAGGGCCAGAACCGGTCCGCTTCTTTTAACTTGCCTATCACCTTACACATCTCCAACAAGCTCTCCTGTACAATTTCCTGGGCTAAATCATCCTGCTGAGTCAGACGGTAAACGTACGTATACAGGCGTGATCTCGCCTGCTTAGCCAACTGACCCAGGCATTGCCTATCGCCGCACTGAGCCCGTCTGATCAGTTCTATCTGATCCAACTGCTGATCCATACTGGGCCCCTGTTAACACTATCGCATAAAAAACTATAAATAAGTGCCACCACTGAGGATAAATGTAACGTTTTTTCCATAATTATGCCAATTTATCACTGCTTCTAAAGTCCCGCTCTATATAAAAATGGACTTACCGTTTTCCGGCAGAAGTTTCGCTCAATTTTGCTTTTCGGATTTAGATTTTTAATTTTCATTAGAGGCATGTCTTGCTACATCATAACTACTTATCCAAAAAAGAATTAGAGAAACGCTGCCAAGAAGGCGGTTGGCCCTTTTCCTGTTGCAGTAATACAATACTTCCGAGGACTACACGAGAATTGTAGCATGTTTTCACGCTGAAATCAACAAAACTCCCGCAGGTTTTCGAATAATTCAAGGCAGGAATCCCGGCATTGAACGTAGTCAGGCTAATTTGCTTAGTCCTATAATTACCAGTATCAATTGATTATTCTTTTGGGCCCGGCTGTTCCGGCGTAATTTGCCCGTTATTTTCCGACACATGCGAAAAATTTAGCTTTTTTTACATTTTATTGTGCGTTTCCACTTGCAGCTTTGCTCAAAGCATCTGGTCCAGCCTATGGAACAAGCTGGGATGGTTAATGTAAGGCGGGATAATATTGCATTGAAAGCGGCATAATAGTATAGTGTTGCCAAACAGACTTTCATAATGGAGATAAATTGACATGGAAATTGTAGTAAAGGTAAAAGAAATCAGGGGCCACTGCCCAACTTTTAAACTTGGTGATTCCTTCGTTCTCAAAGCCGGTTATCAGCTTGTAAGCGACATTCCCGTTTGTATGCACGCCCTGGCGGCTTTAATGCCTTTTTATAACGCTCTTAGTGTCTCCGAACCCGCCCAATGGGGATTGGACGGTAAAGAAGATAAATCCAAGGCCTATATTCAATGCCCTGACCCATTCGATTGCACCAACGGCGGCACCGTCATCTTTGAAATATCCAAACATTAACACCATAATCCTGCTTATATGAAGATTTATCTTAAGCTGCTCCTGACGGCACTGTGCTGGGGAGGCACTTTTGTTGCCGGTCGGCTCGTCACCCAAAACGTCGGGCCTTATTCAATTGCTTTCCTCAGATTTACTATTGCCTCGATTCTTCTGTTGTTGTTGACGTGGAGAATCGAAGGAAAGCTCCCTAAGCTGAAAAAGTCGCAAATCATGCCTGTTATCCTGCTCGGAATTACGGGCATTTTTATCTATAACATCATGTTCTTCAAGGGACTCAAAATAATCGAGGCCGGTCGGGCTTCGCTTATAATCGCAACATGCCCGATATTCATTACAATTTGCTCGGCAATTTTCCTCAAAGAGAAGATCAACCTGGTAAAAGTTCTTGGAATTGTTATCTCGGTATGCGGAGCAATAATAGTCATCTCAAAAGGAAATATTAACCGGGTATTCGAGGGCGGCCTGGGCCTGGGCGAATTTTACATTTTTTGCTGTGTCCTGAGCTGGGTGGCTTATTCCCTGATAGGTAAAGCGGTTATGAATAACCTCTCTCCGCTCGCATCGGTATCGTATTCTTCCGTAGTCGGAGCAGTCGCTTTGTCGGTTCCAGCTTTCTTTGAAGGGTTGGCCCGGAATATCGCAAGCCAATCCACGATTGACTGGTTATGTATTTCTTACCTGGGCGTTTTCGGGACTGTCATCGGATTCGTCTGGTATTACCAGGGCGTAGAACGTATCGGTCCGACCAAAGCAGGTCTGTTCATTAATTTTGTGCCCATATCCGCGATCTTGTGCGCGTTTTTTATCCTCCGGGAGCCAATCACCCCGTCGCTCGCGGCAGGGGCCGTATTGGTCGTCTCGGGTGTATATCTAACGAACAGAACCGCTAAAGTTAAGGCAGCATAATCTCAGGCATTGAGTACCGGCTGAAATCCCGATTAAAGTGCAGCGTTTCTTTCTTTTGCTTTTTTAGGGGATGCCTTCTTTGTCTCGACTATTTTTATAGGCGGTTTTCGACATGCTGATTTTGGACATTTGCCGGTCCAGCAATAGAGACAAAGCTTCTCCCTGGGTCGCCCGATGGCCTTGACCATATCATCTACAGTCTGATACCTGAGCGTTGTGACGCCCAAATCTCCGGCGATCCACTTTACCATTTGCTTGTATTTTTCAGAGTTGTAGTCAATATATTCCGACACATCCTCCATATCGTGGCCTTCGAGGTCGCGAATGGCTTTACGTGCGGCAAGTTCGTTAATCGATCGCGTGGAAAGGTTGAACCTGCACGGAAACATCAGCGGGGGACAGGCCGGCCTTGCATGTATCTCTCTGGCTCCGCAATCCCAGAGCTTTTTTATTGTGAAGTTCTTGAGCTGGGTTCCCCTCACGATAGAATCCTCACAAACGACGATGCTGTTACCCTCGATGACTTCCTTGATGGGAATGAGTTTCATTTTTGCGATGAGGTCGCGTTTTTTCTGCGAAGGCGGAGTATAGCTTCTGCCGTATCCCGGCGTATATTTAACAAGGGGCCGTCTGAAGGGCTTGCCGGACTCCATCGCATATCCTAATCCGTGGGCGAGCCCGGAGTCGGGAACGCCGGAGACCACGTCGACGTCGATATCCTTGTCGTGTTTTGCAAGGTAGCGACCGCATTTTTCTCTGACTATTTCTACGTTTATCCCTTCATAGCTCGATGCGGGAAAGCCGGTGTATATCCAGAGAAACGCGCAAATCTGATCCACGTCTGTGCTGCCCGACTTTTTTTGCACAAGACCATCATCATTTATCAGAATTATCTCTCCCGGCTCAAGGTGTTTTATTATCTCGAACCCGTTATTTTGAAAAGCGCTCGTCTCACTCGTCACCGCCCACGCGTCGTGGCGCCTGCCAATAACAAGCGGTGTGTATCCGAATCTGTCTCTTGCCGCATATACCCCGTCCTCATTAAGCAGCAGGAGTGAGCAGGAGCCCTCTATAGCACGAAACATCTTCTCTATGCCGTCCACTATGTTGTTGCCCTGGCTGATCAATTTCGCTACCAGCTCGGTGTTGTTAACCGTTCTCTTGCTTACTTCGCTGAAAGAGATTCCCTTTCTGAACAGCTTTGTCACCAGCTCTTCGGTGTTTTCTATATATCCGTCCGTGGCTATGCTGAACGGCCCGAATCTTGAGTTTAGATAGATTGGCTGTTCGTCCAGATCGCTGATAACACCGATGCCTTTGTTACCGTTCATACCCTTATAATCGTCGTAGAATTTCGACTTGAACTGGCTCTGACTTATGTCACGAATCTGGCGTGAAAAACTATCTCCGAGGACTGCCATGCCGCCGTATTCCGTTCCGAGGTGTGAATGATAATCCGTGCCGTAGAAGAGAGTTTCGACACAGCTTCCCTTAGACACTACTCCAAAAACACCGCTCATATTCCAACTCCTTTATGATATGTTTGACTTCACTCCTTTTGAGCGTTTAACTGGGACCCCATTTTGCAAAAAGTCAGCAAAATAGGAACCTACTTCAACTGCCCGGCATCCCAATTTTTCCATAATACCAGACTTTTCTCGATAATGCAAATACTATCACTTCCAATCGAGGAACTAAATCAGCCGGCGGTACTTTTGAGTCGAAAGGGGCGTTGGATATTTCCCGGCCGGCCCCGGCGAGCGAAGGACAGCCGGTAATGCGGGCTTTTCCCGGCGGTCATTTAAAACCTGCAAAGAAAGACTCGCTACTGTTGTAGTTTTAGTGTAAATCTGTTATGTATATAAACTTGAGAGCCCCGCCGCTTTTACAGAAGTGTGGCGGACGGGAAATACAAGACAAAATAGCTATTGAAAGAATATTGATATGAGGCCGACAATCAAATTTTTAAGCGACCATCTGATCCGGCAGATTATTTCCGAGGCGACAGATATACTTTGCATGCTCGGAGTCGAAATTCACAACAAAACGGTGCTGTCCATGCTCTCGGACTCCGGCTGTGCGGTTGATATGGAAAAAAGTCATGCCGTCTTCACCAATGAGATTATTGAAAAGTCCCTGAAAGCCGCTCCCGAATCGTTCGGTCTTTACGATGTTGCCGGAAAGCAGACGCACGATTTGGCTGGCGATAACGTCTATTTCACTCCCGGCTCGACCGCCCTGAATATTCTCGATTCTCAAGAAAGGAAAATGCGCAAGGCCGTAACCGCCGATTATGTCAACTTCGTAAAAGTGACCGAGCAGCTCGACAATATCGCCTCGACGAGCACCGCGTTGATATCCACCGATGTGCCCGAAGGAATTTCCGACAGCTACCGTCTGTATCTCAGCCTGCTGTACGGCAGCAAGCCCGTAGTTACCGGCGCTTTTACAATCGAATCCTTCGAGGTAATGAAAGATTTCCAGTTCGCCGTTCGAGGCGCATCGGCGGCTCTCAAAGAAAAACCCCTCACCATTTTCTCCTGCTGCCCCACCTCACCTCTGAAATGGAGCGAAGTCACTTCGCAAAACCTGCTGGATTGCGCACGGTATTTTATCCCCGTAGAGTTTATCGCAATGCCGCTGTCCGGATTCATAGCCCCTGTGACACTGACCGGGACGCTAATCCAGCATACGGCCGAAACTCTCAGCGGCATTGTCATCAGCCAGATTGCCAGCCCCGGCACGCCCATCCTTTACGGCGGCTCACCGGCCATATTCGACGTCCGGCACGAAACTACCCCCATGGGCGCTATCGAGACCATGATGCTCGACTGCGCATACACTGAAATCGGCAAGTACCTGAACCTGCCCACCCAGGCATACATCTCACTCAGCGACGCCAAAGAGCTGGACGCCCAGGCTGGCATGGAGACCGGAATCGGTGCCGTATTAGCTGCTCTGTCCGGCATAAACAATATCTCCGGCCCCGGCATGCTCGACTTCGAAAGCTGCCTGTCTCTTGAGAAGCTCGTGTTAGACAACGAAATCTGCGGCATGGCGCATCGATTAATCGCCGGAATCGAGCCGAAAGAGGACTTTCCGGCGATGGGGTTATTCCGGGAGCTGCTCAAAGAAAAACATCTGCTCATCTCCGAACATACCCGGCGCCACCTCAAGACGGAACACTTTTTCCCGGGCCCGGTCATCGACCGCGCCCGCAGGTCAAGATGGGAAGAAAAAGGCGCCCTGACACTCGGGCAGCGGGCCCATCGTGAAGTGGAAAAGCTGCTGGAAAATTATCAGCCGACGGCCCTGCCGGAAGAAGTTAAAAAAGAGCTGACAAAACTAATGACCGCCGAAGCCCGCCGTCACGGACAAAATACCCTGCCGAATCTGCCCAATTGATTTAGATATGGCCTCATTATGGTCCTACCATTGGCAATTCAATGGCAGGACGTTTAGGGTTTTCCGGTTTACACCAAGTTGTATACGGTTTTAGTAGAGTCAGCTTCTGATCAATGGTCAAAAAAAGCTACAGTTCCCAGCCCTTTCTGTATTTTCTTTGCATGAGCTGATTTGCCTCCTGCGAATTCGTGAACTGCATCTTGTCGGCGTCCCACATGAGCTTTTTGTTTACCCGCATCGCGATTGAGCCCATACAGATCGCCTGTGTGAACGGATAAATCTTATCGAAGCTGGCGTCGGAAGCCTGGCCGCCCTTGCAGGACCGGATCCACTGGTCCAGCTCATCGATCGGTCGCGGCAGCGTTTCGGCAGGCTTCTTGTAGTCCCGCATCCTGCTTTCGGGAATGATGCGCGGATTATCGCCGGTAAAGCCGGCAAGGATTTTTCCATCGTCACCGACAAAAAGCATTCCTTCATCCGGCATGTCTTTGCCGTCTTTTTCAAGCTCCTCGGGCATCGGAGGACGCAGCCCGCCGTCGTACCAGTGCAGCGAGACCGGCGGCATGCCTTCGCGTGCCGGAAACTCCCAGCGCACCATCGATGCGCGGGGGAACGATACGTTGTTTACCTGCTTTTGCCATAAATTATCCACGATCGCCCAGTACTGGCTTCGGGTGGCTTCGACGCTGATCGGTGCCGGCAGTTTCAATATCTCGAATATCTGATGAAAGCTGTAGTTGCCCATGTCACCCAGTGCCCCGGCGCCGAAATCATACCAGCCGCGAAAGACCGCGTGCGTGTAAGCCGGATGATAGGCTCGATGGGGAACCGGCCCGAGCCACAAATCCCAGTCGAGCCCGTCCGGCACCGGCGGTGTTTCCTTCGGATACTCGGTCATTCCCTGCGGCCAGAACGGCCTTATGGACCAGTTGTGAACTTCCCGCACAGGGCCGATAGCTCCATCCCGAATCCATTCGGCCAGCATGGGGGTTTCCCTTTGATCCGCGGCACAAAACATCTGGCTGGCCAGGCCGGTCTTGCGAGCCGTATCGGTCACGAGCCTGACCTCATCAAGCACGTTGGCAACGGTCTTGTGCGTAATTACGTGTTTGCCCTTGTTCATGGCGGCAACCGCAACCGTAGCATGAAGATGATCCGGGGTCATGATGTAAACCGCATCCAGATCTTTTTCGTTCTGCAGCATGTCACGAAAGTCGATATATGTCGAGCAGGCCCCTGCTTTTCCTGAGGTTGTGCTCATGGCGTAATAACTGTCGATAATTTCCCTGCCGACTTCCCTGCCGCACCGGCAGCCTCGCTGTTCCTGTCCCCAGTCGGGCTTTTTCAAAAACGCGCGGACCTTATCCCGTATTTCGTTGCGCGACCATGCGACATAATCGCTGCTGTCGGTGTTCGGGTCGCACACTGCGGCGATTCGTAGCTCGGTCTTCGGCAGGGCGTCCATTAGCTGCCGGATGCCCTGAGTTCCCGCTCCGACGTAGCCGATGTTGATTTTCTCGCTGGGTGGAACGTGCCCCGCGCCGCCGAGCACCCGCCGGGGGACTATGGAAAACGCAGCGACCGCCGCCGAAGCTGTGGCGACGAACTGGCGGCGGTTTATCGCCTGCTTTTGTTCGGAGGGCTTACGGCCGGTCGAATTGTCGGATTTCCTGCGGTTCATATCTTCGTTCATGATTGATTCTCCTTATTTTTGGCATTCCTGGAGTCCTGGTTTTGACAGAGCTATCGAGACTCCGAATAGTATAAAATTACCCTATAACCTGCATAAGTGCAAGACTCCCAAAAAAATTGACTATTGCCGAATTCCGATTGTCGATTTTAAAATTGCTAATCGAAAATCTCAAACTAAGATGACCCGGGTTTTAAGGAGATTTCTTGTTGACATATCTGAAGTCGGTCGATAATATCCGCACGATGCCGTATTTCATGGAGGATTAGTTAGAAGCTTAAAAATTTATTTCTTAACGAGAGTGTGAAGAAGAGCTGATTATGGAAGAATCCAATAGCCGGACACCTCCTCTGCCGTGGTGGGCCGCAGGCATTTTGCTGGGACTCGTGCAGGTCCTTGCGGTCGCCCTGGTCAATCCGATGGGTGTTTCAGAACCGTTTGTCGTTGCCGACGCCAAGGTGCTTAACCGCGTCGCGCCCGAATATTCAGAGAACCATCCGCTTCTCAGTGATGAGCAATACAAGAAATTCGGCTACAGCGGGTGGTTTAATATCGGGATCGTCCTCGGCGCTTGTCTTGCCGCCCTGCACCTGCGGGCATGGAAGGTTCGGACCGTATCGGCCTGGTGGAAGCAAAACCATGATGCTCCCGCGCTGCTCCGCCTGATAGCGGGATTTTGCGGGGGAGTGCTCATACTTCTCGGCGCCAGATTGGCCCACGGCTGCATAACCGGGCAATTTATCAGCGGCTGGACACAATTATCACTATCGGCTATTCCATTTACGATTACGTTGTTTGGTTTCGGAATGCTCGTTGCTTATCTTGTTTATCCCAAAGCACCGAATCGATTCAGGCGGGAAGAGTAATGTCGACTCCTATTGTTGGTCTTATCATGGGCGTAATTTTCGGGGCATCGCTGGTCCTGACCGGGCTGACAAATCCGGACAAAATCATCGCTGCACTCAGACTGAAAGATTTCTATGCGATACGGACCGTCGCAGTTTTTCTGCTTGTTGGGATGCTCGGGACGTGGATTCTGGATTTGTTCGGAGCCGCCAACTTCGATATAAAGCCGGCGGTAATTCTAACCGTGCTTATAGGCGGAGCTTTGCTCGGAATAGGACTCGGACTGACTGGTTTCGGTCCCGCCACCGGCCTGGCTTCCGCCGCTTCAGGGCGAATCGACGCCCTGGTTACCGTTATCGGAATGATCTTCGGAACTCACGTTTATATATTGATTTACCCCTCGGTTGTCGTTCCGCTCGAAAGGATTCTTAACTTAGGCAATGTGACATTGCCGCAAATAACAGGCGCTTCGGCGGCATTTTGGGTTGTTCCCATCTTCGCAGCAGGTTCATTGGTACTATTTATCACCCGGTCAAGGGAGCCGCGAGATGATGAGCAGCGCATTAAAGCGGGAAATTCAGGAATAAATGAAGCATTTCTTGATCGCCCGATACTTATTCCAGAAGAAACTGGCTCACTCCTAAGATCGGACTGCCTTAAAGCTGCTTACGTGTTCCGTCGATGGAAGAACCTGCTGTTTCTGGTTATGCTGCTTTGCCTTCTGCTGGTTCAGGGATCTTTTTGGCTTGTCAGCACCGGGCAGGTTGAAATTGCGGAAAATACGAATCCCGGGACGACCGTTGTCCCGGGCGCCGATATCATGCAAGCCGGCCAGGCCGCAGTGCCGGCGGAAGAATCGCCCAGCCCATGGCTTTTTGGTTTTGACGTGACATTCGAGCGTTTGACTTCGATAGTGCGCATCGCCAATAACTTACTCGTATTAGCATCCGTGCTTTATGCCCTGATAATGTACTTCGGCCTGGGCGTTTCGTTCAAAGGGGGACTCGGCGGCCTGGCCCATATATGCGGCGCGTTATATATGGCCCTGATTATATTCGTTCTGCTGCTGCCCTGGCAGAATTTCTTCGGCCCGATTGCTATGGGAGCCACCTACACCCTGAACGAGCTGGCGAGATGGTGCACAACCGACATAAGCGACATGTTCGGCATGGTTCTTTTCTATCTGCGTTTCACCGGATACTGGGCACTGGTAATGCTGCTGCTGCTTCTGGCGCAGTTGCGAAGTTTCCGCTGGGCCAGGGCTATCCTTCGCTGATTAAAGCCGGATAATCTCCGAAAACACGGTTGATTTTGTTGCCGGTAATGCGAAGCGGCGAAGATTTTTTTCTTGTGTTGCCGGCGAGTTTGTGGTAAATCACAAAATACTTAAAAAAAGGAAAAATAATCCGAAATTAATTAGCGCGTTTCTCGACTAACAAGATAGCTTAAAAATTACGATTTAGGAGTAATTGTATCATGAACGATTTTCCACAGATCATTTATAAGAGACATACGTTCCTGTCGGCCCTGGCCATGGGAGTAAGCGCCATTATTATTGCGTTTATCGTTAGCTGTACGGTAGTGATAATCTACGGCATGAACTTTGCCGGCGAAAAATCCGAGGAGTTTGTCACACTGGCCGAGGAAGCCATCCGCGGACTGCCCAAATTACAGGAGTCGCTGCCGCCGGCCCTGGCAGACATACTAAACGATCGCCGCCAGCCGGATTACAGCACCCAGCTCAGTATTATCCCCAGTACGACTCTGCTGCCGAACGATAACGGAACGGTAAACACAACGATTGAGGTCATCAACAACGGCAAGGAGGTCGTCTCGCTTCTTTCGCTGCGGGTCGTCGTTCTCACCTCGCGAAATGAAATTATTACCGAGTCGAACGAATGGGCGGCCACACCCATTGCCGCCGATAAAGACTGGCGCGGCCCGCTTATGCCCGGCTCTCGCAGGTATTTCGTCACCTCTCACAAAGGGCTTCCCGTCTTCTCCGCGGACGAGCTAAAGACGGAAATCGAAATCACGGATATCCGGATCTGGAACAGCGAAAAAGGAACCTGGCTCGAAAACCGGAAAACCTCAGTACTAGAGCTGACTGATCCCAATGCAGCAGCCCCGGCCCCGGCGAAAATCCCATAGACCGTAGATTTGACGGATTTTAGCCACAGAGAATACCGAGTTCACAGAGAAATAATCAATGCCGTAAGGCATCCTGTGGGTAATCAATAATCATTAATAAGCAGCCCCAACATTGTCATGCTATTGTCATTCCGACCGGAGCATTGCGCAGTGGAGGAATCCGGGTTCGAGCAGAAAAGACTATACAGTTGTCGTTAATTTAACTTAACCCAAACCGCTGCCGCCCACACAATCTCAATAGAAAAACATGTAGGGTAAAAAAGGAACGTTTACCGATTCCGTGTATTGAAGTTCTTTTTCTTCTGTCTCTATACGTCTTTGACATCCCTTTTCGCCTTAAACCTCATAAATAGGTAAACGGCCTTAATAAACCCAGCAGCACACAAAAAGCGACTTATGTATGCCATCCATCCTGTAAGGATCGGTTGAAGATACTAAGCGCAGTGTCGTCGAAAACTAAGTGGCGCACTGGCTGGCGTCCATCAGCAAGCCTCTCGAACTTTTCTAGCATATACTCCTTGTACTGGAGTATAAACACAATGGCTTGCGGAAGAACCGCGTTGACCGGCATCGGCCTAATGGTCTGAAGCGCTTCATGGAAATCTTCGGCCGAAGTAATCCCACATAGGCTGATATGCTCCAATGCCTTGATGAGAGTGTTCTTCATCACTTTAACCGCACTTCGATTTAGGTACGACAGGAATCCTTGTATCCATTTCCAGTCTTCGCATATATACATCTCGCAACCGATTTTAGGTACTTGATATCTAATATGCCAAAGTATTCGCTGCAAAAATTCCCTTTTTAGAAGTACAGGATTTACACCTTGACATTCCTCAAGTGGAACCAGCGGATCAAAAAGAACGTTTTCCCCATGACGAACGGATTCAACATGATCAACAGCAGCCCTGTATATATTCCCATTTCCTATGGTCATTGCACGCACGTAGGCACGCTCAGCGATCCTATGAGCCTTTGGATCTGACAACTTATCCCTAGCTTTCCCTAAAATGGCATTCTCTACGGAGAATTCAATGATCACGGATCCATCTTCATACCTCAACAAGTCACGGTCTTTCTGTCCTAAACATATTTCCGCATAATCTCGGGTCCCGAGGCTCTGTGTCGCCTGATCTCTTTTGAATACACGCATTTCCATGACAGCGTCCCTACCCCTGGGTACGAAATGGAATGAGGCAGCGCCAAAAGAATGCATATACTTGTCGCATGCTTCGATATGTTCCTGTGTATCAGAACATACACTCCATCTTGTAGTGACCAACCGACCTGCTGAAATCAGTTCCTTTGCAAATAGGGAATTGAGAAAATTTTTCTTGAAGCCTGCTTCCTCAGGACAACAAGATATGGTAATGTGCTCTAAGGGTATCAATATCTCTTCGAAAACCAAGAGGAGTGCAACAAAGTACGATTTGAGGATATCCTCCGTGAGCGGGTTTGTATAATCAAGCGTATGGACAAAGTAAGCGAATTCGTGGAAATAGAACACACGCTTTTCGTTCGACTCTTCTATAATGCTTTCTATCGGATTGACGGAAGCCATGGCCCACGTTCCCCATCAAGTAATTTAGAGTCCACTATTTTCAAGACGGAATTCCAACGAGTTGAATTCCTGTAAAAAAATCCCTCGAACGTCTTGGTTAGATAGGCACGTTTACCAATTTCGTGTATTGAAGTTCTTATTCTTCTGTTTCGATACAGCTTTGCCATCCCTTTTCGCCTTAAACCTTATAAATAGGTAAACGTCCCTAATAACTTTCAATTCTAACAATATCTAATCCAAATTTCTTTTGTTTTTCCTTTGCCTTATAAAGTGAAGGTGGGTGCGTTCGCTCCCTACACCATTTCAATACTTTTTCTTCATTGTCTTTATTTTCTTCCGATATTCGACAGCCAAGTATGACTCCAATTAGCGCGTCTTCAGGGAAACTTTGAGTTCCTTCCCCTTTTTCGTTATCCACGATTCTCCACTCCTTTTCATACTCCCAATCATCCGCTTTTATCAAGAGTGCCTTAGCAAGTTGTCCCTCTGGATAACTATCCAGTCTCAGTACATTCAATTCTGGCCGAAATCTATCATATTCAACCTTGATAGCTCGCGTCGACGGTCTAAAAAAATCATTATTCGTGTCAAATTCTAAACAAAATCCAGTGTGTTGTTTCGCATAGTGAGCCCACATTAAAATACTATCTCTTATCTCTGTAAAGCAACAGATACCAAGCTTCTTTCTCAGTAGCTCGATGGCTTTTTTTTGCGCCTCTTCCAAAACAATTCTATCCCTTCCTTTTGTTATAATTTCCATATCCACATCAATTGATATTGCTTCTTTGCTTCGGTTAGGATATTTCTTCTGGTAGCGATCAACCAAGTAATGTTTTCTTTCTGTCATGGTACCATCAGAGGTGAGGAGCGGTTTTGAATCAAATGGATCATTAAACACATTGGGTGATGAGAAATAGATATCGTTATGAGTAAGGATTTTCTCCGTGTGTTCATCAAACTTACCGTACTTGTATAAGACAGGTGGCTCGACTACACTTTCATCGGGCACATCATTGCCTTCTTCACCAGCTTTTTTCATCTTGCTATTCCTTTTACATGTTCCCAATAGGAACATTCACGTATTCACGCTACCTTATTCAGTCCTTCTACTTTTGTTTATTTACAGCTTTGGCCTACTTATTGGTTCATGACCTCGGTAATTATCTCCTCAAGTTCTTCTCTCGTTAAAGGAGCAGCATCCTCCGCAATACTTCCTTGAAGAAGACGGTTAATATCGGAGTTGTCGTTCGATATGAAGTATTCTAAGGAGCATCGTGCAATAGCTTCCGGCCAGTTGTGATCAGACACTACGAAGCCTTCACATGCGCCAACTAAGAGTCTGCTTGAAGTTAGTGGTAAGACGACTGCATTCAGAATATCATCCTTTCCCACAAATGTTTTGTACGGTTTAGGCCCCTCAACATTAAATAAGATGATCGAATCTCCCAGAATTAGACCACTTTCACGTACAACGGCCACTTCATACGTAAGATCCTTATATCGCTGAATTCTTCCCACGGGTGTTACACCATTCTGTAGCGCCCTGATATGGCCAGACTTAGCTGCGTTCCTCAGCCTCCTTGGCAACTCAGAGCGCATATACACGGCGAACAGACGCAGCGTGGGCTTCAGTTGTTCTATCAAAGAAGGAAGCAGTGGTGAACTAACTTCCCATATTGTCTCCAGCATCGTTTCAGGAAGCCCGCGCTTCTCTAACTCATCTGCGAGGGACTTCCGGAGCATTGTCGGATCATTCCGAAATCTTCGCTTCAAGTAGTCTACGTAAGAGTTTTCATCGCCCATGAAATCAAGGAATCTCGACACAAGATAATCGCCCACTTGCAAAAAACTCTGTCGCAAATGTCTTGTGCGTATCTCAAGGTGGGCAATTAGCTCTGGAATTTGAGGATCCGACAAACGCATAGGTGAACTCGTCCTAAGTTCTTTCACCAAGTTACTGAAGGCTTCCTCAGCAACGGTGATCATATCATCTGCTTTTGTATCACTTCCATCAGTATAGAAGAAGCTTTCGACCCCAACGTTAACGATGTTGGTATTGACTGGTCGTGCATTCTTTCGGTAAAGCCATGTGAACACGCCATCATTGTTCACGTGGCTTGCGAATCCTTCTTGAAGGAACCGAGGTATGAAGTGTTGCCGCTTGCCCGACATCAGTAGGCCCCAACAATAATTATACAGTCTGTATAAACCGGGAAATACAGACTTCTTCCGCCTGTATAAGAAATTCCCGTTGCTTCATCAATACGCCATAGCATCCGGCCCGTCAAACGACTCGCCGGATGCCTTAAGGCACATAAGTTCAAGTAATATTCACGCTCGCACTGTACTCGCCTATCGTCCATCGCAGGGTCATTATCCATCAACCGCAATCGTCAATCAAGCATTATCACCTACCCAACTTACTATATATTACCATTGTTTGTAATCACAGCGTATCTCACGGGGTTCACCCCATGAGATAAATCAAGCCATTTCTACTATTAGTAGTAGCGTATCTCACGTGCTAAATATTGATAACAAACTTGGAAAAAAGCAAAGATTTTTCAAAAAGAGTAAAAAGAAGTCAAATTTTCTAATATTTCGCTACGAAAAAGCTTATTTCCGAGGCAAAAAAACAATCCCTCGGACTCCTTACGGAGAAAAAGGGACACAGAATTCAGAATTCGAACATCGATAATCAAGAAACCGTGTTCATCGGTGTCTAATAAAATTCCAAAAGCTACTTTCAGAAAGGATTTACAGGATTTACACCGATTTTTATCCTTTTTCTTAAGATAGTGTATATCAGCGTTCACCCCGTGAGATAGGCACCGCCGGCATCTCACAGGGTAAATCAGCGTTAATCTGCGGTTAATTTCTATATTTTTGAGAATTCACTTGATTTTAATTTGAAATTTAGTATAATACTTAACAAATAGAATATGGGAGACAGGATGACAGGAGACTAAATAGTAAATACTAAGCTCTAAATCCTAAATTTGAAAGGGTACGTTTGAAAAAACAAAGCCAAAAACGGCCGTGGGCCGGAAACTCTAATCACTAAGCTCTAAATCCTAAACAAAAGGCATAGGAGCCAATTGACAGATCCAAAGGCACATTTGATTGAGCACAATTTGAAAAAACAAAGCCAAAGCCGGCCATTGGCCGGAAATCCGAAGCACTAAGCACTAAATCCGAAAAAAAAGGCATAGGAACCCAATGACAGGCCTGGAGGCAGATTTGAAAGGGTGTAATTTGAAAAAACAAAGCCAATATTTAAAGGGCCAAAATGACGCTAAGTCCGTAATAACAATAGTTTATGGGGATTTATACCGTTGGAGGCAGCGAAAAAACAAAGCCAAACAAAGCCAATCGCCGGCTATTGGCAGGAAATACGTAACAAGGTGGGTGGGGAAGAATTCCTCGGTTTGGCGGTTTTTTGCGGGTGAAGGTAGCTGACCGGGTTATCGGCTGGGGCAGAACAGGGATTTGAAATAACACTTTATCCAGGTCCAGTGCAGGAGAATGTGTGTGAGCATTAGAACGGCGAAAATGAGGGCCAGGCAGAAATGGACGCCGCCCCATTCGTGACGATCCATCGACCAGAAATACAGAATCTGTACCGGTCCCCGGCCGCCGCGAAAACCCTGGCCGTGCCCTGCCGAACCGGGCGGCAGAACGTATTTCATGATAATGCCGGTAAAAGCCAATGCCAGCAGGTCCAAAAAAGCGATAAAATCGACAATAAAATTTGCCGTCGCGCGTTTTAACATGCGAGCACCTGAGCAATACACAAAACGCTTACGTTCGTGAGCCTCGAAGCTCGAAAGTAAAGACGATTGGCCGGCGGGTTTTATTGCAGACAAAGATGAAATTGAGCAAAAAATGGTTCTGTTAAGGCATAAATTCGATATGAAGGCCAAAATTAAAAGAGGATGCACCGCGTGATATCAGATTATGACGTCGGACGTGGCCGGAAAAATCGAGTTTGAATTTCCCGGCCGGGCGCTTTACGTGAAGAAGGACTGATACTAATTGTATTTAATATTAACGATTGTAGTGGTGGGATTTTGCCAAGTAACAGCGATTTCCTCTTTGCAAAGGCTCCGGAATGGACAACAATGGATTCCCGCTTTCGCGGGAATGACAGTATGGCGCAAGAACTGATTCCAACTGGTATGATTCGCCGTCTGGGCCCCGGCGCTCGTGAATCGTCAAACACATCACGAGCGGCGAATCATGTGTGGCGGCGGTTATTTCCCGGCCTTCTCTGCTTTGGTGGTCGAAGGCATCGGCCCGCTAAACTCCGTGATATCCAGGGCCTGCTGCTCTGTTTCAGTCAAAATGGACTCTTTGACAATACGTGGCGTGATGAATACGACCAGTTCGGTATTAACCGTCGCTTCACCTTCGAACCTGAAGAGATAGCCGAGCACGGGTATGTCACCGAGTATGGGCACCTTGTTAACCCGCTTGGTAGTGTCTTTCTTTCGCAGGCCGCCCAGGACAACCGCCTGTCCGTCTCTGACAAGTGCGGTTGTGTTGACTTTGCGAGTATTAACAATCGGAATATCACTTGATGAGACTTGAACTTGACCAACGACAACTCCAAATTCAGGCGCGATGTTCAATCTCAACATATTGTCCCCTGCGACATGCGGGGTAACGACGAGCTTGACGCCGACAGGTTTGAATTTCACAGTCTCGGTAGTGCTGCCCGATGTGATGGTTCGTTCCACGTAGGGATGCTCGGTCACGATATCGAAAGTGGCCTCCTCGTTGTCGAGGACCAGAATTCTCGGATTGGCCAGCAGCTTGGCATCGATATTTTCCTTCTCGGCTCTCAGTTTCGCATCCACGTCAATATGATCGTTGAGCAGACCAAATCGCAGATACCCCTCTGTTGATTCGTCTGTTATGTTTGTTCCGGCACTGAAACTACTTGTGATGAAAGGGTCGGTTGTGCCAGATGGATTAGTGCCTATACCTGTTCCAGTATATGTTGTATTGCGGCCGGCTACCCATTCTATACCAAGGTCAAGATAGTCATTACTGGTGATGTCATAGATTCTCACTTCGACCAATACCTGCGCTGTTATGCGGTCGATTGTGCTCAGCAGGTTCGTTATATCCCTGACTTTGCTCTCGGTGTCGGTCACGATGATATGACTGGTGCCCTCGATGGAGGAGACGGAGCCCTGGGCCGACTTGAATTTTTCCAGGGCCTTCACAACCTGCGTGACATCCGCGTAAGTAATTTCAAACGTTTGAGTGACAAGCCTCTCGGCTATCGCGGGCATTTCCTCGCGCGACAATATCCGTATGACATTTTCACCCACTATAATACCGGCGCCGTGGACATCGAGAATACACCGCAGAGCTTCGTCGAGCGATACCTCGGTCAGCGAAACGGTCACATTGCCGATGACCTTTGGGCTCATAATAAGGTCCACCTTCACCTGGTCGGCCAGTTGTCTTATTACAGTACCGATAGGGACTTCATTGACATCGATACATACGACTTTCTGCATCCGTTGCTCGAGATCGCTCAAGACGGTTTTTTTTGCCGTCTGTTCGCTGCTCTCGGCGGCAAGGGCCGAAACGCAACAAAAGCAGAGGAGTGCACAAATGATCGGGAAATTTAGTCGTCTGGATTTTATTGTTAAGCTTTTCATAACAGCTCCTTTCCTAACTTCGGTCTTACCTAATATCATTTCAATTCGTATCTTGGTAGTGTCCTTTTTCGCTTTATTAATTATTTGGACTCCGATTGATCTTCACTCGGATTGTCAACTTTTTGAACAGCAGTCTTTTCCGCTTCGCGGACCTTTTGCACCCACGTTTTTTGATCCGTTTCGAATTCTATGCTGTCCCTGTTTATTTTTATAATAGTAGCGTCATTAACCTTATCCCCGACGTATACTATTTTCGTACCAATCACGGCGGAGGGCCTGTCGTGTGAATATACGATATCTCTTACGATTATTACTCCTTGATTTGGCTTATTGGCTGTTCCGTTTTGTTCTGCGTTTTGTTCTGTGTTTTGTGTACCGCTTTCATCCGGTAATTTTATCGGGTCCCTCGTCATAACCGAAATTGGTTCCGGAACCTTCCAGTCGATTTCATGGCCGGAATTGGCGTTAGCGACAACGACGGGTGTGTCATCTGTCCCGGCTCCTTTCGTCTTACGCGGAGCTTTGCT
>Ga0315288_10002653_pt1 | contig 23011 bp, 56 predicted proteins | sample YL17G11_20_MG_FD_203454 | JGI IMG/M metagenome (GOLD analysis project Ga0315288, IMG submission 203454) | Sediment microbial communities from Yellowstone Lake, YNP, Wyoming, USA - YL17G11_20 | ecosystem: Environmental > Aquatic > Freshwater > Lake > Sediment | place: USA: Wyoming | collected...
GATAATCCTACAAAATTTCAGTGCATGTCAACATATGATAGTTACGTATTTGACATGGAAACAGAAACGGAATTGATCTGGGAGGCTTACGGATATGTTGACATACAGTTTAGAGATTCGATTGACAATATAACATGGACGGCGTGGAAAAGCAAAATAGACGCCACGGCAACAGACCGACGCAGTAAAGTATATAGATACATGCAATATCGAGTATTGTTTACATCCGAAGGATGGATTGATACTGAAAGTTATTTTCAATGGACTTCACCAGATCAAAAACAGAAAGACATAATTATTTCTGAAATTACAAGGAACGCATATACCAATTGGATGATTAGAATCGTACCACAATATCAAATAGACCCGATAGACCCGATACAGATCGGAAATATTTTTCTCGGTACTGCTTTAACGATGCCAGGAATGGACATTTCAAAAATCATATCAAGAAAAACAAATTCAGAATATTCCAAAAGTCTTACCGGCCAGATGTACGGGTCTGAAGGCGTCAAGCTAAAATATGCCGAGATACCTTTTAAGGGTGTCGAGATCGAAGATAAAACGAGCGTGGAAAAGTTCATCGATTATTGCGACACGATCACTCCTTTCATCCTGCTTATCTGGGAAGATGATCTATTGATTGAGCCTCCGATTTATTGCAATTTGACAGAGGCAATAAACTTCCAAAAGGAAAGCGCGTATGGGTGGTCGTTCAACATGAAATTCGAGGAGTGCCGATAATGGCCGGAACAAAATTAAATAATTTTTCAACCGTTAACGTCAACCTCACGGCGATGATGACAACATTAACTGCGATGTACAAGGGACTGTTCAAATTATCATTGACTGACTTTGATACGGATGTTCGCCCGAAAGTCGCTACAGGGTCTATTATTGATTTAAATGGGTCATTGTACTTGTTTGATGAAGAGACAGCCGCAACTGTAACGATTAGCGACGGGATCGTTTTTATGAAAATAATTCCTTCTGGTTCTACCGCGTCGGTTGTGTTTACAGCGGTAGAGCCTGAATGGTCTGATTCGAAACAGGGATGGTATGAAACTGGAACGTCGCATAGATATATCGCAAAGATGATTAAATCCGGCACGGCATACAGTCAGAAAATATTATATGATAAGCAGGACATTGCGAAAATCAGGGAGACGATTGTATCACAAATTGCAGGAAACAATACAACAACTTTAATCCATGAGTTAACATTTTCTTTTAACATTGGTGCAATAGTTAATTATACGTGCGATTCAACGACTATATTATTTGAATATATTGATTCTTTTGTTGCTTCTGATTATACTTTAACAATAACAAGAAAATCTGTTTCAGATAATTTTGTTCCTTACCTGAAATATTCTGTAGTAATAACGGCTGAAGAAATATGAATAAATTAGAAACGAAAACAGATTTTTCACACACATCAATCGTTTTATCTGATGGTAATACGCACGATATTACATTAACATTCTCTTTTGTCCCTGTTTCAATAGAGATGATTCATTTTTATTGTGCTCACATTGGTGCTTCTTTTGCAGAATTGGTAATAAAGTCTATTTCTTTTTCAGGGTATGACATTATAATTACAATAGAATGTACATATGGAACATCGAGTACTTATAACACCGGTGTAATTGTAACGGCGGCAGGGTAATGCCTAAGATACCACCATACATTAACGGCGGGGCTACACTTACTAATTTTATAAATTACATGTATGAGTCTATTATCGGATTTATGCGGGCTTCTATTTCTGGATTTAAAAATAATATTACATATCTTATATGTGTGAATGAAGGTTCGTTAATAGAATCAAATCAATATTTATATTATTTTGATTCAGTTGAATGGGGAGAACTCACAACTATTATTGATACGAAAATATATTTTTATATAAATAAATCTACTGGAGAAATCGGAGGAACGGCAACGGCTCCGGTTTGGGATTCTTTTTCGCAAGGGTATTATGGAGCAACTGGCGATTATGTTAATTATCGACATTTCGCTGTTATAACGCTGGTCGCTGCCGGTGGGGCTATTTTAAAAACTGAGTTGATGGATTCCATGTATTATGAGTCATACAGATGAATAGTATAATCGAAATAGATTACCCGGTTTTAATAACTGATTTATTTTCATATCAGGCCGGTATCTGGTGGTGCGATCTCACGCCGGGAACGGGAACAATCACCGGGTCAGACGGACTTGTGGGGTACTGGGGGACGCAAAACACAATCGAGTATAGCAACATAAAGACGCTCACGGCCTATTTAAATTCGTACACGAAATATGAAACATTAGCCGCGTGTATTGCTGACGACATGTCTTTTTATGTAGATGGGTCAATAATATATATTCATTTTGAAAACCATGAACCGATGTTGGACAAAATAACAAAGATCGGAAACGCTCGCGGGTTTGTTGATTATTTTGAAAAGTACTACAACGATTTATACTATGACCCACGGGTAAGCAGGGTTCCCAATATTTCCTTGAAGAAAGACCCGTTTAATTTTGGTATTCAATCCTTTAGTAATTTTTCTGTATCGTTTATAAATGAAGATGGATTTTTTGATAATGCGAACAATGACGATATATACAGTCAGACAATCCGGCACTTAGTCGGAAACATCGGAGACGACTATGAAGATTTTCACCTTATAAATGAGGGGTATATCGAAGATTTTTCAATCAACAGGAATTCTTTTTCCGTCAAAGTAGCCGATAAAAGAAAAGCCCTGACACAAAAATTACCGCTTCATACTTTCAACTTGATCGATTATCCTAATATGAGTGTTGAAGATTCAAACATCGGTCAAAAAATACCCATAGCATGGGGCGGGCCCTTCATGTATGCGCCTTGTTTTTGTATGGATACCGATGAAACATATTTTGCAAACCATGATTTTATTCAATTCAAATTATTGGACTGCTATTATTATCCGATGATTTCAGATCCGACAATATACAAGAAAGTTGAGGAGACATATATCGAGGTTACACCGACGGCGATCGATCTTGTAAATGGAACTGTGATAATTGCAAAAACTGATTGCGTTGACGCAGATGACAATATTTATTCTTTTTATTTCACTGGGTACGGCGCGGACCAAGCGGGATATTATGACGAGGGGGTATATGTACCGGGTGAATATAATAATCCGTTGATTCAAATTGTTTATCTAATGCAGGACGTCGCGAATATCCCGTATAATAATATTTTATGGGACATCGGAAATCCGCTGATTAATGAATATTTAGAGATGACCGAAATTTCAGACTCATTAAATCCGCTTATTGAAACGAGTATTTACATCAAAGATGATATTGATTTAAAATCGATAATTGAAAAAATATGCCGTTCGTCAAACATGATGTTCTACGTCAAGACGAATGGTAAGTATTCACTGAAGGCATATTTCCCAGAACGTGTTTCAAAGAAAATTTTTCTTGACGATGAATGGTTGAGTCATCCTGATTTCAGTTATGAGTCAAACGACTTTCTGAGTTCAGTTACGATTGCATATAAAACAAATTATGAAAAAGATGAAAATAATCAGACGCCTGATGATTCATATAAACGCACCGTACTTGAAAGATACCGTAAGGAAAAAAGCAAATCAATCGAAACATATAGCGCAAATGAGGTATCAGCTAATGCGCTGTCAGGCGACATCCTCGAAAGGCAACAGTATATTCTTGAGCGGGTAAAAAGGACTTGCCATATCTCAAGTCTGTATTATAACAATGGCATGACGCTTTACGATGTACCGCTTGAGCTCATGGATTTTGTCAGAGCCTCACATCATAGGTATGGAGCGGTTGAAGTTTTAAAGACGTATGAAATAATCGGAATAAATATAAATATGGACAACTCAAAAGTTGAATTAGAATTTATGGAGGTCAGATAATGGCTTATGTAAGTATACCGACAAGAACATCAAGCGATACAGCAGTACCATACGCAGACACAAATCAGTTAATGACAAATTTTAAGACTTTCATTTCTGGTGTGATTGTAAATACTGATTTTTACGTTGATACGACCACTCACAGGGTTGGTATAGGAATAACAAGTCCAACCGAGTCATTTGTTGTTGGTTCTTCGAGTACGGAAAGATTTACAGTAGCTGCTGCGACCGGAAACATTTATATTGGCGGTAATATAGGAATTGGTACAGCGACATTTGCCTCTTCAGCAACTCAATCTTTGGCGATTAAAAACGGGACAGCACCAAACGCACATCTTGACGATACGGTGCATATTTTTTCAAAAGATGCGTCCAGCGGTGGTGCGACGTTGGGACTGTTTACTGAATGCGCGGTTGAGTCAATAGGAACATTCGTGGAAAGTCATAAGTTGAAAGTTTGGATTAACGGGACTGAGTATTACATATCATTAGATGCCGTATAGGGGGAATAATGGCCTTAAGCAAAGTACAAAAAAATGATGAAGGCGTGGATGTTGAATATTGGAGAGTTAAAACAATAGTGGCAGATGCTGATAGTGAAACTGGCGAGAATTGACAGCAGACATCCGGCTGAAAATAAAAGTTTTGTTGTTGACATCGACGTGAAACAGTATGATAAAAAAATCATGGATAAATGTTATGATGAAATCAAAAAAAATATATTCTTTACAGGAGCGACCGATGTTTAATAAAAAACAATTAGAGATCATTTATCAATTACTTTCAAATGCAACGTTTAAAACGCCGGAGGCACGACTGGCGATGGAGGTTAACGAGATATGCGAAAAGATAGTGTCCGAATTAAAGAAAGAGGCCTGACGTGCAAGTTATTTCATCGGGCGATTTTATTTCAGTTATTTCTATTGTTATTGGGCTGTTCTTTACTGTTTGCGGGTCTTACTCATTATTCGTTATCAACACCCTTCGATCCAGTATTAACCTCGAAAAAACTGAGCGACTTAGAAGAGAAGAGAATGATAAGAATGATCGAATAAGAGAAAAAGAAGAACTTCGAGAATATCGACGAGATATAGCGTGTGACATGCAAGACATGATAAAATGCTGTAATGAATTGAAATCACGGATTGACAAAATTGAAGTCCGGTTATTAGATATATGTAAAGACCACGAGAAGAATCATGGTTGACTGTAAAAAGCAAATCATAACCAGCCCATACGGCCCGCGTAAAGATGTATTTCATCACGGGGTCGACCTTCGATCGTATGACCTCACGCTATACAAACCGCTTGCGATAATATTTCCTGAACGCTGTCGAGTGCTTAGAATTTGGCATGATGGATGGGGCGGGGGCCTCGCGGTCAAGCCACTTGAAACAGATTACGACGAATTTAAATTTATCCACGTTGGAATCCGATCTGAAATTATAGTTGACAACGAATATGGACAGGGGTATAATATAGGATATTCGATGCTGAGTCAACTGAACAAAAAGCATCATTTACATTTTGAAGTATGGCGCGGAGGAAAATCGGAAAATCCGATTAATTACTTTGAGGCGCGGGGAATTGAATATGAATAAAGCCGGACTCGATGCGATTAAGTTGCTTCTTAAGAATTGGTGGAAGGTCATACTTGTAATTATCGCGGCCGGTGTGATGGTATCGGGGTACGTTATACAGATTGGTAATGTCGGATGTAACAAGCAACAAATCAAACTCATGGATGAGGTAAAAAAAGATGGCCGCTGAAATAGGACAGATAATAATTACGGGGCTGATCGTGGTAGGGTCGTTTGTGATTGTGTACAAGATGGTTAAAAATTCATGAAGTATGCGATATTTTTATTACCGCTGTTTTCAATTTTAATTATGTGTTGTAATGTCCATAAAATCGAACGTCCAGAAATGCCGCGTTGCTGCCAAGCACTCTATGATGTTCTTTATCTGAGTCAGAAAGTCCAGCAGCCGGTCAATGTGTCCAGCCTGATGGATTGTTGCCGACAGCAGAATAAAATTGAATATTGTCGGAAGCATGAAGACCCGTCAAGCTGCTTAAAACTGATGACAACTTTTTGAGGATGAAATGAACGAAATAGCAACAGCGATTAAAAAAGGAATAATGTCAGAAATGCGATACTTGAAACATCCATCATTCGCGCCTGCTTATGTCCCAATGCACGCGAACGCCGACAAGCTCGACAAAGTAAAAGAAGATAAATTTTGGCTTGATTCTAAAGATATTTCAGGTAAAAAAATATTGCAAAACTGCGCCGTAATATCCGCGAACGAAGAGCCGCTGGAACCATGATATCCATCGATTAAAATCCATTCAAAATCACTCCTCACTTAAAAACCGGTCAGAAATGGCCGGTTTCTTTTTTTATGTCTGTATCTATGGAAAGTCAATTTGGACGCGCCACAGGGCTTTATATTGCGTCTAATAGCCTTGTAAACAATGTTTTGTGATAGTAATAAAGAACAAAAAAACATTTTTTAATAAAAACTAATAAAATTTAATAAAAATTAATTATTTTGCTTGACAATTATTAATAATAAATTATATTGTATATATCAAAGAGAAAAGGAGAACGGAAATGAGCGATATAAAAAGTTTAATGAAAAGTCAACACAGGGGAATTATTGATGCGTGGCAGACAAAAAAAGGTTTTATAGTAATATGTAAAAATCCAAAAACTGCAAAAAAAATTGCGATAGATTTTTTAAGAGCAGGATTGAAAAACGCTAAAATAGAAGTACCGAATCAAGGAAATCCTTATGCTAAAGATTATGTAATATTCGCTGAAGTATAAAAACCGAGCCGGTGAAAATCCGGCTTACAAATAAAATACAAATATTTACAAATAAAATACAAATATTTACAAATAAAAAGGAGAGCAGAAATGAAAACATTAAAAGTAAAAATGAACAATAAAGTAAAATTTGAAAGAAGCATGAAAGAATTGAAAGCATTGAAAGTTTGGGGCATCGGACTGGCTTATGATGGTGAAAAAAAATTTTGGACAGTATCATACGAGACAGAAGAGCAAGAACAAAAAATCAATAGAGTAGTTGGATGGTGCTGGGATAAAATAGAAATTACAGAAGATTTTTCAATATAAAATACAAATATTTACAAATAAAATTTGAGGTATAAAATGAAATTTAGATATGATGTAACAGACGGGAACGAATGGAGAACTGAAATATTAGATACCGATAATATCGCCAATGACTCTGGTGTTGAATTAGATATTATAATGATCGAGCAATATTTAAGATTAGTATATGGATTAAATAATATTAAAAACATAGAAGAGGTATAAAATGACAAATACTCAAAAAGTACAGTTAAACATTCTCAAAGAAATGGCAGACAAGCAGGTCATAACATCAATTGACTATTCGACGTATGAAGGATTAGTCGAGATCAGCAAGAAAGAAGATCGAAGCATAAGAAAAATAGTGAGGAGGTTAATCATTGAACACGTTAAAAATTATAGCTATTGATCGACTTGCAAGGTCTCTTCGGTCACGGCTTGACACGATCGATCAAGACCGTGTCAAGGAAATCGAGTTTTTACTCCGCCGGTTGAGAGTGTCGAGTCAAGAAGAAAAACCAACGGTTATAAAATGCGGTTCTTATTATAATAATTGAGGTGGTGAAATGGATGAGTTAATTTATGCAACAAAAGAGAATGTAAAGCGGTTTGAAATGTCAGAGATGAGGCGCCGGATATACTGGCACTTGACGCAAAAGGCCGGAGTTGATGCAATCGAAGCGCGGCTGGTTTACCTAAATTTAATATTGAGAATTGATAAGGTGAAGAAAGATGGAAAATAAAATTTATTCAAAAATTATCGAGATCAGCCGCGAGATAAAGCCGATCTTAAAAAACAGAAAGAACGTGCAGCAGGGGTATGTATTCAGAGGTATCGATGACATGTATAATAGCCTTCAGCCTCTATTATCATCCGCTGGTGTGTTCGTATCGTCTAAAGTTACTGACTCAAAACGTGAAGAGAGGCAAAGTCAAAAAGGCGGGTTACTGCTATGGACGATCTTGACTGTTGAGTTTACATTCTGGGCGGAGGACGGTTCAAGCGTCGCTTGTACGATGATCGGAGAGGCGATGGACTCTGGAGACAAGGCTTCAAATAAAGCCATGAGTACGGCGCTTAAATATGCCCTCATGCAAATGTTCATGATACCGACAGATGAACAGATTGACACGGAATATGAAAGTCATGAGCCAGTTTCTAAACAAATAAAAGAACGCGGAAACATCGAGGAAGCAATGCGAGAACTCGACAAACAAACACCTGATAGTATCGGAGCGACAGCAAAAAGATTAAACTATAATTACGAATGGACAAATGATGAAAAATTAAAACTCAGGGATATTTGCTCAATAAAAATAGCAGAATTTAAGGAGGCCGCAAAATGAACGATATAATACCAATTGATATATCAAGCGACATCGTGCGTCATCCGGAAAATTACCCTGATGAAATGGTCGTAGCGGCAACGCTGAACATCAAAGAGATAATTAACCAGGCGTATGAAGCTAAGAAGCGCCTTGAACATCACATCATTAAGCGCATGGATGAAGAGCAAGCCAGCAAATTATTTTTCAATGACGGGTCAGGTCGTGAGCTGGTCGCAACTCTCAGGAGCGGGCCGGTCGAATGTAAAGAAAAAAACATTGACCTGATATTCGAGCAGATCGGATTCCAGCCGATTGAGATCGGGGATTATGTTTTTAAACCAAGCTGGACGAAAGCAAAAGAAGCGGCGAAGGTCGGCGGTGAAAAGAAAATACTCATTGAAAAGTATTTTAAATCCGGTGAAAAGAAACTTGTAATTGATGAGGTGAAGAAATGAATTTTTCATACAAAGTAATTTTGGAGATTCCAGTCCGTGTACAGGTCGAAGGATTCTCACACGGGACGCTACCAACTCAAGAATTCCCCGGATACCCTGAAGAGTGGGACGATTTCAAAGTCATGCTTGGCAAAGTTGACATTACAGATTACCTGCCGCGTGAGGTGCTAAACTCGATCATCGATGAGATCCCGGAGCAGGCGCGGGAATATGAATTTGATTTAATGGTAAGCAAAGATGAGTCAAGAAGTAGTTAAGTGTCCGCTGTGCGGGGCAGAGTGTGAGCGGTACGAATATAAAGAATGGATTGTTCACACTTGCCCGAAGTGCAGCTATAAACAACAAATAAAAAAATAAATGGAATGATTATGGAATACGAAGAGTTTTTAAAATCAAAAAGTCAATCAGGAACTCAGACGGGTTTTGATCCGGTGTTCATGCCTGACTTTCTTTTTGATTTTCAGAAAGCCTTGATTGAATGGGCGGTTAAAAAAGGAAAGGCCGCGATATTTGCAGATTGCGGCCTCGGAAAGTCTCCGATGGAATTAGTCTGGGCGCAAAATATAGTTGAAAAGACAAATGGAAACGTATTGTTATTAACGCCTCTTGCGGTTGGAATTCAAATGGAGAGAGAATCAAAAAAATTTAATATTGATGCATCACGATCAAGAGATGGAAAAATACACGGTAAAATAACAATAACAAATTATGAACAATTGCAACATTTTAATCCTGATGATTTTTCAGGAATAATTTGTGACGAATCGTCTATACTGAAAAATTTTGATGGTAAGACAAAAAATCTTATAAATATTTTTTCAAGAAAAATACAGTATAGACTTCTTGCAACAGCGACAGCCGCGCCGAATGATTTTATTGAACTCGGGACATCCAGTGAGGCGTTAGGTTATCTTGGTTATATGGATATGCTCGGAAAGTTTTTTAAAAACGATCAAAATAACTGCGCTACAAATAGGCGCGGGAGGTTTACCGATGCGACGAAATGGAGACTCAAGGGTCATGCTCATGAATATTTCTGGCGATGGGTGACGAGCTGGTCGAGAGCAATGAGAAAACCGTCTGACATGGGTTTTGATGATACAAATTATAATCTTCCTGATTTAATTGAATATGATCATAATCTCAAAGTTGACGGGAGGTTTGTTGATGGAACTCTTCCCGGTTTTGTTCTTCCGGCAAATGGACTAAAAGAACAGAGAGATGAGAGGAGGGCCACGATAAAAGACAGATGCGAGAAGGCAGCAGAGATCGCAAATAATACAAAAGATTTTGCAGTTGTTTGGTGCAACTTAAATGATGAAGGTGATTTACTTGAAAAACTTATTCCTGATTCTATACAGGTTAGCGGAAAAGATGACGATGATAAAAAAGAAAATAAACTTTTTAACTTTTCATCTGGAAAAAACAGAGTTTTGATTACAAAGCCGAAGATCGGAGCATGGGGTTTGAATTGGCAACATTGCAACCATGTTATATTTTTTCCATCTCATTCTTATGAACAATATTATCAAGCGATAAGAAGATGCTGGAGGTTTGGTCAAAAAAGAAAAGTAAAAGTTGATTTGATTTATTCTCAGGGTGATGAAAATATTATTTCAAATTTGAAAAGAAAACAGAATCAGGCAGAAGAGATGTTCGAAAACCTTGTAAAGGAAATGAATAATTCATTACATATCAACAATATTAAAATATTTGAAAATAAAATGGAGGTTCCGTCTTGGCTATAAAAACACAAAAAATTACAAATCAATACGCTATTTATAATGGCGATTGTATCGAGGTTATGGCGGATATGCCAGATGAATCAATAGATCTATCAGTATATTCTCCGCCGTTCGGAGGACTTTATCATTATTCAAGTTCTGAGAGGGATTTATCAAATGCGGATAGTTATGAAGATTTTTTTAATCATTATGATTTTGTAGTAAAAGAACTATCAAGGATAACAAAGAATGGTAGATGCACCGCCGTTCATTGTATGGACGTGCCGTCTGGAAACTCTGGAGGTGATCATCTTGTTGATTTTCCCGGAGATATAATTCGATTGCATGAAAAAAATAATTTTCATTATATCGCTCGTCATGCAATCTGGAAAGAGCCGTTAGCCGTTAGAAATAGAACAATGCAAAAAAATCTTGCACACAAAACAGTAGTTGATGATTCTATAAATTGTGGTGTCGCAAGCGCGGATTATCTTTTGATATTCAGAAAACATGGTGAAAATATTATTCAAGTTAATCATCCGACAGGTCTTGAGTATTATTCAGGAGAAAGAAAAATTCCAGATGAATTGATGTCATTCAAAAATTATTCAGGAAATCAAATTGAGAATAGATATTCTCATTGGATATGGAGACAGTACGCTTCGAGTTTTTGGGATGATATCAGAATAGATCATGTTCTAAAATTTAAAGAAGCGCGAACAGATGAAGATGAAAAACACGTGCATCCATTGCAACTTGATGTAATAAATCGTGTTATTGTTTTAAGAACAAATCCGGGTGAAATTGTATTCACTCCGTTCATGGGTGTAGGTTCTGAAGTTTATGGATCTGTTTACAATGGACGTAAAGGTATCGGTGTTGAGCTAAAAGAAAGTTATTATAATCAGGCAGTTAAAAATCTTGAAAATGTTAAACTTTATAAAGATATGGATGTACAGTTGACGTTGGAGGATTCAATTGCAATCTAAAAAGTTTAGCTTAATCGAATCAGTAGTCAATGTCTTAGTTGGTTACTTTGTATCAATGATATCACAGGTAATAATATTCCCTGTGTTCGGAATAGTTACAACGATCAAAGATAATTTAATGATCGGATTGTTTTTCACTGCGGTATCAATAGTTAGGTCTTATATTTTAAGGCGCATATTTAATAAAATTAAAGAGGTGTGAAAATGAAAAATACTCAAAAAGTATTAACAGGATTGGTTAATGTTGTTTTTGTAGTAATCGCTTCAATTTTGATCGGTAGTGAGTACGGTTTAAAGATTGGCACAGCAGTGGGTTTGTTGGCATGGTCATTATTGCCATTGATTGAAAAAAAATAGGAGGTGTGAAAATGAGATTCAACATTGACAGAAAAGGTGATGGATTTGTTTCAATCGAAATGTTTATTTCATTATACGGTAAAAAGTTTATGATGTACTGGGAGTTTAACATCACGCCACAATTTGAGATTTCAAGGACTAATGATTATTACTGTATCATTTTTAAATTTTTAATTTTCGGGCTCGAAATAACTTTTAGATAGGAGGTAGTTAAAATGTATTGTGAGAACTGTAAACAGGTAGTTCAGGAACATCGTATCATCGGAGTTGGCACGCTGATCGCTGCAATCGTTACCGGAGGGTTATGGCTGATCGCTATCATGATGTATAACAAGAGATGTCCGATATGCCACGACACACGATTCAGAACAGGAGAATGAGTGGTAATAAGATTAAAACAGGAAAATGGAAACTCAGAAAAATAGGAGAAAAAGCCTGATATGAAAAAAGTTAGAATAGAAAATATTCACAAAAATCCTAGAAATAAAGGAACTAAACTTGAAAATTATTTTTATGCTCAATTAAAAGACACTGAAACAAATAAACTTCTTATTTGTGCTGGATTAGATTATATTCTAGAAGCGATTATTGAAAGAGAGTATGTTTTAGAAAATGGTCCACAAACAAGAGACGTGGAACTAGGATATGTTAATGTTAATAATGGAATAATAGGAGGATAAAAATTATGGCAAAATGGCAACTTGTAACATCAACAACATGGATGGGAACAGAACAATACCATGATATCGATGGAGACTATGAGACAGAGGAAGAAGCTCTTGAATCGTTCGGAGGAAATGATGAAGCATATTTGCAAGCGCTGGAAGATCATTGCCCTGAATATCATATTAAAAAAGTTGATGGAGAATGAAGATGAGTAACGAGCCTGTAGTAATTTATTTACATGACCGTGATGATTTTTTCGGTGAAAATGCGCACAGAGATAATACAGTGCAATGGTCGGAAACATCTGTTGCTGATGATGATTATCAGTACATCAGGAGCACGACAGGACTGTTTAATTTCTTTATGTGGTTCAGAGCGAACGGAGAAAAGTATGTCAATCTGCCGGTCGAAAAAATGATTGAAACGTACTTAAAAAGTATTGACAAAAACGAAAGCTAATTATACAATTTAATTAGTTGATGTAACTGGACCGACATCAAAAAAGAATGAGACCATTTTGATGAGCGCCGCGTCCAGCCTTCAGGTAAAACTGAAGGGGCGTTCTTCAAAGTGGTTTTTTTATGGAGAAAATTATGAACGATAACAAAATAGAATTATCAGGAATATTTTCAAACGGTTATGGAATTATACCGAAAAAACTTATGCAGAATAAAGAATTGAATGTTTATGATAAATGTATTCTTGCTTATATGCTGAGTTTTACCGGAGGAGGGAATGTTTGTTTTCCTTCATATAAAAAAATAGCTGAAGATTTACAGATCAGCGAACCAACCATTGCAAAGTCATTGAAGAAACTATCAGGTAATGGCTTTATAAAAATTGAATTATTATACCCAGAGGATAGGTTAAAACATAATAATAAATACATTCTATCTTTCTTAAATGAAGCCACGATACTAAACGACGTTAAGTCTCACGCTACATCTGATGAAGTCTCGCGCTTCGCTAAACTTAGTAGTAATAATAACATAAATAATAATAACATTCTTAATAATAAAAATAGTGATTTATATCAGGAAATAACAAAAATCATCTATAATGAATACCTACTATTAACAAAAGAGAAATTGATTATTGATGCAAAAGAAGGTAAAGCGATAAAAGAAATAATCAAGAAATGCACGACAATTGATAAAGACTTTCCGATTACTATCCTTAAATATAAAATATCAATATTGACTACCTTAATAAAAAATGATACAAGAAACTATTATCATATGACTCCATCTTGTATAAATTCAAACTGGCAAAGAATAACACACGTAAAAAAACCACATGATTATGAGGATTAAATGAAATACTGTGAACAAACCGAGCGAGAGATATTAAATTCCGCTATCATAAAACAAGAAAGCCTGTTTCTGCTGATGGAGCATGACCGGGACTTATTCTACTTTGAAGAAAACCGGGCGATATTTGACACGCTCAAGGAATTATTCGAGATCGGTTCTCAGCCTGACATTAGTATAATCGGATTGAAGTTGAAAGAGGCAGGAAAATTTGAAGAGATGGAAAATCATTTACTTTTAATAATGAAGTCATACACTCCATACAGCATTGATACACATATCGAAACACTTGAACGTTATTACAACGAACGAAAACTATTGATGCTGAGTAAAGACATTTACAACGCTGTAAAATCCGGAGACATGACATATTATCAACTTGCTAACCAGTTTGCTGAATTTAATAATAATATTAACCTGACAAAGCACACTGAGTTTTGCACCATTGACGACATCGCGAAGTATAACCTTGATGAACTGTTCAAGGCAAGTAATTTTATTAGGACTGGGCTACGGGCCCTTGATGATAAGATAATCGGACTTTTTAACGGTCAACTTATAGTCTTGGCCGGTCGTCCTAAAATGGGAAAGTCAACTTTTGCAATCCAGTTATTGAAGAACATCAAAGAGCATACTTTATTTTTCTCAATGGAAATGAAGAGACAAGAGATTTACGCGAAAATACTTTCCGGATTCTGCGATGTCGAGAGCTGGAAAATTGAATTGAATAAATTGAATGTTGAAGAGTTTGACAAGGTTGCCAGATGTCACCTTAGTATTAAGGACAAATTAAATTGCACGGTATTTGATACTTCATTCAATATTTCAAAACTGAAAGCAACGATTAAGAAGTTTCATAACATGAAAAAGCCAGTCGCGATATTTGTAGACTATTTACAACTGATAACCGGAGGAGCGACTGAAAGCCAGGTATTGAGGATTGCGTCTATTACCCGGGACTTGAAACTGTTGGCGATGGAGCTTAATATTCCGATTGTATTATTGAGCCAGTTATCAAGAGAAAGCGAAAAGCAGAAAAGACGCCCTATCATGTCAGATCTGAGGGACTCTGGAAGTATAGAGCAAGACGCGGACATAATAATTTTCGTACATGAGGAGGACGGGAAAACTGAAATAATAATAGGTGCGAATCGTAAAGGTAAAAGCGGAATCGTTAAGGGAATAAAATTTGTGAAAGAGTATTCACGGTTTGAAGATGAAGAAGGCACATTCGATAATCCGGAATATTTTCATGAATAAAAAATAAAGTGAGGGTTACTATGAAAAAGACTTTTGATTTATGTGTAAAAGTAGGAAGCTATCAAGGCAAAGACGGAAAAGAAAAAGGACGGTACGAGACTATCGGGTCAATCGTTGAAGGCGATAAAGGGCCGTTCATGTTTCTAAAGCGCACGTTTAACCCGGCAGGAATTAACAGCGACAAGGAATCAATCATCGTGTCAATGTTTAAAGTTGACGGGACGGCGAAAGAGCATTACCCGAAGCAGCCGGCTGAGGCAATTTTTGAAAATCCATTCGATGACGATCAGGTGCCGATATGATGGAATGGCGGAAAGACTTTGAGAATATCGGTAAAGGATATTTCATCGCTTCATACTGTAGTAAAGGTTATTACTCTTACAAAGAAAGCAAGAAATCAAAAGAATGCAGTTTGTTTAGCATAAGAGGTCACGTTTTTGATCGAGGTTACAAATTTGAAATTATAGACGGATGGATGCCAATGCCGGATGGAGTTAAGAAATGAAATGTGAACAATCAGCAGACTTTACATATTACGAATATTATATCAGGCCATTTATAAATCCAATAAAAGTTTGCATATGGTTTTTAGCCGCTCTTTGTGTTATTAGTTTAACTGTATCAATGTTTTTATTCAGTAGGATTAAATCAAATGAGATTAAGATCGAAATACAAAACAAAAAGATCAATGTGCTGATAGATAAGTTTGAGGTACAGTGATGATTGATAAAAAAACAGCAATCCAATTATCAGAAAGTAAATTCTGGGAAAGAATGAGTTTTAAAGAGCGAGCTCAATTTCAGATAAATCAGGAATTATTATGTATGCCGTTCGATGTGTTTCATGAAGCGGTTGAAAAGACAGTTGGACATCCGGTATTTACTCATGAATTTGCAGTTCGTTTTGAAGAATTGAAAAATGAAATAATGAGGTACAGTGATGGATTATTCTGCATGGAAATTTAACAAGGAATTTATTATTAAATTACTTCATGATAAATATCAACGTGATACTGATGAATTACATATTGATTACACATATGATCATTTACCTTTCAGTAAAAAATATACAGAATGGTTGGAAAACTATATTGTAGAAATGAGCAATTATACTCACAAGTCATTTGATGAAGAGGATGGTTATTTAAATGTTAAAATGGAAATGTAAACATTGCGGCGAAAACATGATACTTGATTTTGCGTATAGTAAAACATGCTGTAAGTCATGCGCTAAGAAGTACATCAAGAAAAAACCGCAAACTGAATACATGAGAGAGTACATGAAGACGCGACGCTGGCTTGATGGAAGCAATGATAATTTATTACTGGGGGAAAAGTAATGATTAGTGAACTTGTAATCAATGTTATTATTTTTATCATGTATGCTATATTGTATTTACTATTTTTATTTTTTCTTTCGGCTCTTATTGTTAAAGTATACGAAATGTTTGAAAAACGGTGAGCGATGATGGAAACGATAGTTAAAATCAAAGAATCTCACATTGTCTGGGATCCTGATAAAGTTAATCCATTTTTATGGAAACATGAAGGTCAGGAACTGGTGATGAAACTTGAAGCGCTTGCAGATCGAAAGAGCTACGAACAGTTAAAATTTTATTTCGGAATAATTCTCCCGGCGTTCGTTAAGGCAACCGGCGAGACAGGGAAAGAGAAACTTGATGCTTACCTTAGAGATAAATATCTTTCAAGCATACATTATGTCAATGGCAATGCGTTCAAATATATCCCTACCTTACAGATTGGGAAGAACAAAGTCAACCGGGCTACGATGTCAAACTATATCGAGAATTGCCTTAATGAGTTGATAGACTGCGGAGGGTCAATACCGATTCAAGAGGTGGAGGCATACCGTGAGATCATGCTGTCAGATACTGAATAGAAAATGGATTGAAAACAAATTATATTTCATCTGCCATCATTGCGGATGGAGAATAAATTATGGTGAGGTGATATTTAATGAAACACTTAAGACGATTGATAAGATGGGTATTAAGAAACGAACTCGAACACGCGATGCGGAGAAACAATCGGGAGAGGCTTTTAAAATCATGGCTAAAATAAAAGGATGCGGAGATTCTAATATGATTTTTTTATGGCGCAAGGCTGTATTAAAGAAAAACGGCCATAGATGTTTTTTATGCGGAAAGGATTACGGCCTTGACTGTCATCATATCGTTAAGAGTAGAAATAAAATATTAAGGTATGATTATAGAAACGGAGTTCCAGTTTGCAATTTTGGATGTCATCAAAAATTAGATTCAATCGCAGGAAGAAAAATGCTTGAAGAGTTTAGGCCGTTCGATATAATTCATGTAACTGAATTCGAGAAAATGACGTTTAAGGATTATTTATTAAGCAAGGGAATGACCGAACGTGAGTTTTTAGAAGAGAAGAAAAAAGAATTAAATAGAATAATTGGAGAATGAAATGAGCGGATACTGTAATGACTGCGGTAATCAGCATTGTATTTGTGCCATGAATACTGTTACAATGTTAAACGAGCCAAGACAAGTATTTATTTTTGGTGATAAAGTTAAAATAATATTATTAGAACTGTACGGATATATAACCGCTATATGTTACCGTGGTGATTATGTGACGTATGAAGTTTCATTCTTCAGCAATGGTGAATATCATCAAGTATGGTTTGAGAATTTTGAAATCGAGGAGATATGAAATGAAAAAAGAAAAAGTCTATAAAATCGGTGATACAATTCAAATACAAGAAAAGTACAGGAATGAAATATTTGCAAGGTTTGATGATATTCGGTCACTTGAAGGACAGATTGAATCATTGTCAATGAGCGCACACAATAAGAAAATAGCATTATGGAGGTTCATCGAAAATTTAGCTTTTGGAGAAAATCAGAACAAATATGGCGAATCATACGATCATCTTGGTAATATGTTAATCATAACAAAAGTCAACACCGTGGAGGAAACAAGGGATGCCGATTATTATAGAAATATTCAAGAGCGCATTGAGAGCGCGAAAAAACAACGACCGTGAAAATCTTGAATGGTTGGTGTACTATTGTTTGATAAGTGATGTACCTCCGATATCAACCGGACGCGGGAAAGAGTTATTGGGATTTAGCGACATGCAACAAATGCGTGATTTTATAATTAAGATGTCTGAAAAAGAATATATTAGGAACCATACTCCCGTTATTAGGAAAAAGGTTACGGAAAATATTGACCATGAATTTGTTGATATAGTCGATAAACATTTTTGGGATATAATTTAGGCGGAATTTATGAGATGTAAATATGAATTTAAATGTACTAAGTTTGAAGAGGATTCATATCCTTTGTTAGGCGATGTAACCTCCGCCGAGGTAGATATAATAGTCGATGCCTTGTATGATTATCAATTACATATTATGGGAATTAAAGAATTGCAAGAAACAAATTTTTTAGTAAAAATAATATTGGATAAGCTTACAAAAGATTTACCGGAGATAGACTAACTTTTCAAGGCTATACGAAGCCACAGGAGAGAATATTATGAAAAGGATTAAAATTATTTTGTGGTTTTGTATAGCCTTTGTTATATGACGTTTTGAGAATCGAAGGAGGAAGTTATGGATGATGATAAGTTATTAAGGTTACTTTTAAATAGTAAATTAAAAGATGATGATGAAGCTATGGGGATGATATTCAGCAATTATATAGATATAGGTGGTAGTTTAATTGGATTAACAGTTGAAAATGCAATTAAAGCTGGAAAGTTATTGAGAGAGTATGACAAGAGAAAGTCTCAAAATGTCATATAACATACAATATGCGAAATAAAAAGGGTTGAGAGATATTGGCGAAGGTGATTTAAACTAAAATGAATAAAGATGTTTTTAGAGACATAATGTTGAGACACAGAGAATTAAACGATGAAATTATAATTAAAAAGGTGGGTGATATGGAAGTAAATTTTGACAATTTAAGAATAAAGGGCTATTGCATATAATATTTCAAGCGTAATAAAAAGGAGTGAATTATGTTTCCAATATTTAAAAAAGTAGACAATAGAGATTATCAAAAAGAGATCAAGAATTTAATCAAGGATCACAAAAAAGAAATGCGAGAAAAAGACAAGAAGATCGAGCGTTCACGTAAGGCGTGGGAAGTCTACAAGCACAGGGTGGTTCACCTTGAAGAAAACATGACAGAGATTACAAAGATGTTTAGCGAGTTCTTATTGTCAGCCGGTCGGATGTATCAGCAGTCGGTTACTATTACCGACAAGATGGAATCGATTAAAAGGCATATGGCAGACAATCAGAAAAAGGTTGAGAGATATTTATGATGTGCTATAAAGATAAAACTTTCTGCCAATTTTATGAAGAATGTAAAGACGGTGAAAAATGCCCACATAGCTATAATGAAATAACAAAAAATCAGGCAATCAAGCAGACTCTTTTTATTTGTTTTTACCGAAATAAACCAGATTGTTTTAAAAATAAATGTGATCATGAGATCGTGCAAAAGTTCGGTGTGTTTGAATGTCAGATTTGCGGAAAAGAATAAACGGTGAAAAATATGAAATACAAATCTATTAAATTAAAAAATGGTGATGTTTATTGTTGCCCATGGAAACAAGAATCGGCTACAGAAAGATCATTAAATATCTTAGAGCAGATTATCATAGAACTTTCTGAACGGATAGAAGAGCTTGAAAACTATATAGATTATAAACATATATGATTTTATTGAAAAAATAACTTGGCAGATAAAACCTACTTGATATATTTACAAATATATCAGGGGGTTATATGAAAACAGAGCAATAAAAAAAGCACGGCAAGAAATGGAGAAAATAATTTAAAATAAGAGTAGGAGAATATTTTATATGAACGACATGAATACAATAAATAAAACTATAGAATTATTAAATATTATTTCAACAGATATGGAATATAAATTAGAAACAAGATGTGCCGCTCTTGAAGCAAGTATAAACATTATGAAAGTAAAATTATTACTAAAAGGCGGTATATCATGAAAACAATCTTTAAAATTTTACGATTAGCAAAGATGAAAAATAGACTCGAAGAACAAATTGATAAAGAAGTATTTGGGCCGAGACTTATTAGTTTTCCAGAAACAGAATATAAAATAAAAATAGTTAAAAAGAGATTTTATCATAAATATTTTAAACGAGAATCAAGGCATACCTTCGGACAGCTTGTATTAAATATATGCTCAGACAAGAAAGGAAATGTTTTTATTGAATGTGATGAATTTAAAATAAGCTCAGGAGAATATTTTATATGAACGACATGGAAAAAATGCAACAGCAAATATATAACCATTATCGTATCTGGGAAGAGATAAGAACTCGAAGACCTGAAAGATGCGTACCTTACAGATATAAACTAAATACTTTCGTTACGTGTTCAAATTGCAGGATTATGGTCAAGCGTGAGGAGTCATTCAGGCAGGCCAGGGGAAGGAATGGCATTATAAGGAACGTGTGCCCAAAGTGCCACGATCTTTATGCTCAAGGAAAATCAAAATATCATATATTAAATGGAGAATAATAAAATGTTAATATGTAATTGTAGTTTAGCAGGGTCAAAGACTTGTCTTAATTGTCCGCAAGATGATGGTATTATATCTGGACTTGACAGAGCAATTGAAGTAAAAAAATTATTAAAGATAATTCAAACAACAGAGTATATCGATGAGTACGGTAAAGTAATTAAACGAGTCATCGAGGAAATACAATAAATGATTGACAATTTACTTTGATTGGTTATATTTTAATTATGGATAAACAATTTATAAAAGATTTTCCGGTAAAAGATTTAATCAACTACGAAAGAAATCCACGAAAGAACAATCATGCCGTCGATGCTCTTGCTAAGTCAATAAAGAGAGTAGGAAACAACGATCCGATCGAGATCACGCCCGACAATGTTATTCTATGCGGACATACTCGCAAGAAGGCCCTCGACAAGCTGGGAATAAAAACAACCGATGTAATAGTAATATCAGGGCTCACTGAGGCGCAGCAAGTAGAATATAGGATTACCAATAATAAAACCGGTGAGATCGCAGAATGGGACTTTGAGATATTGGAAGCGGATTTTACTCCAGATGAATTGATAGAAATGGGATTTTATGAAAAAGAAGTTCAAAATTTGAATGATATACAAGTTAATAATGATGATAATTTTTATTTAAGTTTTTTAGTTGATGAAGAACAAAGACAAATAATAGAAAATAGATTGAGTATTATTGATGGAGAAACAAACACGGAGAAGCTATTAAATTTATGTGCGATATAATTTATAGAGATGTTTCAAAAAATGATTTTAATGATGTATGTAAATTTGTAGATTATTGGTTAAGTGGAAGAGCCGTAAAAATAGGCGGCGGTAATGATTATTTTGTTACAAGAAATCAACATAAATCATATTTTAAAAATTATAAGGTTATGATAGCAATAGATAATAATAAAATAATTGGATGGGCGGTAAAAGGGAAAAATAATGTTTTAAATCATATACTTATAGCTGCCGATTATAGAGGAAAAGGGATAGGAAAAGTTTTAATGAATAAAATAAACCCTGATATTATTAGAAGTAAATCAGATCAATTGACGGGAAATCCAAAAGAATTTTATGAGAAATTAGGGTATAAAAGTATTATTTCAAAAAAAGTTGGTAAAAAAAATAATATTGAGTTGATGACAAAGTGAGTAATTATGCCACGCGGTAACCCTGACAACTTAATCAAGAACTCCGATTTAAGTCCAGAACAGCTTAAAAAAATGACTTCAAACGGTGGCAAGGCATCAGGAAAGGCACGCGCTGAGAAAAAAAGAATGAGTCAGATATACGCCGAGTTCTTAGATAAAGACCACGATATAATCGGAAAGGACGGAATCAAGAAGAAACTTTCTGGTCATGCTTTACTTTCAAGCGTCATGTCAAAGGTATTAGCGAGGGGCGACAGTGCAGCGGTCAGTCTTATGAGAGAGATCAGAGAGGCGACCGAGGGTAGTAATTACAGTCATAACGTAACCATTGACAACGATTTCAAGATAGTAAAAAAGTAAATGGAAATACCTGAAGTACTTCTACCATTATTCACAGACCCCCATACTCACAATATTATAAAAGGCGGTCGAGGTGGTGCTAAGACGCGAACAGTGGCAGGGCTTATCGTCTGGATTATGGCACGGGTTCCACTGAATATAATCTGTGGACGTGAGATACAGAAATCACTCAAAGATTCATCATTTGCGGTAATTAAAGACGAGATCATCCGGCAGAAACAATCTAATAATTTTGACATTAGGGAATCACGCGCCGAGATAGTTTCAAGGACAGGCGGAAGGGCTGTTTTTATAGGCCTACAGCAGCACACAATTGACAGTATCAAGAGTTATGAAGGCTTTCATTGGTCATGGTGCGAGGAGTCTCAGAGCGTGTCTAAGGCATCCCTTGATATACTCATTCCGACGTTGAGGATTGATGATTACTTTGAAATAATGCTTGGTTCGCTCAAATGTGTTTTCCCGCTACGGATGTTCATTTATACGCTCAATCCTTATACATGGGATGACCCGATCAACTTAGTTCTTCCGGAATACCGCGAGGATGTGCAATCACTTACAATCAATTACTCAGATAATCCGTGGTTTCCTGAATCACTTGAAAAAGAACGTGTCCAGGCTAAACAGCAAATGTCCCCTGAAGAGTACGGCCGGATATGGGAGGGCATACCATTCGAGGAAGCTGAAAAATCCGTCATGGTGCGATCAAAGGTTAACGCTGCAATGGAAAGAGACGCGAGCAGGGACGGCGGTATCGTGGTCGGTGCGGACATAGCCAGGTTCGGCAGCGACAAGA
>Ga0315288_10002659_pt1 | contig 22988 bp, 11 predicted proteins | sample YL17G11_20_MG_FD_203454 | JGI IMG/M metagenome (GOLD analysis project Ga0315288, IMG submission 203454) | Sediment microbial communities from Yellowstone Lake, YNP, Wyoming, USA - YL17G11_20 | ecosystem: Environmental > Aquatic > Freshwater > Lake > Sediment | place: USA: Wyoming | collected...
ATGAGGATGGGCCAGATGTCGGCGCGCAGCCACTGGCACACGGCTCGCGCCCACCGACACCAGCACCAACAGCGCAGCGACGGCGATGCCTCTGAGTCGCCACCGGCGTTCACGGGCGGTGGCACGGCGTCGACGACACCCGACGCTTGCATGCGTCGGTTCGCCATTTCGATGTCCGATTGCGTCTGCGGCTTGTCCTTGACGACGAGCGCCGCGATGAGGCCCGAGAGGCACGTGACGAGCGCCGCCGTCAACAGAATCATGCGCTCCGAAGTTGCGTGATAGCCGGCGTAGTCGATGCCCTTGCGCGAGAAGTTGGTGCGAAAGAACTCAATGGTGGCGCCCGTGAACGCGCTGCCAATGTTCATGCCGCTGTAGAGCATGGCAAACGCCAAATAATTCACGCCCGGCGCGCCCTTGGAGTGCCGCTGGCCGCCAATCGCCACCACCGACATGCCGAGCGACATGCCGACCGGGATGAACACAAAGAGGCCCAGACCGAGCAGCAAGTCGTTGTTGAACGTGAGCGCGAGCATGCCCATGCCAACCGAGGCGAAGAGCGCGCCGATGCTTAGCGAGAGGCGCATCTGGAGCCGGTCGATCAACGGGCCGGCGCAGAATTGCACGATCGACATGATGACGCCCCACACGCTGTAGATGTTGCCCGCCTCGATGTCGGAGAAGCCGTGGTCTTGCGTTAAATAGAGGGTGAGAATGGCGCTCACGACGAAATACGAGTAGGAGAAGAACACGTTGAGGAAGATCATCGCCCACAACTCGCGCGAGAACGCTCGCACCGACGCCAGCGTTGAAAGGAACGTCATTGTTTGTTCGTGCACTCTCTCGGATCAATTGCAGTTTTCAGAGAGGAAAAAAAAAATCCGCCATTTAATAGCGCGTCGCGGAAAATTAAATTTAAAAAAAAAGAATGTATCATCACGGTTATGTCGAAAGTTGTCATGCACCATATCCTACTGAATACTACCGAAAAGAGGGTTTTCCAGCCACCTACTGTGACAACGTTGAGAAAGGTGGCTTCATTCCGTGTGGCTCGTCTGGTGACAATGTGTTTGGATTTGGGAAGAGAAGTGGCTCGGGAAGTTCCGATCATGTAGATGCAAATACATCGATTGTCAGCACTCACGTGCGAATCAATTTGCATTGTTGTTGTTTCGTATTTGGCACATCATGCCTCGACAAATTTCTGCGACGCCGATGGACATGCTGTCAGAAAGAGACTGTTGGACCGTTTGCTGACATGCTAAAAATAAGTGGCTGTGTAAGGCTGATCAACGTGACGAACTAGATGCACCGAAGTAAAGATTTCTTTCAAAAAAACACACGTTTGCGCATGCGCATTCGGCACGTGTTTATTTCTTTGACAGCAATGATTTCACTTCTGGCGCCGCGCCAACGCGCGCGTTGCTCGTTTGTGGTGGCGGCGGCGGCGCTGCGACAGCGGCGCCCGACTTCTCAATGTCCATGACCATGCGGCCAATCGTGACGGCCGTCGCGTAGTTGTCGTTGGCCGTGTTGTTGAGCGTGCGTGCGATCTCGACGTCGCTCCATAAGTTCATGCGGCTCGTCATCATCATGTCGCACTGCGCGAGCGAATACTTGAGCGCGGCGTGGTAAAAATTCAGCACCAGCGGTGCAATCCAGACGACCGAGTAGCCCGGGTAGAGGCGCGAGAAGAGCAGCGGCAGCAGCGCGCCGATAGCGAACTGCGTCCACCACGCGCCGTTGAGGATGATGCGCGGGAAGCCCTGCAACTGGTCGATGTGCGTGTGCGCGTGGTGCAGCTCCTTGAGCAACCACGACGCGTCGAACGAGTCGCGCGTGGCGCCGGCGTCGGCCATGACGCGCAGCAAGTGCGCCGCCATCGCATAGAGCGAGTCGTGCACGGCCGGCGCTTGCGTGGCGCACACTTCGGCGATCTGGTCCGGATAGAGCGGGAGGCGTTTAGCGCAGAGATCGCCGTGCATCGCGTGCCGGCGCGCACACAGCAGACCGTTCAACACGACGGCGAGGCGTTTCGGGAGGGCGCCCGCGGCCACGTCGCCGCGCACGTAATTCTGGTTGTCGTGTGTGATGACCTTGACCTTCGCATCGCTCGCCACCACGCCACTCATGATGTTCGACTGCACGTTGAGCATGATGGCGCGCGTCGCCGTGCAGAGCTCGGTGAACGCGCGCGCCATGTTACGCCGGCGCACGCTGGCGATGAAGAACACCGTGGCGCTGAGCGCCGCGATGACGTAGAACGAGTAGCGAAACGCCGTCTCGTTGATGTGCATGGTGAAGATGCCCTCGTTGAAGAGCAGCGCCCAGAACACGGCCAGCACAATGTCGTAGAGCAGCCAGCCCCACGACGCGACGACGGGGTTCGTCGTCAGCAGCAGATAGAAATCCGTCGGCAGATCGCAGTTCTTCCAGCGACCTTGCGTGTCGAGCCAGAACGTAATCAGTCGGTTCTCCTCGACGGGGCCTTTGGTGATGTCCCAGTTTTTGTAGCGTGGGTGGCACGAGCGGTCTGGGTGGTAATTCACGTGTTCCATGCGTGCAACGTTTATTCTAATTCCTCCGCGACTAGCACTAGTTTGTAATCTTAAATTGTGCGCGCGCTCAACGATGCGACTTTCGGCGCGCCGATGTCGCGTGTGGTAGTTTCGACGAGAATACGACTGTCTTGGTTGGCACTCCGCCGGCGCCACCTTGAGTCAGCGGCGGTGGCAGCACTCCAGGTGGTAAAGACGATGACGTCGGGGCAGCACCCCTTCCGAGGCCTCTCACGAACGTGACGCACAAGATGATGAGTGACACGGCAATTATAAAGAGTGCGATGAGCGCGAGCACAAACGCCACAATCATGCTCGCAGTCGCGGGTGGCTCATCTTCTTCCTCCTCGTGCTCGAATTCGTCTTCTCTCTCCTCGTCGCCGCTCGCGAATTTAGGGTGTTTCCGGTGCGGCAAGCAGCCCACGCCGTGCGTGCCGTTGCCGTCGAACAGACTCAGCGTGGTCGTGCACGCCGTTTCGTTGGTGCAGTCGCTCGTGATGATCAGCAGCGTCGCTGTGTAGTTGATGGGCACGACGGGCGTGGGTGGCAAGCACTCGATCGAACTCGCGGTCACAACGACAAGCACCGACTCGTTGAACGGCAGCAGACCGAGTTTCACTTGCATCTTCTGTTTTTGTTGATTCACCGAACTCGTGAGGATGATCACGACGTCGTGCAGCCGCACGCCGTGGCTCGTCACGCTGACGTTCAACTCGGGATCGAACGAATCGCAGTAGAGACTCGAGCGCGGCATGTTGCGGCGCAGCGTGAGCGTGGCCGTCGCCGACTCGTTGCTCGCGCCGTGCTTCAATGCGAAGCTGTAGTTCGCCACGACGATCGACTTGAGCGCGCCGGCGGCCGCGCAGTTCTCTTGACCCTCGTGTTTGTCGCGACACCGTTGCTTGTCAATCAGCGCTGTCGTCACACACGCAGCGTCCTCTTCGATAAACATAATCGACGTCGCAATCGGTGACGAGGCGCCCGGTGGTCCAAATGTCACCGGTGGCGCCGGTGTGGGCGGGCCCGTTGGCGGCGGTGGCAACGGAGGACACACCGTGCACACCTCTTGGCTCGCGTTGAATACTTGTTCATTGTAGCATTGGCGGAAATCGGCGTTGGCGCCATCCGTCGAGCACGACGACCAGCCTTCGAGCAGTTTGACACACGCGTCGTTCTCGATCGTCGCCGTCACGTTGAAGCGGAACGGCTCGACCGACGCGCAATAGTTGATGCGCACGGTGAACGTATAGACATTCGCACCCACGGGCAGCGTCGTCCAGCCCACCTCCACGTAGGCATTGTGCGCCTTCTTGCCGCCAAGCATCGCATCGCCGCTGCCCAACACGTAAGTTCCGTTGGGCGCGTAGACGACCGATGCGTCGGCGCACACGAGTTGCGACGCGTCGAGGTTGTCCTTTGTCTGGCCAAATTCGACGCGTATGTAAGCAGCGGGCTGCGTGGTGGTGTTGAAATTCGAAATCGAGAAATTGAAATACGCGACACGCTGAATCGCCGCCGGTCCACACTCGTAAACCGTGCACGCCAAACCCTCGCCCGGGTTGAACGCGTTGCTCACACAATCGGTGCAGTTGGTTCCCGTCGCCGTGATGAGAACAGTGTTGTTCACGAAGGGTCCCGTTGTGTTTCGCACACAGTTGGCTGCTGCTTGGCTTTTAGAAATAAATCCGGCCAATCGGAATGGATTGGTGGTGAACTGGTCGAAATCCAGCGTTCGTGGTGTCGAACCTGCAAATTGATTTGCAAAGAACGGGTTCAGAATGCCAATCTTCGTAATCACTGATCCAACGGGCACAGACGGCGGAGAAATCTGAAAGAAAACAATCGGAGCTTTCGAAAAAACAGTTGTTCCATTGAAAATATAGTAGCCGTTTGCGTCCGTTTTGGCGAGCGTCACAACAGTATTATCGTTGGAATCAATAACATTGACAATAATTCCACCAATGAATGGTTCTCCAGAATCCAATTCTCCATTTGCGTTCGTATCAAAGAACGCCCGTCCACCAATATTTCCATGCACCAAAGTTCCGGGAGTGCACAAAGGTGAACACGCATTGAACTCAAATGCACCAAATCCACCACCGAAAAGAACTGGCTTGCCAATTCCTTCGACAGCTGCGTCGACAAGACGCGTAATTAATGTAAACGGAGGAACAGGCGCACACTGGCCACTTTCAACTTCCAAAATCGTGCACATTACACCACCAACGATGCGCAAATTAATAGTGAACGGCCAACGCAAAACTACCAGAGGATTTCGATAAAATTTAAGTGAAAAGCATTCGGTCGTTCCAGGTAAGATAGGAACTGGCGGGTCAAAAACAACTTCCCAGCCAGGATCACCAAGCACAGGGATACCAAAGGGCGGAATTATTGCGGGCAAATCGTCTGCTTGCAAAATCATGCTTTGGTAATTAAAAGCAACGGGACTGACGGGACTTTGGGATGGAGATTGACTTCCGTTTGGAAAGGTGTCAAAAGTTGTAAATCGAAACCCATCAGAAGAAATGAATTGGGCAAACGAGTCCGCGAGAGGGTTTGTGTTTGTGTAACAAACATTGAATCGATATAAATTGTGCTCCGTGATGTTGCCGTCGGAACACCTCCAGTCACAAGAATAGTTCGGGATAGTTCGGTGAAGTCCAACGTTCAAATTAATCGTTCCAATTCGTGTTGGGCATGTGTTTGGCGAGCACTCATCTGCAGCGTTGCCGAAGAAAATCGGAGGAACGGTAAGAGATTGCAGAAATGAAATAGAATTGCCCAATTGACCATTGGTGCACAATCCGAGCAGGACGAGTTGAGTCGTGCAAGTTTGTGGAGGTGCTGTCGCAGTGAATGCAATATTGATTCTTCCCAGTGTTACTGAAGATACCGTTCCACTGAAAAAAAACGTCAAATTGAATGCCAACTCGGAAAACGGATCTATTGTCGAGGAAAATGCAACATTGAGAGTCAGTTTTTCGGTTATCGGATTAAAAGAAAGCGCTCCGTTGATAGCATCGACATGGTAAAGTGGATCTGTTGGCTCGACAACCACAAAAGGTGGTCCAGACAATCCAATCGGTAAAAGGGACGCCAAAGGAATGATATTTGAAAGAGAATCTCTGACTGTGAACGTAAACGTGTAGATCATTGCTGATTTAAGACTATAGGACACAAGACTCGTCTCCGTGACGCGCAGTTTGATGCGGTTGGGACCAGTCTCCGTTTCGTTACAAGTCCACTTGCAACTAATTGGCGTCACCGTGTAAATTCTATCAACGCCGGTCAACAAATCCAAGGGTATTGAAATAATACTCGGCGGCGGTGTTGGTGAGGACGTCACAGGATGTGGCGTCGGTGCCGGTGTCGGTGCCAAACACTGAGAGGAACACGGAGTGGCAATTACCACCGGCGTTCCTTGAGTCGCTCGCGCAATTCGCACTGGTGGATTGTTGTTTTCGTTCAAGGAATTGCAACCAGGAGCGCCATTGTAGAACGGTGTGCACGGCTCGAACGGGTTCGTGACGAATTGAAATTTGTGCTGCGTCACTGCGAGATTGCCGACGAATGGCACTTTGAATGTGATCGAAGCCGATTCTCCGGGATAAATGGGGAAGAACTGCTGCATCACAAACAAGACGCTGAAACTGCCAGGCACTGAAGCTGGCGCGTTGGCGACGAACAAGCCGACGGGGACGATGCGCGAAGGATCGCTCGAAACGAGATTGCCATCGATGGTTATTGACAAGACAACAGAAGCGGCGACTGTGTTGGTGACAACTACTTTGACGTTGAAGCCGTAAAGCAAGCCGGGGCCCGGGTTGGTAAACGAAAACTTCGAACGAATGACGTTCTGGTTCGGATCGCTAACGCCGCAAGCCCAATTACAGGAAAATGTTGGTGCTAAAATAGACAGCGCCGGCGTGAGTCCCGACGCCGTTTGTGCGGGCGGCGAGGCAGGATTGCATGGCGAGATTGTGTGTTGTTGGCACGTGAACGCATTGCTGGCCAAAACAGTGGGCGGATTCGCCGGACCACTGCATGTTGCGTAGAGGCACAGGTTGTCCGCTTCGATGATGCCAAGAGCAGATGGAAACGGCGAGCAGTTATCAGGCGAGTAACAACACGTTGTGTCGACGATCGTGGTCGAGAGGAGACACTTCTGCTGCACCAAGCCGCATGTGGTGGTGATGCACGGCGATTGGAGAGAAAGTTTCGTGCAGACGTTGGTGTTGGCGTTCTGACAACAGCCGCTCGGCTGCTGGTCGTTGTAAATGCACTTGAACGTGGGCAGTTCAACCACGCCACCGCCCCAATTCTTCGTTACGTTCTGACAGAAGGGCGCGACGACTTGCGTGCACGTGTTGCCGAGATTGCACGCGCTGGAATCGCTGCCATTCAGGCAGCAGCCGTTTGCGAAGAGCGGCGCGGGCATCGTGACGCAGCGATTCGTGACGAGGTTGCACGACGTCTTCTCACACGGCGACGTGGCGGAGCACTGCTGATTGTTGGTGCACACGCCAGTCTGCGTGATCGCGGGTCGACACGTCTTCTGGCCGGGCAGGCTCGGATCTTGGTCGCACACGCCCGTGTAGGCGAACTTGGTGAACTGCGAGCAGTCGGCGTTGGTCAAACAACAATTCGGACGATAGGTGTAGACACAAGCGCCGCCACCGACGCACTGCGCCACCGAGCACGCAATCGTCGTGACGTTGAAGCCCATCGCGCTCGGCGCCGGACAGTCGCTCGGCTGGCGACAACAGCCGGTGTATTCAAACACCGACTCGTCGTAGGTGCAGAAGCCTCGTGGATCGCACGCGAGTGCTTGGCGGCAGTGTTTTGACTGGCACGTCGCCACGTCGGTCGGCAAGTCGCCGCTCGGAACGCAGCATCCGGATGACGAGAGTGTGCACACGGTGGTCAGCGACGGCGAAACGGTGCTCGTGTCGAGCGCGCAATGCCCCGTGACGCACTTATACACAATGCTCTGGACGCCGACGAACAGCGTGTGCACGTGCGTGACAGTGGTTGAATTCGCGCAATAGATGCAATCGTGGTCCACTGTGCAAACACTGAGCGTCCCTACACCGCAGTTCTGGGCAATAACTGTGCACGTGAGCGCAAGCAGTAAAACGAGAAGCATGTTGATGGTTGACACTTTCAACGGTGACGACGAATAAAAATAATAGTTCTCGCCAATTAACTTTTGTTTAATTGTGTCACTGCTTGCGGCTGGTCATCATCGAGAGCATCTTCTCGGGATAGATGAGCATCTTGACGAAGCAGATGAAAATTGGCGCGACGAACGTCGCGACCAGCTTCGACGACCAGCCCGTCAGTTCGAGATTGCCCTCGATCCAGCCGCTGGCGAGCGTGCGCGAGAAGTTGAACGAGCCGCCGTTCACCGCTTGGTAGAGTGTGATGAGCAGGCCGTGCGTGAGCGCAATGCCAAAGATGCCCCACGGTCCCTCGTATTTGCGCATCGAGAAGAGGTAGATGCCCACGAGCAACATGAGACCGATCGTCTCGTTGAGGAAGTCGGGGAACCAGCTCTGCGATGTCAGCGTCGAGTTGTCGAATAGTGAGAAGTCGTAGATCGCCCAGTTGATGCCCTCGGCGGCCGCGTAGCCGCCAAACGCCATCAGCATCGAAATGAATTGCACGCCGATGAACGCCCACGACCACTTCCGGCCCTCGTCGCAGAGCATGCCCGCGATCGACAGCGCCGGGTTGTAGTGGTGCCAGCCGCCGTATTGCTGGAACACGAGGCCCGTGCCGAGGATGATCGCCGCCGTGCCGAAGCCGTAGGCGAACGACGAGAGCGCCGGCGCACCAAAGCCAAGCGCAAGCGACTGCGCCGGCACCGCGAGGAAGCCAATGAAGAACGCCGACATGAACGCGCCCAGTCCGCAGCGCATGCCCCACTTCCACATCGGGTCACCGCCGTGCATGCCCGATCCCTTTTTCTCTGCCTTTTTTGATTGTCCGCTAGTATCGTCGTCCATTGTGTCGCTCAGAAAACGCTGTGTTTTTCTTCCAGGTTCGGTGAGTGACCAGGTTGCGTCCTAGCGGCGCGCCCGGCCTCTAAAATAGTAGAAGTGCGAAACAAAACTTCTGCTTCGCCGACCGCCAATTTGCGGCGCAGCGGCGCGCGCAAACGCGCACATGCCACTCACGCCGCTCGAGCGTAAACTGGTCAAGCGATCGCTCGCCGACTTCACAGACTACGTGGCTCGCCAACCGAACCCGGCGTTGGTCAAGGTGCACTTCTACAAGGACATCGTTCCGTGGCTGGCGGCGGCGCGCGGCTGCTCGATGACGCCGCGCGTGAGCGCCGCGGTGCACCAGCGAGTGCGCGCGCTGATCGCGTCGCCCGACTTTGACGCGTCGAAAGCCGCCGAGTGCTTCAACATCGTGCGCTCGGATTTGCTCAACCCGCACACCACCGTGGCCGTCACCGTAGTGCGGTGTCCGCTCGCCAAGGAGGCGCCCGGTGATGCAGCAGCGTGTGAGCGCGCCGCCTTGCAGCCCGGCGCCGACGCGTGCATCGGGCGCTACTACTATGCGAAAACCGACAGCCGCACGCACACCGTGTGGATGGCCGAGAAGCTGTTCAGCAGCGCGTGCACGCGCGGCGGCGCCGAGTTCCTCACGGTTGGCGACATCACGGTGTCGTCGCTGACCGAGTTCGTCATCATGCACGAGGTGTCGCACTTGATCTACAACGGCGACGCGCGTATCTTCGAGCGCACCAACGAACTCTACAAGGAAGCACTCACACTGATCCCGCGCGAGTTGCTCGCCAGCGGGCACATCTACCAGGAGGCAAACGGAGACCTCGAATTCAGCGCCAACACATTTGCTTACGAGAACACGCGCTCCGATCTCGACGAAAGAAGCGAGTGTTGACAGAGCGCGCGCGCGCTTTTCTGTTCGCCAGAAAGTTTGTTTGAAATAAAGAGCCGCCGAAATTACGAATCACGCCAAATGAGCGATTCTTCGCTTGATCTCGAAACGGCGTTCGACGCCAAAGCGTGGGACATCAAGCCAGATGCGTTTGACGCAACTGGGCCGAATATGGCGCCAGCGCTTCTCGACGATCTTCTCGATTTCTTCAAAGTATTCAAGATTGAGAAGCAGATTCAAGCGTCGCCTTTTGGACCGAACAAAATGCTGGTGTTTTTGCCGCCGAAATCTGCGCGCACACAAGCCGTGAAAACCCACCGCGCAGCGCAGTTGAAAAATATCGCTCTTTACCACGTTGTGCAGTTTTCCGACTTCAACACGGCCATCGACACGTGCAACGGCGCCGCGACGAATCTTGCAACAGCAATTCGCGGCGCTCTGTTGAGTTACACGTGCAACATCCGCACCGCGTCTGAGAACGGCAAGGTCAACGACTACGATTTCTACCGAGGCGTCGGCCAACAAGCGCGAGAAGGTTATCCAAAAATTGAATTGGTCTATCCGCGTGGTTATTCTGCGCCGACTGGTAGCATCGCAGTTGTGCAACTCACTCGAGTGCTTGAACTGCCGCCACGTTTTGCCAACGAGAAACTCGCGGGAGAGTTCGCACCAGCAGCTGCTGCTGATGAACGTGAAAAAAACATGAAAATCGGCGACTATTTTCAAGATGCGTTGACAAGTTTTCAAAAACTCATGGAACGAGGAAAATACACCGAGGCGCGCCAATATGCGCACATGAATGCGTCGATTAGTCGTTCAGAAATTGATCATCATCTCACATGGCAACTGAAAGAAGTTGAAGCGCTCGCGAAAGAGTTTGGGTTGCGCGCGCCTCGTTACATGCTGTTCGAGAAGACGGAAGACGCAATCATTTCTCCTCTGAAGATTTTTCATGAACTCATGAAAAATGGAAAATACAACGAAGCTCTCGAAAAGGCGTTGGAGCAAAAGAGTTATTTCGATATGTATTCAAACGAAATTGATCTCTGGAAAGAGAACGTCGAATTTGCCAATTTCGTGATACGTCAAAAAACATCCACCCACACAACTCTCGGTAAAAAATTGCCGTTCGAGCCCGTCGCCGGTCGTAAAGACGACGACTGGGAGACGAAGGAGTCGAGTCGTGCGGAGATGCGCACGCTGTGGGCCGAGCACACGAAATACACAGCGCTGTTCATCGCGGCGGCGATCGACAAGTCTCAGGCGACCACAAAGATTGCGGATCGTCTGCTGCGCAACCAAGATGAAATCGGCAAGTTCATGGCAGAGAAGTTGATCGCGAGCTATCGCGAAGAGGAGATTGTCTCGGAAGAAGTCGCGCAATTCGGCAAAAAATTGAGCCTTCTGTTGCGCGCACACATCACAGCGGCAGCGAAAATCGTCGGTCTCCTTCCGACATTCGTCACCGGCGGTCGCGAGAACAAATCGGCCGACTTTGTCACTCTGAAGAAGAGCCTCGCGACTCTCTTCGACCCCAACAAAGGACCGATCTTGGAATGGCGTGCAAATGAATTTGGCGTGCGATCTATCACCACACGGCGTCCAAAGATAAACGGTCCGCGCGGCGACGGAATCGATTTCCAAATCTGGCGATGGTATGAGAACGCATATGAAATCGGAGAACTGATGGAATACAGTGGATTTGTCATCGAACCCGAAACTTTCGTCCATAATGGAGTGTTGTCAAAACTTTACGCTCACTTACAGCAAACAATAGAAGAAGCGATTGCCTATTACATTCGCGACTACGAAGCATGGACGAAAACAATCGACATCGCGTCGGATCACATGCTGGAATTCTCCGACGCGCTGACGGACACTTTCTGGGATTGAATTAAAATAAAAATCCGATTTAAAATAAACGAAAGAGTGCAGTTGTTCTTTATACTACAGATTCTTCAAGTTGTTCTCTCTCGTCAAATAGAGACGCGGTGGCGCTTCGTGTGAATTGTCGGCAGTGGCAACGACGGAAGCGGCAGAAACATGCGCGCCGATTTTTTTCGAGGCGTTCGAGTTGCTCTTTTTGGTGTGACGCTCGCGCAGCAAGTGCTCGGCGCGTAATTCATCCTCTTGCGCCTCGCAAAACACCGGTTCGGCAACAATGACGTCCCTCTCCGAGCGCGACGAAGAGAAACGAAATGAATCCGGTTGTCGTTTGCCGCCGCCGCCGGCCGACGGCGGCTCCCACTTGCTGTTTGCCGACAAACTCAATTCGCGAAAATGCTCGCCGTCTCTGAAGATGCAATACGAGCCAATAAGGAGGCCGATGGCGAAGAACAGACTGATAAAAGTTGCGATGCATTCAACGATGAAAAGCGTGTCTGCGGATACGAAATCGGTGCTCGTTGATCTGTTGATGCAGAACGGGTATTCCGAGCAGAGCAGATTGCTCGCCCAAGTAATACCAAAGAAGAGCGATTTCGCCAACTCGAGCAATATTGTTATGCCCAACACAACGGGCACCGTTACGACGAACCAACCAAACGATTTGCAGATCACGCCGAGAATAAAGCCGGTTGGCACGGAAAACACGGCCAGAATCAAGAAGAGATCCGATGCGTAAATCCACCACGCCCAAGATAGAATTTCGGTTTGTGCGAGTCGGATCGGGCCGTGTCCTGGTGCGATGGGACCTGGTTTGTTCCAGTAGGGAATGTTCGATGGAAAGACAAATCCGTCGTCCGAGTGGGCGAATATAATTTGCATGTGCACCCAGTAGAACCAAACAATGAGACCCAGCGCCCAGAGGAAAGTGAAAATCATAATCGCACACGTGCCCGACACGAATGTCGATGTGAAGATTCTCTGGAGGAGAACCGTTTTCTTCTTCTTCTGGGTCGACGAAGTCGCGAGTAATGGCTCTTCTTCTTCCGTGCTCATATTCGCTGCTGCTGGTTACTTCTACGCGTTCGAGAGGCGCTCTCTGCGCCCAAAACTGCAAATGGCAAACAAAAAAGTGGATCGCGTCGCACTCACTCGCCGGCAGCGGCGGCGTCGTTGTTTTATTACTTCACTTTCCTCTTGCGAGGCTTCTCAACGTCACCAAAATCGTCGCCAGCGGCTGAGCGCGCGCCTATTCTGGTGGTGGCGGCGGCGCTGGCACCCACTGTCAATGCACTTTGATCGTAGAGATTCTCGAGCTCTAACAAGCGCGAATCGGTGTCGGCAGCATCGTTCTGCACACCGATGATCGATAGGCTGTTGTAGAGCGTCAAACACAAGCCGCAGCACGAGCAGAAATACGCGCACGCGCCGACGAGGCCGGCGATCGTAATGACAGCGATGACCGACGCCAGAGAGATGGCGGCTGCAAACGGCGTCGCTGTGATAACTAACTGCACGACGTTGTAGAAACTGATGATTCCGTAGAACGCGGAGCTGAACGTCGGCACAGCCGTCTTGGCGGCAACGAAACCCTGCTCGATCGCGAGGAAATACGCCGCCTCGACCTTCAAGCTCGGAACGACCACGCCGACGGCCGTGACCACTAACCTCGCAATCATCACGAGCACTCTCAATATCGGTCCGGGCAACAAGTTGTCGAGAATGAAATTCACAATGCTGGTCATGAACGCGGGCGGCGCCGTGGTGATGTGAAAAGACGGTCCGAACAGCGCAACTATGTAGAACGCAAACGTGCTGTAGCCAATGATGGGCAGTATCGCGGTCATCGTGTAGAACAACAGAATCGTCAGCAGCCGGTCGAAGCGCTCGTTCATGAATAGCTCGAACCAAAGCGCGAAGGCGAGCACTAAATAGGTGATGAGTGGCGAAATCAACACAAGCACTTGTCGGAGCTTGAAGAACGCGAAGCCGAGCACGACAAAGATGAGTGCGTCGTAGGTGGTGTAGGCGTTGGTGATGATGTAGCGAATAATGATGTCGTATTGCTGCAGATTGATCCAGCCGTCGGTGAAGCCAAAATCGACGGCCGACTTCCAGTGCCGTATGCAGTAGTCGCACACCGGGCAGAGCGGTCGGCTGCCGGCCGTGCCCAGCGTGTAGACAGTTGGATCGAGGCATGCGTTGGTGATGCAGAGGCGATTGAAGTAGGTCGAAATGCCGCCCTGGAAGATCGTCGCCACCTCGATTGTGCACTCACCGGAAAGCGGGCACTGATTTGCCGTAACGCCGACACAGATCGGTATACGTTTGGTTGGACAATCGCCGCCGGGCGCGAGCATGTCATCGGGCCACGCAATGTCGCCCGGACCCTTGAATAGGTCGAGGATATTGCGCGTCGGCGTCGCCGTGTTTGGAAACGGCACAATCCAGTTGGCAGCGCGCTCGGGCGCAAACGGAATGCAGCCCGAGCGATACACATCGGTGCCAGCGAGCGCATAGCTGTCCTGGAAGTGGCACTCTGCATTGGCGATGAATGACGTGCCGAGTTTCTTCCAATTGCCATACGCGTCGGTGAAGAGGAAGCCCGCAATGGTGTTGAGGAGATTCTCGAAACTATCGATGGCGTTGGTGACCAGCATCGGTCTGCCCGTGAACAACTGCAACACGGCGTCGCCCAGCTCGATCCAGAACTCGGCAGTGTTGGCTGGCGCCGAGATGAGCGCCAATTCGAGGCGCTGTTTCGGTTTGTCAGAGACGCTGAGTGCTAATTCGTAGTGCTCCCAGTGCTTGCCGGCGGCGTGGTGCATCATGTTGTCGTGCTGCAGCAGTCGGTGTTTGCGCAGCAACCCGGTCCGGTGTCTAAAATTCGCCTCGCCGTGCAACGCAGCCACTTTCGACTGCACCCAGCGCTGGTGCGACGTCGAGCCACCGAGTTCGGCCGGCTGCTGTTGCTGCTGCTGGTTTTTGAGATCCTCGACTTTGGCGCGCGCATTGCGTCGCGCCGAGTAGACATACATCTCGTGGTCGATGTCCTCGGGCACGGCCGCTGTGTAGGCACCGAGGAATTGCGCGCGCTCGGCGTTCTGCATGGCCATGTATTTGTCGTAGGACTCGATCGACACGTAACCGATGCCCGGTATGTAGCCTAGCGTGCCGTTGAGATACTCTTGGAACGAGACCGTGTCGCCACTCGTGAGCACGTCGATGGCCACGGTCGCGGCTTGGTAGGGCGGCAGTGCTTCGGGCAGAATTCGCGGGTAGATCAGTCCCCACACGATTTTCAGCACCGTGCGGAAGCCGTGCACGACGCGCGCGTCGCTGATGCGTTTGCCGACCTTGTCATACATGGTGACCGCGCGCATCAACTGATCGGCGACGTTGAAGTCGGCGACCGCTTGCGCAGCCTGCTGCCGCGCGGCGGGCGGCGTCGAGAGTTGCTGCGAGTAGAAGTCGAGTGCGTCGACAATCGGTCGCAAATCGCCGATGCTGTATTTGCCCTGCTCTTTCGCCGACACGTTGAGGCCCGTGCGCAAGTGGCCAAACGTGTGCGTCGAGAGGAGATCGTCGACGCGACGCAGACCGAAGATGATCGCGTCCGAGTTGATGCGCACACGAAACTGCAAATCGATGTAGGCTTCGACCGTCGAGCCGTGCTGCTTCGCTTTCGCGGGCATGAAGCGACCGTCGGTGTTCATGCTCTGCGAAATGTAGGAGACACTCGGTTGCACGGCGTTGGATATGTCAAATACCCAGTGAAACGACTTGGTGAGCAGCGTGAAATCGTTGTTATTTCTTGTCGCCGAGAAAGGAATGGAAAGTTCTGTTGTGTTCCAGTTTCTAGCACCACCACCACGCGGCGGCGGCGGCGCTCTCTTTCGTCTGTTTCGGACAAACTCAGAGGCGGCGCGCTTGCCAAACGTCTTCATGCCGCCGACAACACCGACGAAACGCGCGTATAATTCTCTGTCGACGCCGTCCTTGTGCACGCCCGTCGTTGGCACGTTCATGGCGTGCTTGTATAAATCTGCGAGATAATTCACATACGCGACCAAGACACCGATATACGGGTGAAAAGTCTCCACAATGTCGTCGATGCTCGATGTTTTGTTGTTTTTCGATGTGCTATTGCTGCTGCCACCGCCGTCACCGATTGCACGCGTTTCAAATGGCAGCGCCCTCCGCAGCGCCTGGCTGCTCGGCAAGAGGAGATTGGCGATTTTCTCGGGATAGTTCTGCGCGTTGATCTCCGACGTGCTCTGGAAAATAGCGAACGGCGCCGTGTAGAGATTCGTGAAATCCTTGAGCGCCATGCGCGTCTCGTTGGCATGCACTGCGTTCGAGCCAAACGCCAGCAACCCGACACAGAGTTTGTAGACGGTGTGTTCGGCGGTCACCGTTCTATTCTCGAGTTCGTCGATGAGAAAGCCGTTCTGGTGCAACACATAGCTGCAGAACGAGTCGGTGTCGTTGCGCGGGATGCCGCTCTTCTGCAGCGTGTCGGACCACATCTCGCGCGTTCTGTTGTTCGCTGTCGACGTTATCGTTTCGTTGGTCGGTTTCAAGCCAATGCACAAGAGGAAATCGAGTGTAATGTTGTGCATCGATTCGCCTCGCAGCGCAGCCTCGTGCGCGCGTCGATTGCACCGTTCGTAGGTGGGCACTTGCTTGTGCGCAACCACCATGTAGCGCACCGCGAAGTCACGCATTAAATCCACCATGCCGCCAAACGCCGAGAACCACATGTTCATCGCGGCGTCGTTGCAGCCGGCCAACACATCGCTCGCGACAGCGGCGGCAATGAGACCGTTCCGAACGTAAACGCTTCGGCTGTTCGAGCGATCCAGTAATTCCTTCCATGAGTTGTCGTCGTCCAATTTCTCTTGCACGCAGTCCATCAACGCTGGCATGCACGGCGCTGCGGCGCACGTCGAGTTGCACGCACCGAGCGTTCTACAAGAGTCGACGGCGACCAAAACGTCTTTGCCATAGAACGCGTATTTCGACGCGTGCAATTTCAATTCTTGCAGAAGTCCTATTTTTTTCGGTTCAGACTTGGTCGCAAAATGATCGGCGGCAAAGCGTTTTCTGAAGAGGCCAATTCCATCACCGTGTGCACACGAAATTTCTGGTTGACCAACAGCCCATTGAACATCATCATATGCGTTGCAAATAGCTTCAAACATAGTTTGATTGGCGCGCGATCCCAATGAAATCAAACAGAAAAACGGGTTGAAAACGCCTTCTTGGTTGATATAGTTTCCATTGAGTCCGAAATTGCACTGATCTGTCCAGTAAACTGTATTGATCGTATCATCGAGCAGTTGTTCCAGAAACAATTCGGTATAGACAACTGCGACCGCAGGAGCAACAAAGGGTCCACAATTAGCAGTGGCATCAAGAAAATAGATAGCATCCAATAGGAGCACATTGAAATACTCTCCGACCAACGAAAACATGTTAGAATACGTGCAATCGTAGATGCTTATGGTTTGACCATTGCACGGACAACGATCTTGTATCGGAGCAATACACAACTCAAGCGGCGAGTAATTGAAAGGATCAACAACCAACAAGACAAGTTGCTTGAAACAGTCGAGAAATTCTCCGAAGTAATCAATCCTTTCGTTTGAGAGCGGAGCTGATATTCCTGGCCAAACATCGCACGCTTCCGTAACGGGCAGCGATCCACGTATCAATCCAGTGCATCCAAAAGTAATTGCAGCGTCAACACTGTCGACTCGGAGAATATAGTCGTTGGTGGCTTTACCAAACAGACACCACGGCAAACTAGACGTAAAGATGTTCAAATTCAAGTTTGTTGCGCCATCGGCAGTGCTGAGAAATAAATCGACGACTGGAACGCCTTGAAGAAGTTCTATCAAGTATTGTTCGGCGGAAACTTGAGGCGGACAAATGCCGGGCGGTGCGTTGGGAATTGGTCGTGCGACAGTCGTCGCATCGTTGAAAACGAGGAAGCCGAATCGAATGAAACACGCAATGATGCGCAAAGACCGACATGCAAACGCCTCGTAACTATGTCGGAGAGGCTGTTGTCCGTTGGTCAGTGGTTGTGGCGGCCAAACGAACGTAAATATCACGAGTTCCGAGTATCTGCAAATCAAGTCGGCCAACGTGCCCCAGAAACTGCCTGGTTCGTTCACGTCTATGATGAGACTCGGAAAGAACTTCTGTCCGGGCCGACCCAAATTCGAGATAGAGAGGGTAACGAAATCACCGGTGTCGCCAATAATCTCAACAGTTTGAATGTAGAAATCGTGCAGTGGGAATACGATTGCCTGAAACAAATCAAAATTCGGTGGCGGTCCCTGCGCTCCAAAGTTGGGGTCGAACTCGTAACGCGGATTGTTTCCGTTGACGAAAGGTATACTAGAGGGAGGAAAAGGCGTATTCTGTGTATTGTTGAAGATGACGAGTGTTGGATTCGAATTGTCTTTCGGATACCAATAGCCGTATTGTCCGGGCTGGAATATCTCCTGCTTGTTGAAGAGAGGTGACGTCGTAAAGATGTAGAACGATGGATAGATGAGACGCGTCCAGATGACAGATGGTATTGTAAGTAGATCGCCTATGTTGTAGTCTTGGAAAATGCAGTCGATCACAGTCGTGAGATCGTAGTAGGTGACTTTGAAGCGATAGAAGAGCTCGCGCAACGCCTTGTTGTAGAACTGCGACGCGAAGATATACAGAGACTTTATGTTTGTCATCGGCACCTTGTTGACCACCTCGTAGAACGGCCGAATAATGCATTCGTTGGTCGAATTGATCGCTTCAATGACATAGGTTGGATTGTCACGACCGTAGGGGCCGAGAACGAAAATGAACAAGAGAACACCCAGCGTAATGAAGACAGCTTGGTAATTCTGCACAAACGCCCACGTTGCATTGAACGCCGATGCTCCAATCGCGTAGAGAAACACCGCGATGTTGATCGGGATCAAAATCAGCGTCCAGAAAATCGCTGCTAGATAGACCACCGCATCCACAATAATCAACGGTATAGTGACAAGAAGAGACGCCATGAGCAGCGCGCAACGCTGCTTTGTTCTGCATTATTGTTCTATTCGCGCGCGTGCAAATATTAATGTGCAACTTTAAAATTTCTCGTTCTCTGCGCCACGGAGAAACTCAGACCGTCAACGACATGCTTCGAACGTTGCTGAATTACGCATGTTCAATTTTAACATATCTTTGTTATCGAAACAAGTGTCTTGACAAATGAGTAGAAACAGAAAATGTTTTTGGTGCTTCTTGTTTTCAATTGCGCGTTCTGTGACAATTCAACGACGACAGATAATTTGCCGATTATCAATGTGCCATCGTCAAGTTCACCGTGCACATTCCCGGGACAATCGTGTGGCAATGTCGACAGTCCACTCAGCGATGTTAACTTGACGATGTATCTGTGTGCTAACGGAATTTGCATATGCAATTTCATCTATCTCACACCGACATGGAAAAATGCGTGTAATTTATCCAGTGCCAATGTTGACCAAGTCCTCCGCAATACTGTCAATCCACAAAGCATCGGAACTGTTCCACAATCAATCGTGACAAAACAATGCGATGCACTTCGCGCCTATCGCCAATGTGTCGCCAATATTCTCGGAAAATGTGCATCTGTTGCAACAAACAGGATTTCAAATCAACCTGACAATTGCACGGTTAAATGGCGCACGTATAGTTGTCCATGCCACAGTTTTGGGTCGTTGTGCTTCACACAAGACGGAACTTCATGCGTTGTCTATAATGACCCAAAAGTTACGGCTGGACTGAATTCCGCGTGCAATGGCGTTTGCAATGCGCTTCAACCCGATGGAAACACAGCGAACGTGCAAACACTCACACCATCTCTTCTCTTGATTCTCGTTCTTGCATTTGAAGTTTTACTCTAGATAAAATTATTGACACGGAAATATTAATTTCCACCCCGCCAACATCAATAAACTCGAAGGAGAAATGCTTCTTCTCTTGTCAATATTCATCGATTTCTCTCTATCTAGATTCTGCCAATCCGCGCCACCCACCACATCTCTGCTCGAGGAGCTGCGGCTATGTCGCGAACTGAATTACGCGTTCTGCATCGAGGCGTCGAGCAGCAATCTGCTGGCGGCGCGCGAGAAGATCGACGACTTGCCCAACGACGTGGCGAGCGCGGCCGAGAGTGAGGCGAGCGCGATGGCGGTCGTGGCCGACCGGCACCTCGTGAGCCGGCTGAATTACATGGCGTCGTCGGGCGCGCCGAGCCAGACGTGCTTGCACCACTTCCGGATGGCGCTGTGCAGCGAAATGTTCTCGCTGCTCGGCGTGGGCCCGAGCCTCTGCTTTGCGACGTGCCGCGCGGTCAAGGAGCACTGCGAGCACAATTACGTGACGGAAGCGTGCAGTGATGTTCTAAGGCGCGGAGCCGCCGCCACCGCGTGCGTCGACTACACCGCGATGGTGTGCAACGACACGTGCACGACGGGCGACTCGAAACCCAAACCGTTTGGCGTCAACCCAGCGCAATTAGGTGGCGGCGGTGGCATTGTGGGTATTCGGAACCATGCGATGAGGGAGATGGACGACGATGACAACGACGGCGCATTGATTGACAGCGGCGGCGCGGCAACTCTATTATGCTTTTCGACCGACTCGATCGTCGTTTTCTTCGTCACCTATATGGTGTTCGTGGCGCTCCTAGAAGAATAAAATGCGCGACAAAGAAAAACGAAAAAAAAAACAATGACAACGATTATTGATTTGTCGGTTGCGCTTCGTTCGAAGAGAAAACTTTTATCGACGAGTTCCAACCCCATCACCGTATCCGCCGCACCCATTCCCTTTCCTTTGTCATCGTCCACCAACAACATTGATAGAATCGATCCGAGCAAACCACTAGAGTGCTGCCAGTGCGGAAAACTCTGCGCCAATTACGACGCGTTCGTGTTTCATTGGTTTGGTGAATCTGGTCATCTCGGCGACCCAGATTACAATTTGGAACAAACCGAGTCGGACGAGGATAATGACAGTAATTTCAAGTCAAATATCGGAAAATTTAAAAAAAAAGAAAATAATTCCGGAAAAAAAATGTCCAACAATGAGCCAATTTCCTCGTCAACGACGACAAAAACATCTACGAACACCGATGACTCGCGAAAACGTTCTCGCCTCGATGACGACGATGAAGATCGCATTACGTTCGATGACCTAGTTGTTATGGATGGCTTGTCTCTCGTTCCGCGCTCGTCGGCCAGTTCGTCGACTGCAACAACAACGCCGCTGGTAAAGAAAGCAAAGAAAGCAGCGACGACCAGCATCGGCAGTCGATTCGTTGCGACAACATCCGATGCGAGTTCGCTGGACCACATCGCCGCCGCTGCAGCAGCTGCTGCCGAAGCAAGCACGCCGCAGCAACCAGAGAGTGCCATGCACCAGGCGTCGAAAATGATCTCTGAATACGTGACGGATTTCAAGAACATTCGCGAGAAATACAACAAACTGGCTGCGCTGTCGACGAAATGTCAATCGGTGCCCAACCAACTCACCGAACTCGAGTCGTTCGATCTTCTGAAGAGTTCGAAGGACAGTTACTTCGAAGTGCAGCAACAGAAGACCAACATCATGAAACAAAAGGAAACAACTCAGATGTTGCTGCAGCGCTTGCAGAATCTCGATGACGCTTTCACGGCGATGGGCAAGGTTTTCTTGCAAAGCATTGGCCTTTCTCACACCAAAGTGTATGGCAAGGACTCACCGCCGCCGCAGCCAGCGCATGCAAACGGATCGAAATGAATAAACTCTGTCTTTCAATCAATCGAATCGGCGTCCAGCGCGCTGCACGGCGGCTCGATACGGCACGGCCCACCAACTGTGCGCTCGCTCCTCGAGTTTGCTGATTTGCGCCATCTCCTCCATGATCGAAACGAGGAAGTCCATCTCATCTGGTTTCGTCGGATCGACGACGTAAATATCCATGTGACCGGGCCACGTGTGTATCGTCGAGGAATCGCCGCTCACCGAGTCGAGGAACAGCACGTCGCGCACATAGAGCGGGCAGTCGAAAAATGCACCCAATCGACGACCTCGGCCCGGATTCATCACTGCGATGATGTAGCGCGGCTTGCTGCCATCCTCATCACGCTTCTGGGCGTCCCACGATTCTTGAGGTGTCGCGCCATTTTCATCGAAGAATCGTTCAAACACTTGCGCGCGCTTGTATTGCAGTCGCGGATTCGCCATCTCGCCCGGTCCGTCGCACTTGAACACGCCCGGATGGTAGACAGCAGCGAATGTTTCGGTTTGATTGCGCCAACGGAAACGACCAACATTCAAAAGTTGAAGATTGTAGAATTGTGGTGCGTGTGGATCATTTTTCAAGTGATACGAACAGACACCATCGTAAGCATCACACGTCCAATTCTCGCATAGACGCGTCGCAGGATAATGCTCATCTACTGGAACATGGCATTGACACTGTTTGCGTGTGAATAGCGAAAGATTTTCACGACGAGCCTTAACGCGACTGGCAATACTCATTTTTTATTAAATTTTTTTTTCAAGTGGCGTCGTTGAGAAACGTGCGGCGCTGCCGCCGGAGGAGCGCGCTCAAATTCACCGACGAGATGACAAAGTAGGCGACGAACACGCACACGATCATGAGGAACACCAAAATGAGGATCGCGTTCGCCGAGAACGCCGACATGTTGTGCGTCGTGCCGATCTCCGAGGCGATGTTGAGCGCGAGCGCGCGCACGTGGAAGTCGGCGTTGTCGCGTCCGATCTTCTTCAGCGCGCGCTGCACGTGGAACGCCGCAAACGCCTCGGTCTGGTTGCTGTCGGCGCGCAGCGCGCCATTGACGCCCACCAACTCGCGCTCCTCGGCGAGCGACTCGAAGAGCGACGGACCGTGCGCGAGTTGCGTGCGCGGCACGAGTTCGACGCGCGACTCGTAGCGCTGCTGCGGCGCGTTGAGTGTGAGGTCCTCGCTGTCGGTGATGCGCAGCGTGGTGTTGAAGCAGAGTTCGACGCTGTTGGCGCCGAGCCGGCCCGGATACGCGACGCTGACGTTGAGGTCGCGATTGGGCTTTCCATCTTTGAAGAGCGCAATCGTGTGTCGCTGGTCCTCGCACTGCATGTTCTTCTCGCTGCCGCTCGCCTTGTTCTCGGCGGACACGACGCACAGCCACGCCTCGACGAGGCGCACGGCGACAATCAGCGCCATGTCGGTGGGCATGAACACGTTGTTGATCATACAGACGCGCGAGCCGTCGTCGACTTGCACGTCGCTTTCGACGAGGCCCTTGCCGTTGTAAAGCACGACGTGGTTCGTCAGCAAGCCGGTGCCGCCGCCGCCGCGACTCGACGCGAGTTGGAGCGCGCGCGGGTTGGCGATGAGAAAATCCAAGTGAATGCTGCACACGTCGCTGTGATGCATGTGTTTGTGCGTGCGCACGTCGATCGTGAGCCGCTCGTCGAGCACGCTGACGCTACTGTTGGTGGCGAACGTCCACCTATGCACGAATGCGCCGTCGGCGTCTTTCCGCGGTTTTTCGCTGCTGTGGAGAAATTCAATGTCGACGTGCTTGGGCTTGTGCAGCCAGAGCATGTCCGAGTGCA
>Ga0315288_10002660_pt1 | contig 22988 bp, 14 predicted proteins | sample YL17G11_20_MG_FD_203454 | JGI IMG/M metagenome (GOLD analysis project Ga0315288, IMG submission 203454) | Sediment microbial communities from Yellowstone Lake, YNP, Wyoming, USA - YL17G11_20 | ecosystem: Environmental > Aquatic > Freshwater > Lake > Sediment | place: USA: Wyoming | collected...
ACATGGGATACTGGCGCTACAACAGATCCTATTGTCGTTGAGGCAATCATAAAGAAGCTACAGACTCTGCCTGTCAAAGTCTATGTTGTTGAATCGGACGCTACGATGACGGATGCTGACAAAGCCTTTGAAGCCACGGGCATGAAACAGATGGCCGACCGTAACGGTGTTGAATGTTTGAACCTGAGACACGTGAAGGACAGAGTCAAAATCGATATTCCTGAAGGCAGAGCTTTGAAGAGTATCACCGTGCCTCGAATTGTCACTGAATCTGCCGTGATAAGCGCGGCCAAACTCAAGACTCACGGTTCAACGAAAGTAACGTTGGGAATGAAGAACATGTTTGGACTTCTGCCCGACAAGTTCAAGGGAAAATATCACATGAAAGGAATAAGCAAAGTCATAGCCGACATCAACAGTGTTCTCAAACCTGCCTTAACGGTGATAGACGGTTTCGTCGCGATGGAAGGATTGGGTCCTGTTAACGGGTCACCTGTTCAGATGAACCTTATAGTAGCTGGAAGAGACGTGGTTGCTACAGATTCAACCGCATGCCGGATCATGGGATTCGATCCCCAAGAAGTCGCCCACATTCGGATGGCTTATGACAGAGGTCTAGGTGAAACAGACAACATTGAGATCCTAGGCGGAAGCGTTTCTGGCATCATGAGGAAATTCAAAAGAGCCTAAACCCAATCAACCTTTCTATTGTTCTTTTCTAACAACAGTATAGATGGATTTCAGAAGCAGTTCAGACACAACTTCACAACGCACGAGGCGCAGTCTATTCGCGTCTCCGAGGCCCAATAGCACCTACCCCCTTTTTTCCTAGGCTGTAGCCTAGTTTTGAAACCACAACTCGTTCTGAGACCAGCGACGCGTGCGAACCATGAGGGGGGCAGCAAGAAAGAGAATTGTTTCTCCCATCTCCCCCTCTTTTTGAGGTGAGCATGGCGCTGCCTATGAGATGACTAGTTCGCACGCGCCAATTTAACTACTGAAATAATCTGTAATAGACCTTCTGGAAAGAGATTATAGAAGTATGTTCTAGAACGGTTTTACAGTCGGGTCATCTGTAGAGTAGAGTGCAATAGTCGTAGCGCGCACGAGCCAATGCCACCGTACATATGACTATTCAGGATATTTCCAAAAACTTCAAATGAGCCGATGTCTAACATAGCTTGGAGGCTAGCCATGGACATCACTAATATGAGAAAGGCAGTTGCACTTGTAGTATGCTTGGCGTTTATGTTTCAATTCGTGAGCGTGGTAAGGGCCATGCCTCCTTTGAATTTCTGGGATGTACCGCCACTGGCACCGCCTGTATGTCTTGGTGATCCCCCGCCAATCCCTGATTCACCGTTTATTGAGAGTCTTACACCGAAGCATCCAGTTATTATTACGCTTCTTGGTGATGTCTCGGGGGCCTTAGGACATCCAGACGGGATTGTTGATATGCAAGATATTGCGACTCTTCTCAAGGACTTCAACGCAAAGTTTGGAACTCTGCGGTGGAATCCTGCAACAGACGTTAACAATGATGGCATCACCAACATGCGTGACATAAGCATCGCCATCTTCCACTACGGTTCGTGTTCTTTCCAATAGTGCTAGGCGGAGGGCTCTATTCACACTTGCTACCTGAGTGCTCGCGCGAGTGTCTAACCTGAATCTTGAGCGGTCCTTGCGAGTTTTGGGCTTACGAACTGGAAGAATGCCGAGATCTGGACCCGGCACTTGCTGACTTCAAAGTGGCTCAAAGGCACTTGGAGGCCGAGGTGCGCACGTGCCAACCGGACAAGAAAACAAATTCTCTTGGCAAGACTGTTCATCAATTGCCTGGGAGACGTTCAACGGGACGCATATAATGCTATCCTGGAAAATGGTAGTTTAGAAAGTTAGTATACATACTATTTCCATGTTCCCTCCCACCTTCCACGTGCGCTGAACGCGTCTACCATCGCATAGAACTAGGTTCCACAAACTTCAAAAACCTGACAACACTAGAGTAGTATGCTCAAAATATAGAGGAGAAAAGGAGAATGAAGAAACTATTAGCTTTGATTATTGTCGCAGTGTTTCTAGCATCTCTAATACCTATGAACATAACAGCAGCTTCACCAACACTCAAGAAAATAGACGGCATAAAGCACCCTAATCCTGACAACTTTAAGGCGCGTGGTGACGATATTCCAGGACTTGACGCCTCATCATTCTATGAAACAGCCACCGTTGAAGGCATTGTACCTATGCTTCATCCCAACTCCCCTTGGAAGGTTGAAGTGTCCGACGACCTCTTGGGAGGAACATATCCGTTGGACTTTCAGCTATTTGCGAAGGGTGTCCACTGCAACATCTGGGTAGGACTGTCCACAGATGTCTTTCCAGGCGGATATCAGGATGAGTGGCGGGCTAACGGAGCCGGACTTGCAGACGACGAGCTCTTTTTTGCCTACAATTGGAGTGATGTAGGTGGTGCATTCTGGGGCGCACCACGCTTGCTGCCAGGATACCGTGACTACATAAAGGGAAGTCAGCTGCTAGAGTTGATAGATGAATTTGACAACAACATGTGGCAAACCTGTAGAGACTACTTTGGCGACTACGCTGACCGCCCAGGTCCAGAGGATGACCACAAGATACAGATATTGATATTCAACATTCGAGACGGTCTCTTCTGGGATCCAGTGAATGCTCCTTGGTTCATTCAAGGCTACTTCTGGTCCGTAATCAGCAACGCGTACCATGCAAACATAATCCACATTGACACATATCAGTGGTTTAGAAGACAAGGACCGAATCCTACAGGTGCGGCTCCAAATGTCGTTACCTATCCACCCACCGCATTGATGCCAAATCAATACGAAGGTACATTCGCGCATGAATATCAACATCTTATCCACCGCGACGTTGACCCTGACGAGTTCTCATGGGTCAACGAAGGCTGCGCTGGATTGGCACAACTCGTGTGCGGATATGGGTTCCCAACAGGTCACATCTTCAGTTATCTGGACGAATGGTGGCAAACTTCGTTAGTCCTTTGGCAAGGCAATCTAGCAGACTACGGCGCGACGTTCTTGTTCACTTACTACATGTGGGAACACTATAGCGAACAAGACTTCATATATGATCTAGTTCACGAGCAAAACAATGGAATAGAAGGATACAACACCGTTATTCCTTACTACCTTCCAAGCGGTGTCGACAAGGATTTTGATGCAATTTTCCAGGACTGGATTATCGCAAACTATCTTGACGACACGTCACTTGCCGCCAATAGCATCTACGGATACTCTGAGCTAGACATTCCATCCGCTGACACTCAAGGATGGAGCATACCCATGAGCATGGCCTACTATGACAAAGAAGCGCGCAAGTACTTCAACACACTGCCTCAACTCGAAGGCAACCTTCAAGTAGGATGGCCTTATCCCTACGGACAAACCCTTCCATACACTGCAAACTACGTTGAATTCCTACAACTCGGCGACCATGTTTTGTACGTCGCTTTCAACGGCGCAGACTCCGCGGGAGTCGCTCCACATAGCCTTACACATGAGTGGTACTCAGACGGAACAGCCTACTCATGGTTCAGACTAGGACATACTTTCTCGATTCCATCGACAGGAGCCACTCTAAAGTTCTGGAGCAACTACGGAATTGAAGAAAACTGGGATTACGGATACGTAGAGGTCCACGACCTGACAACTAATGAATGGTACACGCTTCCAGGGCTCAAAACGGTCTCGACCCTTCCGAATCCGCAAGACAATCCTAACTGCCCCAATGGAACTGATCCGAGCGCACACGAACCACAAGAATACCTCAAGATTGGAGAATGGAATGCTTTCACAGGATTCAGTGACTGGTACCAAGAACAAATGAGCCTGACACGGTTTGCAGGCCACAATATAGAGTTGTACTTCACATACTGGACCGACCCATACACTCAGGAAAGAGGATGGTACATCGATGACATAGAAATTCCTGAATTAGGCTTCACAGAGAACGTGGAGGCAGGCCAAGACACGTGGACAGTCAACAACGGCTGGTACATCACAGAAGGCCTCTACGAAATGGACTTCACAGTCAACTTTGCCCAACTAATGCCGACAGGCACTGTCGTCACGAATCTTGCACTCAACGACGTGACTGAGACAGGAACAGCTCTGTTTCCAATGATAAACAACGCCAAGGTAAAGTACGGCCCAGTCGTTATGATAATGGCAGCCCAACCAGGATACGAACTTGCCTTCAGCACCACCTATCGTTTCGGCTACCTGAAAATCCCGTGGGTCATTACCAAATAGATCTGAACCCAACAAGAATCTCACTTCCCCATTTTTTTCTTGTTTTAACCAGGAGAAATAAAAGTGAAGAAATGCCTCGCGGCACTGTTAATCGTACATTTGGCACTGCTCGTGTTTAGCTCTGCTGTTTCTCTAGGAATATCGGGCACAGCTGAATTTCTAGCAGTAGGTCAGACCAATCGAGAGAATTTTTTTGTAACTGAGACCTGGGTTGATGACGACTTCAACGAGTCAACACCAGGCTGGGGACTAAGTCATTTCAAGAACATTCAAGACGGAATCAACTTCGTAACCGACGGAGGAGTAGTCCACGTAGCTTCAGGAAGTTACTACGAAAACGTAATCCTGAACCGAACTGTATTTCTAGTCGGAGAAGATAGAAGCCGCACAATAGTTGATGGAAACTACACCCAAGATACAGTTCTTTCATTAACAGCTAATTATGTCTCGATTGAAGGCTTCACGATTCAAAACTGCATTTACCTTGGAAGAGAAATGGGTGGAATAAACATCGTTTCATGGTACAACAACGTTTCCAACACCTATTTTACTCAAAACTGGATGGACATCACAGTTTTCGGCAAATACAACAGGGTAAATTCATGCACGATGAACGCCAGTTTCTGGAACATAAAGATCCTTGCAGACAACAATTCCGTCCTAGAAAATCATCTCAGCAATTCCTATACTGCAATCAACCTGAACAGTGCAAATGGAAATTCCATCGAAAACAACACGATGACAGATGAATACATCGGAATATCACTGTATGAAAGCACCCAAAATAGAATTGCCGCCAACTTCGCGTTCAATTGCTCGCAAAATGCGCTAAGACTCGAAAGTCACTCAACAAACAACATTGTCACACAAAACACGTTCTCCAACTCCAATCAAGGCGTAAACGAAGACGCCAACTCGGGCACTAACACCTTCTATCATAACAGTTTCATTAACAACACGCTTCAAGTGTCACTTGTCGGAGGCCAAAGCACATGGGATAGCGGTTATCCGGGAGGCGGTAACTACTGGAGCAACTACATAGGCCTAGACATGTACGAAGGCCAATATCAAAATGAAACAGGAATTGACGGTATAGGCGACACAGCTCTAACTATCGACAGCAGCAACAAAGACAGATATCCTCTTATGAACCCATGCATGCAACCATCACCCGGCCATGACGTTGCAGTCATCAACGCCTGGCCATCCAAAACGGTGATCGGACAGGGTTACAATGGTAACATGACAGTCTTCGGGGCCAACAAAGGTGAATACGCCGAAACATTCAATCTCACTGTATACATTGAATCGGTTGCCTTTGCTTCATGGATGCTACGCCTCGAAGCCGGTTTGACCGCAACCATTACTTTGCCATGGAATACAACCGACTTCTCAAAGAAAAACTATACAATAAGCGCAAGCGCAACTTCAGTTCCTGGCGAAACAGACGGCACAGACAACAACTGTACATGGACGGTTCATGTAGGAGTCCCCGGCGACGTTTCCAGTTCCGTACAAGGAGCCTATGATGGAACAGTCAACATGAGAGACATCACCTACATAATTCTAATGTTCAATACGAAACCCAGTTCATCAAAATGGAATCCAAACGCTGATGTTAACAACGACTTGATTGTCAACATGAGAGACATCAGCATAGCTATACTGAACTTCAACAAACACGAATAAACGCGCGCGAGCCGTTGTCGACGCGACGCTAGGTAAGATGGTTATCAAGACTCGTGATATTGTAGTTTTCGGAAGAACCTCTTTTTATTCGAAATCAGAAGAATACGTGAAGGAGATAGAGAACGAAATGGTAGAGGAGAAGGCAAGAGACTTAGACCAACAAGTCCTTGGAACTTTCATCAAATCCTACTCGAAACGCTACGAGCAGTGGAAGAAAGGAAACCTACTTTCAGTTGCACTTGAGACCATGCCTAAACAAGTTAACAAAGAAAAGGTCTTAGACAACTTGGTGAAACTGATGTCCGAATACGAAAGAAGACTAAAAGACGAAAGTCAACATTTACCTCTTTCTTGATCGTGTAGTGCACGCGGGCAGTGCCGATGTTGGTGACAGTGTAGGTGTAGGTTGCCGTGTCACCCTCATGAGCGTAGGCTGGACCAGACCTAGACACGTCTTTGTGTGGGTGAAGAATATCAATAGTCCAAGAGGCAGTATCGGTCTTCTCAGTATTGAGAGCATCCTTGCACTTCACATTGACAGTGTTTGTAATGTCGCCGCTCGGAGTAGGAACAGGGTAAGTGCGCGCGCTAGCATCTAACTCGCAGAAAAAAAGAGAGAAGACTAACTGTACCGTTTCCTTAAGCGTTTCGAGCATACGAATACGGTCGCAGTTACTATCACCAGTGAAGCGATGCTTGGCCATGGAGCCATCAGTTCAAACTTGCTTACTGGAAACCACTCGCCGCCAACACTTGGGGCTGGTTTGCAGGCCACTGCAGTTACGTCTGTTTCTCCTATGTCCGAAATAGGCGTACCATTGGTAAACCCGGAAGCTGACAGGTCTTCCTTATGGTTAAGATACTTGAGTCCGGCGGTTGTCGCGGTCAAGCTTACCCTGAAGGTTAGAGTTGCAGTGGCGCTGGAGGCTAGTGTGCCCACGTTCCACACGATTTTGGGTGAAGCATAAGCAGCGGAGCCTTGGCTTGGGGTTCCAACGCTTACGAAACTGACATCTGACGAGATCGTGTCTTCAACCTTGACGCTGGTAACGTCCTTGCCTCCCGTGTTCTTGACAGTGATAGTGATTTCGTAGACTGTTGTCTTGTCCACGATAGGTGGGTCAGGGCCGCTGATAACTGCTGTTCGGGTCTTGTCAACCCAGAGAGCGCCAGGTGCTGACGGAGCGAGGATTGTTACCGTTACTGTGCTCCTGCAAGCATTGTCGTCAGTGTCTTTTTCGCCTGGTACCGTTGAAGCTACGGCGCTTATGTAGTAGGTTCCGGGCGCAACTCCTGCGGTGTTCCAAAGGAAGGTTAGAGTTTTTTGGGCGCCTGAAGCTAAGTCGGGCACTGTTTGAGCGGGTCCAACATCAGAGCTGTCATAATGGCATGTCACAGTGAATGATTCAGGCTCTGTGCCCTGGTTTTCGACGACAACTTTTATCGTCACGGTTTCGCCTTGTGTCACCGTTGTCGGTGTTGGAGTCTGGCTTAACGTGGCGATGTCGTGTATGACGATTTTGACGGATGCCGGAGCAGTGCACTCGTTGTTGGTCTCGTCGCTTTCTGCGATCTCGTAATGTGAGTCGGCTCTTGCCTTTATGATATAGGTTCCTGGAGACACTCCTGTCGTGTCCCATGAGAAGATCAGCATCTTCGTGTCACCTGGGGCGAGGCTGTACGCTCGCAGTGTCCCGATTTCGATGCTGTCACGGTAACAAGTTACGTAGAAAGTTTCGTCATAGTGGTCGCCTAGGTTTTTGACGGTTACATCTATTGAAATAGTTTCGCCCTGATTAACCACCGTGCTTGATGGGTCTTGGCTAATAGCCGCCACGTCGCGTTTGATGGCAGTGACCGTTACGTCCGTGTCTCCAACGCCGGTAATGAGTGTTGGCGGTGTTCCTGTATAGCCTGAGGCGGACAGGTCTGACTTGTAGTCAAGGTATTTCAAACCAGGCGAGGTGGGCTTCAGACTTACCCTAAATGTTAGTGTGGCTTCGTCCCCAAGGTGAAGGGTGCCGACGTTCCATGTTATCTTCGTGGGCGTGGCTATGACTGTACCCTGGGTCGGAACTCCAACGCTGTCGTAGGTGACATATGAAGAGATTATGTCTTCAACTATTACACTAGTAACATCGCTTCCGCCCGGGTTAGAGACAAGAATTGTCAGCTCGTAAATAGTTGTGGAACCAACCTCAGGTGGGTCGGGACCGCTGATAACGTTAGTTGTAGCCTTGTTCACGTACAGTTTGCCGGGTTCACCGACGATGTACACTGTGACTGTTGTGAGGCTTGTACAATAATTGTTGTCCTCGTCTACCTCAGTTATGGCGTGAGCGGAGTCGGCCATTGCCGATATTTGGTAGGTACCTGCAGACACTGTTGTCGTGTCCCACGCAAAGTGTACATGTGTGGTCGCGCCAGCGGCGAGGTTTGTCACGGTCTGAGAACTTGCCACTGGAGTGCCGTCGTAGTAGCAGGCGACTTGGAAAGTTTCTGTGAAGTCGCCCAAGTTTTTGACGGTTACATCTATGTCAACTGTGGTGCCCTTCGGGACGCTAGTGGCGTCCGGAACCTGGTCAATCGCCGCAACATCATGAACCTTAACGGGCTCCACGATGACGGATGCAGGTGCGGTGCACCAGTTGTCTGTTTCGTCAATCTCTGCTATTGCTGCTCCCGAGTCGGCCCAAGCCTTGATGGCGTAAGTACCGGGTGGTACTCCTGTGGTGTCCCAGTCAAACGTAAGTGTTGTAGAGTGACCAGCCGCAAGATTGGTTACATGCTGAGTTCCGACAACGCCTGTGTCAAAATAGCATGTGACATCAAAACTCTCGCTCTGCGTACCCTGATTCTGTACGCCCACGCTGATGGATACATGAGCACCTTGCGCCACCGTTGTCGGACTGGGTGTCTGACTTAAGGCGGCTACGTCATGTACGGCTATGGGCTGTTCTTCATCTGCATGGTCGGTCGTGGGACCTTGGTCCAAGTTGGGATTCATCTGGTCCGTAGCCCACGCCAGCCAGTAAGATGATGGGTTCCCGATGGAAGCCCAGCTGATGTACATTTCTATCTGGTTTGTAGCAGTTATTCTCCAGCCTCCAATGTTGGAGTCTGTGATCTTGTAATCTGCGGAATTGCTTGGCGGCCAGGGTTCATATTCACCAAAGTTACCATCATTGTTTGTATCGTGAACCTTGTACATTTCGCCCGCACCGTTGTGATCGGTGTCTTCCACGAAAACAACATACTCAGCCTCGAAAATGTTTTCGCCGCTGTAGTACAGGTTACCCTCAAGGTCTATGAACCACTTGTACCTACCCTCTTTGTTCGCGCCCCATTGACTCCCGGGCAGCGCGTAGCATTTCAACTTCAAATATAGGTAGTTGCTGTCAAATTGATAGTAAGCGTATTCAACGTCTCGCCAATCGTCACTAGGGCCATTTTCATTCTTGTCCCAGTCAATCTGAATCCATGACGACGGCCACGAAGGTGCTGAATGTGCACGTAATATTACAAAAGTGTTCAAGGCTAAAATCGCGATTAGAAGTGCACAGACTATTGAACAAGAATTCCATTTAGCTTGTTTCAACTGACTTCCCCTCCCCCCTAGGCAGTAGTCTATGTTGTACGGCTATGCGTATAAATCTTATGGAACGCTCTTCTATTGCCTCTGACATTATGCAAATGAGTCGGGAAGAGAAAAGACTTTGTTCATTTATGATGAAAACGTGCGCGTGTGTACGCCTGTCGAACTGGACTTGGTTGCATTTGATACTATTATTGCTGTCGACCGCTCATTCTGATATGATGGGAGGTCATGCGATAAATTTCTAATACAAGAAAAAACGCGCGGGCTAAGGATCTACGCAAAGGTTAATTGTGTAGTTGCCCAATTCTTGAATTGTTGAAGGGAGAGGGAAATACCTACGGGCAATGAGGTTCTGGTTGCAAGCGAATTCGTATCAACAGTTTTGGCGATAGTTCTTGTTTATTTTTTCCTTAAAGCGTACAGGTTTACGCGTGTTATTTATCTGCTTGGGCTTCCGGTTGGCTTCTCATTCTTGGCATCTTCTTACGTCTTTCTTGGGCTTTCCTCGTTTTATGAAAGCGATGTGATGGTTACAGAGCAGTTTCTGTGGTTGCGGTTGATCACGCAAAACTTCGGGTTTGCCTTTGTTGCTTTCGCTTACTACTTTTCTTCCAAGGCTGAAGGAGCAACAAGGCGTTCCTTATTCATAATTTCATTTGCTTCAGGTATGACCCTTCTTCTGTTTTTTGTCGCTGCGATCCTAGGTCCTCCCTTTCTCGAACTTCCGTCCGCTAGTGTTCTGGATGAATACTTCAGGGCCGGAAATCTCGCCCTTTTAGGGTATGTGATATATTATCTCGTTAGGCGTCTGGAATCGTATCATGAGCGAATTCCCGGTCTGTGGGCGCCCACGGCATTTTCTCTCATGTGGCTTGCTCAATACTCTTTGCTGATTTGGGGAATCGATGCAAGTCAAACCGCGTTTGTTTTTGCTCACGCAGCTAGATTAGGTTCTCTTGCTCTTTTCATACGTATTTACTACGCGTCCGGGAGGCCTCGGCAATGAAGGCGGAGAGACGCAGTAGGCTTCAGATTTACTTTGACATTCTTCAACTCTTATGCAAAAAAGCGGAAACAGGCGAAAGCCCCTGCCCAACCCGGATCGCGCACCAAGCCAATTTGTCTTATGACCGATTTAGAGATTGCTTGGACCAGCTTGTTCAGCTTGACATGGTTTCACGTCAGGGAGGAAGGCTTATTGTTACCAAGAAAGGCATCGAATACATTCAGTGGCACCGCAGAATGAACAGTTTTCTCAAGCAGATGGGACTTTTGTCATAAACATTCTTGGGGTTTGCTAGTAACCGGAATCAAGTTCACAAATGATGTTTGCCTGTATTATTCCTTGTCCTGCGCCGCGTTTAGTCGACTCGGCGTTCCACATGCATGCATCGATCGATTCGCATGTTCGCGGCTTATGGAGGCATCTTACTCACTTGGCGTCCATCCAGCTTATATATGATTCAAGTAGCAACTAGATTTGCGCATATTAAGAAGAAAGGAGAAAAAACACATGAAAAAAATAGTGAGTATGCTAGTAATTTCTTTGCTGATGCTTTCGACGATTTTTGCTATACCCCTAATACGTGCAACAGCAACTATTTCGACGGATAAGGCAGACTACTCTCCCACAGAAACGGTGACAATCTATGGTTCAGGCTTCGATCCAACTGCCACGGTAACCATTACCGTGACGAGACCGGATGGCAGTACAAACCAGTGGACTCTCACGCCAGATTCATCTGGCTCATTCACAACGAGTTACCTGCTCGACGGAATCCTGGGACTCTACACGGTCGACGCAACGGACGGAACGAATGCGGCGAGCACAACGTTCACAGACAAAGCGATATTCTCAGACTTATACGGCTACACACTCTTGCCGTCCGAAGGGTGGACGAAGGGTGACGTCAAAGGCTATTACGAGGATGATTGGGTTCCGTACATGATTGAAATCACCAGCTCCAAGGACGACTCATATCAGTTGACTGTGACAATTCGCCACGACTATTACGATGGAACATACTACGCACTGGACGATGTCGGGAACTGGCAGATGTCTAGAAACGGTGATCCAGAAACTCCAACTCATTCTGGTCTAACAGTTGTCGGCTCGGAGCTTGAATGGACATGGACGTTTACGATCAACAAAGACGACGATTGCATTTTGAAGGTCAAAGCACACATAGCAATTGGTGCTCACAACTGGCCTGGCGCCAAAATCCACACGAGGATATACGATATCACGTCAGACCCACATACCACAATAAATGAGGGAAACAAAGACGTTTCGTTGATGACAAAGGAACTTGAACCAGTACCAACTGAGGCAACGATCAGCGGCGTCAAGTACGACGACAGCAACGCGAACGGCATCAGGAATATCGGCGAAGTAGGGCTGCAGGACTGGACGATTAAGCTGTGGAAGGATTCTAGTTTTGTCACAAGCACGACTACTGGCGTTGCAGGCGACTACATCTTCACAGTGAGTGAAGCTGGACACTACAAGGTAACGGAGGTTTTGCAGGATGGATGGATGCAGACCGCTCCGACTTCGGGCTACCATGAGTTTGACGTTGCACCAGGCGATGTCATTTATGACAAGGATTTCGGCAACATTATGCTGGGTTCAATAAGCGGTGTGAAATTCGACGACAGCAACGCCAACGGCGTTTGGGACAACACTGAGGTCGCGGTCAAAGGCTGGGAAGTAGAGTTAACTGGCACAAATGTCCGCGGTGATGTAATAGACGTGCATGCTTTCACAGGGGCTGATGGCAAGTTCATCTTCGAAGGCCTCCTGCCTGGAACGTACACTGTTACCGAGATCTTCCCATTGCCACCCCCGAAATGGGCGGCTACGACAGCCACATCCTTTGCGCACGTACTGACGGAAGGCGAAGACTACACGGGTCCAGACTTTGGTAACATCAGGCTGGGCTCGATAAGCGGTGCAAAGTTCTACGATGCCGACATTGACGGAGTGTGGGATCTCGGTGAAGTGCCAATAGCAGGCTGGAAAGTTCACTTAACCGGGACAGACGTTCGCGGTATCTCAATAGACTTGTATGCTTTCACGGACAGCATTGGCAAGTTTGTCTTCAGCAACCTGTATCCTGGAACGTACACTGTTACCGAGGTCTTTCCTCCCCAGCCCCCGATCTACATAGCCACGACATCCACATCCTTTGCGCACGTACTGACGGAAGGCGAAGACTACACGGGTCTGAGCTTTGGTAACGTTTGCGTGAAGCCTGGTACTGGAGGTTTGACGCTGGGCTTCTGGTCGAACAAGAACGGCCAATCCCTCATAACTGCTTCCGACGTAACGGCACTGAATGCACTGAACTTGTTCACGCCAACCGGATGGACGTATCCACCGTTTTCTACTATTGCGTTGAACACCGCTAAAACCCAAATCAAGAACTACTTGCTCAGCGCCACTGCCGTGGACATGAGGTGGATGCTCTCCGCACAGCTGATCGCCACAAAACTGGACGTTCTGCATGGCTTCCTTACCGCGTCAACAATGGTCTACGTCGGCATCTCGACATACGTTCTGACAGGCTTCATATCGATAGGAGAGATCATCAACAATGCAAAAGCAGCATTGCTGAAGCCTCATCCTGCTTTCAGAGCTGAACAAGAGTACTGGAAGAACCTGTTGGACGGACTCAACAACAACCGACTACCATTCGTCTGCCCGGCTCCCTGCCCCTTCAACTACACTTAAACGCCCTAGGCTGACAGCCAAAACCACTCCCCCTTTTTATTGTACTGTTGCCGACTACGTGTGTAGTCCATTCTAGGTTAAGGCAATCGTGAACTTTGAAGATTTAAGTTTGCATTCTCAGATTGAAACATCTCGTTTACTCCTTGCGCGCGCGACGCCTCAAAACAAAAGCTGATCTTCTTCTCAAGGAACTAGGCCAACGTCTGCTCTGAGCTCAAATGAGCGCGCGCAAACTTGCATACGAGAGCTAGCTACAAAAACTTCCAAAAATAGTCTATATGCAATCTCTGCCCCTCTGACCGAGCGGGAACAGGTATGTCAACAGGTATAGTATATAAACTATCGGACGTCGATGTTTCCGCCGCGCGCTTGTTTTGCCAATTATTTCTGAAATCGAAGAGACTGTCCTATTTCCCGTTGCGCATGTAGACCCTTACCGTGGCTTCTGCTGAGTTGCCCAAAATGTCATAAGCCCTTACACTGATTGTGTGCCACCCGCTCTTGACCGATTTGCTGTTCCAAGAGTAGGCGTAGGGTGTGGCGAACACCGTGCTCTTCAGGACACCATCAATGTAGAACTCAACTTTGCTTATCCCATAGGCGTCATTTGCTGAAGCCACTATTTTTATGGACCTTGAGACCTGCGAACCATTCGATGGACTGTCAATTATGACCGTGGGAGGAACATTGTCGACAGCATTTGAAACGGTGACTGCTATTGGGTTGGATTGGCCGACGTTATTGGCTTGGTCGTAGGCTCTAGCCATCAACGTGTGATTTCCATTCGAACAACTTGCCGTGTTCCAGTAGAATTCGTAGGGCGAAACAGTGTCATTGGCAAACAGCTGCCCGTCTAGGTACGCTTCGACCTTTGAAACAGTCACGTTGTCTGTTGCGGTCACGTTGATGGTGATGTCTCCTGAAACAGTTGTTCCATTATTTGGATATTGTATCGTCACTTCAGGTGGCGTGGGACCTCCCGGTGGCGGTGAGCCGACGGCCGTTCTCAGAGCGTATGAGGCGTTGATTCTGCCCCAGCCATAATGTTGATCGTAGCCTGGGTCGCCCAAGTCTGCAGCCGTCGATTCAAGAATGCGCTCAACTTGGACGGGGGTGAGAGACTTGTTTGCGGAGAACACTAGTGCCGCTAAGCCCGCAGTCAGAGGCGCTGAAAACGATGTTCCGCCTACGTTGCCGTAGCCTCCACCCTTAAGCGTAGTGTATATAGCGGAGCATGGCGCGGACAAGTCTATGTAAGGACCGTAACTCCCCCAGCTTATGTCATCGCTGGTTGTTCCGGCTACAGAAATGATGTAGAGGTTGTCTGGATCAGACACGTAAGCGCCTGTGTTGCCGCCGGCAGCAAAGACTAACCCGCCTTTGTCCATAAAATACTTTGCCGCGCTCGAAAGAGCGCTTCCACCGTATATCCCGAAACTCACGACCGCCACCTTGGCGCCCCTCTCGGCCGCATATACCAGACCTTGAGATAACATTGAGTAAGATGCGTAGCCACTCGGACCAGTGACTCTCACGGGCAACAGTGAGGATTGCCACGCTATAGATGCGATACCGATGCTATTGTTTGTCACGGCGGCAGCCACGCCAGCGACAGCGGTTCCGTGGCCGGTCAAATCGGTAGTGTCGTTGTTGTTATCGTAAAAGTTCCAGCCACTTAGCAGTCGAGGAGCCAAGTCGGCATGGCTGGAGTCGACACCGCTGTCCAGAACTGCAATTACAGTGTTTGAATCTCCTTGAGATACGTTCCATGCATCTGGTGCTCCTATCTTTTTCAGATGCCACTGAAAACCGTAGTACTGGTCATTCGGCACCTGTGAGGGAGCAACCAAGAGATTCTCTTCGACCAAGTCAATCCTTGGATCACGCAACAGAACACTTTCAGCATCTTGCAACGGAATTGATGTCCGCACCACGAGAATGCTTAGTTCAGGAATTTTGTCTACAGCTTCAAGCCGTAGTGAAGTTAAGACTCTGGAAATATCGTTAACTCCAGGCTTAAATCTCACCAGTAAAGTTTCACTGGAACCCGTAACTGGAGTAACAGCCGCGAACAACATGATAGCTAGGCATGGAAGCGAAACAATCACAGAAAATGCCCGAATTGTTTGGTTCATGTTCTCGATCCCCGGAAGACAATCAGTATTCAAAGCATTAATTTGTAGTGTTTATTACGATTTAATAAGCCTTCTGTCACAACCGTAGAACACAAATACGCACCATCGCGCGCGCAAAATCTTGTGCGCGTTGACATTTGTGAAGGGTGCCTCTGCCCTCGGGACAGAATAGACAAGTGACAGATCAAAAACAAGAAGTTATTCGTGTTTGTTGAAGTTGACGATGGCTATGGCGATGTCTCGCATGTTACAAACGCCGTCGTTGTTCACGTCTGCGTTCGCGTTCCAGTTAGCTGAGTTTGGTTTGCTGTTGAAACGGATTATCAGATAACTGATGTCTCGCATATCGCACTTTCCATCATAAACACCTAGTGTCGGGCCTGAAATGTCTCCTGGAACCCCAACGTGAACTGGAGCAATGCATGTGACCTTGTTGTCCGCGACATAAGTTTCATTTAGAACTGGTTCCGCGTATGCACTTATTGTCCAGTTGCCCTTGGAAAAGCCAGTGGTGTTCCACATGAACGTCATGGTTGTGAAAGTGCCCGTTTCCAGCATGACAGGTTGCATCTCGACCTTGGTGTTGTTGGCGTAAACGGTGACATTGCAGGTTTCAGGGTAGTCGCCTGGATTTGCTGCTGTTGCGCTTATGTTTAGGCTGTAGCCCAGGCCAACAACGGTCTTGAAAGGCGAAACGTTCATGATGGCTACGTTAGGCTGAGGGGTATGAGGATTCATGAGGGGGTATCTGTCTCGATTGTTGGCGTCGATGACGTATGGTGTGTCTCCTATTCCGTCGCTTCCAGATTCATTCTGAAAAGGACCAATGTACGAGTCTGTGCCAGTGTAGTCGCTCCAGTAGCTACCGCCAGAAGGGTAACCGTCATCCCACGTATTATTTGAGTCAATCGTGTAGACTTGAAGCGCCTTGCTCAGCATGTTGTTATGTGAAATTCTGTTCCCATTCGAATCCCATATGTGGACGCCCGCATCCTTGTTTGCTGTCACATTATTGCCGGACAAGGTATTGTTAGAGGAAAACCATAACTCAACTCCGTTACCGTTAGTCTCAATTTCGTTTCTGGACAATACATTGTTGGAGGAGAAGGTGAGCCAAACGCCCTTACTGTTGTTTAGCGCGCGCGCTCTCACATGGTTCACAGATAACACGTTATTGTTGGAAAAATAGTCGAGCCCGATTCCATCTTCACTGTTAGTCACGTTGTTTCCATACAAGGTGTTACCAACAGAAGCGTTGAGATAGATGCCGTTATGGAAGCCTTCAAGTATCATGTCCCTGACTGTGACATTGCTTCTGCCCAAAAGTGTTATGCCGTCCTCCACTCCGCTTCCTTCCATGACATAACCACCTCCTTTTAATACAATGTTGTTTCTTTCCACAACAATGGAACCGGTTATGTTTCCAGAAAGCACGTAAGTGACACTGTCCGCCATGATGACAGGCGCCATAGGTGGATCGATACTTCCATCGCTTCTTATGTAGATTGTTCCCTGTGCCCCAGCAGCCTGAATGCAGGACATCAGAACCAGTGTTTCGAAGATAAGTAGAGCCAAAGCAATTCCAGAAGATCCCCTGTGCAAAGCCTTCTTTCTCTCCTAGGTAATTAACGTGCAAAACCAAGATAAACACTTTGCCAATTTCCCAAGAACGTCCTCGGCACGCGCTTCAACCAAAAAGATCTGTAACCTCTAATGACGCGCGCCTGCATAATTGACCCGATTCTGGAGAAACAATAGATTCGAAAGAAGAAGCTCAATTTGGAGGACATTAGTAGGCGCACCGTGACGGCGTTTTAAACAGGCACGTGCTCGAACTCAGTGGGATGCAAGTTGAACGGCAAGCTCTGATAGAAACCTTTTCTTGGTGCAGTCTCTCTCTATCAGAATGCTGTTCGTGCACGATATCAATAGGGGGAAATTCTCTGGCAGGAAAAAGAGTGCTATTTGTTTGTAGCGGTAACATTGACAGGAGTCCGACTGCTGAAGCTTTATTGAGACAAAAAGAAGGCTTTGAAGTCAAATCTGCAGGCACTTGGAAGGGTGCTCGAACAGTTGTATCCAAGGAATTGATTGATTGGGCTGACATGATTTTCGTTATGGAGGAACATCACAAAGAAGCGTTAATTAGGATTTGATCAAAATGCTGAAGCAAAGACCATTGTGTTGGGCGTTGATGACCATTACTTGAAGGATGATCCAGAACTAACAAGAATCTTGAAGGAAAAACTATCAGAATATCTCGGCACAGTCCAATAATGCGCGCTTTCAAAAAGAGTACTGGATCACCTCTTCGGTGGATTATAGGTCCTTCATTGCGCTTAGCCCGCGCTAAACTACAGAGCTCCGAGAGTGAAGCATGCTCACTATTCAGAAAATAGAAAAATGGGAAAAAAGCCAAGTCATTCGTGCTTGTTGAAGTTGAGTATGCCTATGGTTATGTCTCGCATATTGACTACGCCGTCACTATTGATGTCAGCGTTAGGCTTCCAGTTGGGCGAAGACGGGTTGGTGTTGAATAGAAGTACAACGTAGTTGATATCTCGCATGTTGCACGCGCCATCATAGACTCCTGGTGTGGAGCTTGATACGTCTCCAGGAATTCCAACGTGAACTGGAACATTGGAGATGTATTTGTTGTCTGCAATGTAGGCTTCGTCTGGGACTGGTTCCGCATAGGCACTAATAGTGTAATTCTCCTTTGCGAAGGAGCTGGTGTTCCAGATCACGGAAAGCGTTACAGACGACCCACTTGCCAGCTCATCAATCTGCAGCCAAATGGTTGTTATGTCAGCGTGAACCACTGTGTTGGAGATTTCATTGAAGGCACCATAATTCTTCACGGCAACTTCGATTGACATACTATAGCCCTGTCCCACAATGGTTTTTGACGGTTTGACATTGAATACAGCTATGTCGTGACCATCGTAAAGAAGCGTCACAGGTTTTGCCGCTTGTTTGTCATTGTTTGAGAGGTTAACTTCTCCTTGAACAACACTTGCTGAAGCGAGGATCGCGTAGTCTCCTTTCTCATAGCCGTTCGTATTCCAAGTGAACAGGAGGTTCGCCGAAGAACCACTCTGCAATGAGACAGTTCGATTCCCAATCGTTTGAGAGCCTGAATAAACCGTTACATTGAAAGTCTCATCGAAAACACCTACATCGTGGACAGTAACATTGATGTTGACAAGACTTCCAATCGACGTTATCATTGGCGAAGGTTCGACACCGAAAACGGCCACATCATGTAAAAAGTCTAAGTAACAATAACCATCTGAGACTTGACAAGTAATCTGCGCTTCATTGTGATCAAGCAATACTTCATCGTGTAGGTTTAAAGGAGTCTCCCCTGCGTCCGAGACGAGAAAGGTTACGGTTGCCAAAACCCCGCCACCACTGATTCCAGGGATCTGGCCCATAAGGGTGCAATCAATAAGAATGTGTCCTAGAGCCTCGTCCAAACGATAGATGAAGAAAGTGCTTCCGCCTGTGTTAAGAAATGCGCCTTCTGTCACGGCAATGGTGCCCAACAAAGACGCACTCCAGTTCAATTCTATCTCCCAAGCATAAAGATCAATAACATCTGTAACAGTGACATCTATGCTGAAGGTTTCACCCAAGTTAGTGCTTATTAATTGAGGAACTACGCTGACTGTTGTTGTCGCAGATCGGGCGATATTCACCCAAGTCGGCATAAACAACACTGATAACATCAACGATAAAGCTGTCAACAATTGGAAGCGCGAGTGAAATCTCAGTTTCTTGACGATCTGTTCCCCTTCCCCCAACACTTACGGAGCTATCATTGTTAATTTACATTACTATAAGAAAGAAAAAAGGGAGAATTATTCCTATCCTTCTATGTTCGCGGCGATGGTGGTCAAGTCACCTATATCTATTCTGTCGTCGCAGTTCACGTCGGCCTCATGATCGTAGTTGAAGGTCCCAGGAACCAGTCTGAACCTCGTTGCTATCCTTACTAGATCTCTGATGTCAACTTTTCCGTCATTGTTTATGTCAAACATTTTTATCTCGAGGTAAGCCATTCTATTCCATACCACGAAACCACTCAACGAAGCCATGCCTGTGATGTTGAGTTCGAATCTGCGCCAATTGTTGAAAACTCTGAGCTCGCCTGTAGCAAGTTCTGAAAGATAAGGCTCAACGTCTCTGTCTACGTACAGCAGGGTACCGTTCTCGTTAACATACACGCTCACTGTCATTTTGGTGACATTCCACAGTCCCGTTATTGATAAGTCGTAGTCGGTACCATTCAACGCGATGTCTGATGTATTGAGGACTAGTCGGGCTGCATAGTGAACGAAAGTGAAGTTTTCAGTTGGCCTTCGTGAACAGTTCATACGAGGCATATCTGTGGACCAGGTGGCGTGCACCTGAGCCCATTCGCGGGATGTCCCATTCATGTCTATCATTCTAACGTGAGCATTGATCCATCCGAAAGCAGGGTCAGTTCCCCAATCATGAATGATTCCCCTTGTTCGAATCCAGAGACTCCGGTTCTGTGTTTCGTCTGCTTGGGCAAGTGTTGGAATAAAAGCCCAGGTTCCGGCTACTATTATCGCGAGCAATATTACAGTGATGTTTTTCTTCAATCTTCTCGCCTCAATTCCTGAGTAACTATTGTAGCAAAGGCAAATAAAAGCATTTCTAAGGCTCTTTTTGCTTTTCACCGCTCAATAGTGTTTATTTTCGTTGATAAACGTTTACTACTGTTTAGTTTGGCTTTTGTACCGAGATTTTGGTTCTAAAAATAATAAGCGTCTTGTTCCCTTGCATTCAGCCAATATTGCGCGCGCGATCAATGCACGAGCCCAAACAAAACCCGCACAGTCAAAACTGAGAATTCATGGAATTGAATCTGCAATTTACAATTCTTAAATATGCCCTGAAACAAGTTCTTTGTAACGAATTGCTATGAAAATCTTTGCTATGATGCTCACCTTCGCACTTTGTCTGCTCGTAGCTCCAGCGGGTTTGGTTCGTTCCCAGAACCAAGTCGAATATTACGTTAGCGTTGAAGCAAATGGAACGGCAGACTGGACCATAAAGCAGACACTCCCTCTGAACGCGTCTTATGATGACCTAAATGCCTTCCAATTCAAAATAGAATCGCTCTTGAGAAATGCAGTGAGCAGCACCTCAAGAAACATGACTGGGATCGTCAATTCAATGACTTCAACCGCAATGGGTTCATACATTCTTGTTGAATACGAGTTCTACTGGACAGACTTCGGTGAAAAAGAGGGCTCGAACGTAGCAATTGGTGACGTCTTCCACGCATCAGGGTTTTTCACTCAACTTTATGGAGACGGCAAGATTTTCATCAGCTATCCTGCACAATACGTCATCGAGACCGTCACGCCTTCTCCTTCAAAACGAGATGATTCAAATCGGTTATTGGAATGGCCAGGAACTGCTGACTTTGACTCAAACGTGAATATTGTCCTAAGGCTCATCGAACCTGGTTTCAATTTGATCGAAGTCCTTGAGCAAAACGCAATGCCCATCGCTAGCGTAATTGCAGTCGTCGGCGGATTCACAGGAATCATCTATCTGCTTCGACGTCGGAACAGAAAGACAAGAAAACCAGAAGAAATTTCTCCAACCAGGAATCAGCTGATGCTGGAGACCGAAGAAGAGAAAGTAACAAAGCTCCTGGAATCGAAGGGCGGCAACATGTATCAATCAGCAATAACCAACGATTTGAGATTCTCAAGGGCTAAAACAAGCCTACTCCTTTCAAGTCTTGAACGCAAGGGGATCATCAAGAGATTCAAAAAAGGCCGGGACAAGATAGTGACACTTGTAAAAATAAAAAAAACAAGAGAGTGATCAACAATAACCAGGCTGACTTCAAGAGCACGTTGCGGCTTTCTCGTATTTCTGTTATCATCAGTTATCGTTGTTGCTATGGTCAAGACGCCAGTCAGCCAGGCTTCCGAGACCACCGTAAGCGTGGAACCCATTGAAAGCTCAGCCAATGTTGGCGAGAAATTCGCGGTCAACTTTACGATCTGGTCTGTCCAAAACCTCTATGGTGTTGGATTGACTCTTAAGTGGAATACGTCGATCTTGGGACTTGAGGTTTTCGATGTCCGGTTCGGAGAGTCAGACGGAGTATTGTTCAACCCTATCTATATTGCAGAGAATCTAACGGTCGATGGCAGTTACTATCTGTCGGCTACCTCAACAAACCCTGCACCATCCTTCAATGGCAACGGCAACATAGCGAAACTAACCTTCAGAGTGCTGGTTCTGGGTGAAACCAAGATTGACCTTCAAACTCAATTATACGACTATCCTCCGCCTGACAGAGACCCGCGCACGTCCCTCCCAATTGTGCACACAACAATAGACGGGATCTTTAGCGGAATTGTCCCCGAGTTTCCGAATGCGGCCACCTTCTTAGTTTCTTTCATTCTTGTGTTCCTGCTAACACTCTGGGTCAAGAAGACCTCCCGAATGCGAACCTCGAAAAACCTATTAGTGGACAGGGGCGCTCTTACATTGAAATCAGATATCAAGCAAAGTCGTAGATGCCACGATAGAAAAGTTGGAGGATACGTTGGTCGGCTAGCATGAAAAGGAAACTTGTCATTCCCCTTTCCATCTTAATAATATCCGCGGTGATCATAGTACTTCTTCTCATGAATCGCACTCCTTCGTTGGCTAGGGTCTATGTGGATCCGCAGACAGTTGAAGAAGCTGTGTATCAGAATTTCGTGCTTAGTCTAAGTGTCTCAGATGTGGCGAACCTCTACGCTTGGGAGGTCAAGCTGTCCTATGATCATACGATCTTGGAATTTGTGAATACTGTAGAAGGAAGCTTCCTAGGTGGCAACGATGTGACATTCTTCACTTACAAAGTGAACGACACCAATGCCTTCATATTGATAGACTGTACGTTGCTTGGTAACCTCTCTGGAGTCAACGGTACAGGAACATTAGCAACTATAGAGTTTCACGTTATACAGAGTGGAAGTTGCGATCTAAAGTTGTACGACACAAAATTCCTGGATCCATCTGAGCAGATCATAGAACACAGCGCAAACAGCAGCCACTTCTCTGCGGCCTCTTAGTCCACGCACCAATTCAAGATTCCGTATTTTGTATCCAAACTGGCAGACATTTTTCTGACCACATAGGTGGCTCTCTCCGGGAGGCCTTGGAAAGAAGCGCAGCAGGGTGCGAAGCGCGCGGCCATTGAAGGCAGAGGCAGTTCCTCAAGTTCTCTGATCAGTATTGCCGCCGGAGTTGGATGCAGACGTTGGAAGATATTGAAAAACAAATGACCTTTGAGAATACCAAGACAATTTTGATTTGTTACAAACAACTTAGTGCGCCCTCAGAGTATCCACGCATAGAAGCTTTTTACGGCGGGCTGTAACTCAGGATTGCCAAGCAGATGTCACGCATGTTTATGACGCCATCGTCGTTCACATCCAAAACAGGATTCCAAGAAGAATCCCCCGACCGTGTGTTGA
>Ga0315288_10002661_pt1 | contig 22985 bp, 22 predicted proteins | sample YL17G11_20_MG_FD_203454 | JGI IMG/M metagenome (GOLD analysis project Ga0315288, IMG submission 203454) | Sediment microbial communities from Yellowstone Lake, YNP, Wyoming, USA - YL17G11_20 | ecosystem: Environmental > Aquatic > Freshwater > Lake > Sediment | place: USA: Wyoming | collected...
CGTCGACGTCGTCGAGCAGAACCAGCAGCGCCACACCAGCGCTCGTAACACCGGTGCTGACGCCGGCCGCGCCAGCGGCACCTCTGGCTGCTGCTGCTGCTGCTGCTGCTGCTGCTGCTGCTGCTGCCGCCGGTGCTGAAGCACCACTCACCGTGGTCGATTCCGATGTTATTCTGCGCGATTTGATGACGCGCGCCACCGCGCAAGGCTTCTTCGCCGAGCAAAACGCACGCGGAGCACGTGCGCTTGCCATTTCCGTCGACACCGAGCGCCAGAAACGACTGGCTGCGTCGGTGCTCGCGAAAACACGCGAAGATAAATACAACGCCAACGATCCAGTGCTGCCCGTCGACGTGTATCGCGGCTTCGCCAACTGGGTCTACGCGTCGCAGGACAAGCACGTCGTGTATCTGGACGCGCGCGTCGACCGCATCGTCGGCGACATTGACTAGCGCAATACGCGCAATAAACGCACCGACTGCATTGTGCCAACGGCGCCAGCGATTGTTTTTCACCACGCGCTGTAGCCGGCGCACATGTCCAACGCACCAGCACCACCACCACCACCACCAGCCAAACCAAGAAAGCGACCATCGTGGGTGTTTCTGATGTTCGATGAACTCGACGAGACGCGCACAACGACGTCGATCGACGTGTCACATAACCCGGCGAGCGCCGTCGTGCAATTCAACACGGGCGCGCGTGCGCATCGCAAGAACGGCAAGCGCCGCCGGCGCGACTGGAAATTGGAGGAGTGGGTGGGTCCGTTCGCACGCCGACGCGCCGCGCTGGCGTTCCAAGCACGCTGGGCGCGCTCGCCGTGCGCGTTTGCCGTGCGCGCGCGCCGTGGCGCCGAGTTGGCACGCGAGCAGAACCTCGACATCTTCTCGTTTCACAGCGCAGAACTCGCCGCAGCGCTCGAGCAGCCGCCGTCGGCACCAGCAATGTCAACCGCAAAAAAAAATAAAATAAAATGACAAAAGTTGGCGACATACTCGTTGTGCACCGAGTTCTCAAGTTCTACCAGGTTGTATCGCTTCGACCAACGTTCACGATCCGCGAATGCAAAATAGACGGCGAGAAGTTTCGCGACGGCTCGATGAACTTGAAAATAGTCACCGGTGAATTTATTGGAGACGTGATAGAGCCGGTGGCAAATTCTCAAGAACATATGAGCATCACCGGTGTCGGAGAGTTAGAGCACACATCCAGCCCATCCGATGATCGCACATATCACTACGATGCGCGACACGTGACGAGCGCAGATTATGCACGCAAAGGCGAACTTGATCCATGCGAGGTGAAAATAAACGCGCACAGCATTTGAGTGTTTTTAAATATCATCGAATTGGCAGCGCGGGCGCGTCGCGTTTCGCCATGCACCGAGCGAGCGGCGCCACAACACGATGTCCGAGCGGCGGCAGCACGTTGAAGAGATGCAAGCACAGGCCCTGACAGAAACCATAGCGCTCGACGGCGGAGGCCCACTCGCCACGGCGCTCGCGAAACTCGCCCTCAACATAGCACAGATGCGCGCTGGGCACCGAGTCGGGCGAGAATGTCGCATTGCAGAACGCGCGCGCGTCTGCGAGAAACGTCGCCGCAGACGCGTGCGCCAACGGCGCGTGCTCGACAGCGAGACGCGCAAACGCGTAGGCGATGGCGTAGGCCGTCTCGAATGCAAAGCGAACCGAGAGCAGGAATCTCCCCTTGGAGAGCGAGCGATCCCAGATGCGCGCCAGCACTTCGGGCTTCCACGTGAGCAGCGTCGCGCGCAGTTCGTCGTAGTCGAGCAATTGCAAGCGGCTGGCGTCGTCCAGCACCGAGCGGTAGACGGCGTTGACGTGCGCATCGGTGAGCGAGCCGTCGGCCATCAGTGTCGCGCTGCGCAGGCATTTCAACTCGAGCGCGGCGTGGAAATACTCGAGCCGGCAGCACAACGACATCGGCTCCGACACGCCGGCGCCAAAGCACGCAACGAGCGAATCGTGTGCGCGTTCGGCGCGCGCGTCGTCACGCAGTGCGCAGTGCACACGAACGGCGAGAATGAGACGCGACAAGCCGGCGCTTTCGGCGTTGGGCGAGTCGCGCGTCGCCGCCGCGTTGTGCGCATCGCCGAATCGCGTCGTGCACTCGTCGAGCAACACGAGCGCCTCGGCGTGCTGGTCGGCGGCGAACTCGTTGTCGGCGCTCTCGATTAGCACCAGCGCCGACACGCTCGGGCGCACCGCGGCGCGCTGCGAGAACTGCTGAAGCGCGCGGAAGATCGTGCGTGCCATTTCGTGTTGACGCACATGCCGCAGACCGACGGCCACCTTGAGCCAAGCGCCAGCGCTGACATTGGCATCGTTGGCCAGAGACTTGAGTGGCGAGATCGAGAGGAACTGCTGCGCACGCACACGCGCCGCGAGCATTTCGAAACGCTCGGAATCGCGTTTCTCGAATGCCTCGAGCAAGCGACCAACCACATCGCCAGACGGCGCGGCGGCGACGCGTTTAAACTTGTGCGACACCGGATCAACCTCAGTGTCGACGAGCATCTTGCAAATAACCGCATGCTTGCGGCGGTAGACGTCCGTGTCGAACAGATCGCGACACCAAAGCGAGCAGACACGAAATCCGCATCCGCGCTCGCAGCGCTCGCGCACACCGCGCTCCTCGACCGGTCGCGGACTGAAACAAACGCAGCACAGTCTCTCGTGTGGCGCGTAGTCGGATGTTGAAAATGGCAGCAATTCGTTCATATTCTAGGTTTTTGGTTGGCGTGCGTGCGCGCGCGCGCGCGCGCGCCGACCGACGCGTTGTCGACGCGAAAAACAAACAAACAAACAAACAAATGACTTTCACCACAATTCAAGGTTATTTCGAGGTGCCAGAGGTTCTCAAGACCAAGAGTGGCTTCATCGAAGAGCCGAGCGTGGTGTTCAATCCGCCCGTCGGATGTCGCGTGAGCGGGCGTGCGACGGCAACCTATGTCTACGAAGAGGCGCTCGCGCCGCGCATGCTTGTCAAGTTGCGCGTCACCAGCAAAACACACAGTGCCGGTGTCATTCTCGAGTTCATCAACTCGTCGAGGTTCGGCGTCTACAATGTGCGCACGAAGATTCCTACTGGCTTTCACATGGAGAAGGTCTCATTCGCGTTTCGCGATCGCAACGAATGCCCCAACGCCCCATCGTTCGCCGTGGAGATTTCATTTGCGTTTGATCTTCTGCCCAAAGAGCCCGACTTGGTTGCGCTGGCCAAGGCCAACGAGACTGACTGTGTTATCTGCCTCGAGCGGCCGTCGTCGGTGCTCATCAAGGATTGCGGTCACGCCATCCTCTGCGAGAACTGTGTGACCAAGTTTCTCGACAACGTCGACGCGTGCTGCCCGATTTGTCGCAAGAAGTGCTCGCATCTCACTCGATTGGATGGCACCGATCCAGCGCTGTTGAAGAAAATTAAAATCTAGCGAATGCGCCGCCGCCGCCGCCGCCGCCGCCGCCGCGGCGTTCTTTATTTCTTATCGTCTACGTCATCGTCGGCATCGGCACGCGCGTGTCTCCGCCTCCTCTTATTGGCGTCGACACGCGCCGGCTCCTCGTCGGAATCGTAGAGTGGGAGCAGTTCACACGGCGGTGGCGGCGGTGGCCGGCGGCCGGGCGCGCGCTGCGCGCGTGCGATCGTCGCGTGCCGCAGTTTGTAGACGTCGAGGTCCTCGTTGTCGATGAAGCACTGGCAGTTGGCGAAATACGCGTAGCGATAGCGCACCTGCAGCGCGCACAGCGTCGGTGATTTGAGTGGCAGGAGGATGCGCATCGGCGACGAGCGCGCGATGAGCCGATCGACGGGCGTGCCAAACGTCTTGTCGGCGGCCAGTTCCTCGTGCGACTTGTAATACTCGCATGCCAGATGCTGGAACTCGGCGATCTCGCTCATCGCCTGGCGCTGCTCCTTCTCGTCGCGCAGCCGGCCCAGTGTGGGCTGTTGCACGGTGGCGGCGCGCACGTCGTCGACGTAGGCCTTGCTCAACTCGGCTTTGACGGCGGCACGGAGCGCGCGCGTGTCCGTCTCGGCGACGATGTTGAACGCCAGCAGGCCGAAATACGACGCTTCGACGTTGATTTTGAGCACGACTTCGAGTGTGCGCGCGTCGTAGCGGAACTGCACGCACACCAACGACAGGCCACTCTCGCGCATCGAACGTCGAACAGCGTCTCCCAGCGGCACCGGTGGCGAACGCTCGGCGCCGGCCAACAACGACTCGCGGTAGAGCGCGTTGGCGTAGTTGAGGAACGCACCGTGCTGGCTGTGATATTGCAGCGAGCGGCGCTCGTCGCGCAGCATCATGAAGTAGGGAAACTGCACTTGTTTGATCATGGCGGGCGTTGGCTGCGCGACGACACTCGCCGTCGATGGATCGTCGGTCGTGCGCACCATTGCCGCGCGCACGTCGAGCAGCAGCGTGTCTTCGAGTGAGTGCGCGTGCTCGTTGGCCGACGATTGCTCGCTGCTCACAAAATTGCGCTGCTGCTCGACTGGCTGATCGGAACCACCACCACCACCACCAGACTTCTTGGCATCGAGCCAACTGCGTGGGTTCTGCTGCGCGTAGCGGAGATTGGCGGCGCCCGTCTTGTAGATCGACGGCGACGTGGCCGACGTGCTGGCGTGCGCCGCCGCCTCCATGCGTCGCAGCAGTTTCAACTGCGCCTCGTCGTTGGGCCGGACGGCGTTCTTCTCGATCAACTCGGCCATGAAGTTGATGCCCGAGTAGATGCCCTGGCGCTGCGCGGGCGTCAGTCGATACATGGGCGGCGTCACCGGCTGCAGGCGATTCTGCTCGGCGCCCACGAGTTGCTGCAGCGAGTCGAGCCGGCGGCCGAAACGCTCGTCGAGTTCGGGCAACTGGTAGCGCGGACGCATGCCCGGCCCGGGCAAGTCAAAGTTGCCCTCCTCGATGACGTCGATGCGCCGGTTCTCGCGGCGCTCCTCGCGCTCCTCGGCCGCCTGGAGGCGCTGGAATTGCTCGACGGTCATCGATGGCACACTGAATGTGCCATCGCTGTTTGCCGACGCGCCTCCGCCGGCGCGTGTGGTCGTCGATGATGACATTTTTCACTCTCGCTAATTAAAGATGGTGTGCGCGCGTGTGTGTTTTCCAGTTGAAAAGGGAGACGAAGCGTCAATTCATTTCATCCGACGTCGAGGCGGTGGTGGTGGTGGTGGTGGTGGTGCTGTTTGCAACAGTTGATGAGGCAGTGGCCGCCGCCGCCGCCGCAGCCGCTGCCGCCGATGAGGCTGCTGGTGCCGGTGGCGGATAAAGGGCAAACAAAGCATAGGTGTTGAGAATCAGTCGGCGCATCTCGTTGCCTTCGGTCTCGTCCTCGATGACGCGCTCGGGAAACACCGTGCGCACCGTGTCTATGAGCGCCGCCAGCGTCGTGAAGCGCATCAGCGACGAGAAGCCGGCAAAGTGCATGCCGTGCGAATCGAACAGGTAGAACACACCACGCTGCATGCCGATCGCCAACGACGTCGTGCCCACCGAGATGACGCCGGCGAACGCGGCCGGCGAGCGCGCCAGCGCACGCGCCAGCGCCTGCTCGAGCGTCGGCGTCGACGCGGCGGGCGTGTCACCGCCGTTGTTGGTGCCAATCATCGACGCTCCGTGCAGCGGACCGCTGAACTCCTCGGTGTCGATGTGCATGTATTTGAGCGCCGTCGCGAAACTCGTGCTGCGCGCCACTTCGACGGCCATCATGAACGTGCTCTGCGGCATGCCCGTCACCGGATCGGGCGCGAGACGCGCGTCACGCCAGGGGCGCCAGATCGACGCGCCCTTCTTCAACACCTCGAGCCAGTTGAGACGCATCATCAGCATCTCGTCGGTCGTGCACTTGCTCTGCATGGCCGCCGTCACAATGCGCATGGCGGCGGCGAACGCGATCGCCGTGCACGCGTTACTCGCGTCTGGATAGACGAACTGCGACACACACGGCGATTTGACCAGCACGCCATCGGAGATGCGGTAGGTGGGCGCGGAACCGGGCACCTTCTCTTCTTGTTGACTACCTGGTGGGGCGGATACTGATGACGACGACGACGTTGAGGCAGACGGTGACGGCGGCAGCGGCGGTGACGGCGGCGGTGTTGGATAGTTGCGTTCTGGCACCGACTGTTGCCGAGACAACGACGATCCCGGTTGCGGTGGCGGTTTCGGTGTTGCTCTTCTCAACGGCTCGACGAGCAGAGAAGAGTAGTCGTCACCGTCGTCGTTGTTGTTGTTGTTTACATCCTCGTCCATCGCCGTAGACTCAAAAGATGGCGGCGGTGGCGGTGGCATTGTTGGCGGTGGCGGTGTTTCGTTGGTGGGGGCGATGTTGATGTTGACGCTGCGCAGCGCTTGTGAGAGACGAACCGCTCTGATGCGCGCCTTCTCGGCCTCGAGCGAGTCGACGCGGCCGCTGGCCACCTCGGCGAACAGGAACGCGAAGAACGACTCCTTGTGCACGAGGCCCGACTCGAGGCGCACGACGTCGAGCAGCGCCTTGACGAGCACCTGTTCGGGCAGGCCGAAATTCTGCCGGCCGTAGGCACGCACAACGTCGCGCACACTGGCAAACGTGTGCACGTCGAGTTGCTGCAGACCGCCAGTGTGCGCGATGTTGGTCGACGTCACCTCCAAGTCGCGCGCCTCGATGCAGTTCGCCTCGAGTCGGTGCTGCTCCAACACGTGCGCCTTGATGATGGCCGGCTCGTGGCGCTCGGCGATGGCGGCCAGCGACGCGTCGCGCTCGGCGTCGAGATTGCGGCGTTCCTTGTGGTAGAGTTGTCGCGTGCCCACCATAGCCTTGATGAATAAAGCCGACATTGACGGCGTCGCCGAAGCCGGCGTCGATGCGCTTGTCTCGGGCATTTTCTCTTCGGCGGCGGCGTCGTAGCCGGAAACGTATTTCGTCAACGGAAAAGCCGTCGTTGAAAATGGATCGACAAGCGCGCCGGCGCCGACCCACGACACGCGTTTGTCGTTGCCCGTCTTCTTGTGCGCGTGCCAGAGTTTGCCCAACTCGGACTTGTCGCTCGCGTGCTTGTGATCGGCGTAGCAACACGCAGACTGGTCGCCGCAGTCGAATTCGAGTGTGTCGTGCAGCCGCAGCAGCCGCACCATGTGCTTCCTCATCGCATACGTGAGCCTCTCATCGTCGAGGTCGTAGATCAACTCGTCGCCCTCGGCTGCACTCTCGAATTCAGTGCGCACTATCAACGGCGGCGGTGGAGGTGGCGGTGGCGGTGCCGGCGGTGCCGGCGATGGCGGTAACACGGCCACCACCACCGTCGATGTCGACATCGCTGCTGATTCTGGCGGTGGTGGCGGCTGTTTCTTCGACGAAGACGACGATGAAAGTGGTGGTTTCATAGTCGGAAACCGCTCTTTCTTCTGGCCTTTGAGGAGCGCTCCGATGTCCAACACGCCCGACAATTCGCGCGCGAGATTCGCCTGCTTCGAATCGGTGCGCTTCTTCTTCTGCTCGCGTTTCTGCTTCTCGCGTAGCGCTTCGGCGCGTCTCGCGTTGGCCGCCTCGTGCTCCTCCGAGTTGCGATTCGGAGAGCGTGGCTTCTGTGGCGTCGGCGGCGGTGGCACAGATGCTGATGACCTAGATCTCCACGACATCGACGTCGACGAGGCCGACCATTTATCAGTGCGTTGTCGTTTGTTGCCATTACTAATGCTACCCTGTGCTTCGAGAGCCAAGAGGTCCGCCTGCGTCAACGTGCCACTCATGGTGCGTAGTCGAAGTTCTGGGTTCATTTTTTGTTTCTGGCTACGCGTGTGCGCGCGCCGGCGAGCGACGCATAAAACCCCGCCCCCCCCCCCCTCACCCAAAAAATATGACCACAAACGGCGGTTATGCGAAAGGATATCCAGGGAAAGATTTATATTTTAAAGCGTCTGAATATACAAATTATCTCGCGCATTTCGAATGCAAATCAACTGTCTGTGAAAGTGAATATCCATTGTTCATCGACGATCTCTCCGAAGATCAATCGCCGCGGGTGCAGTTGAGTATTCTGTGGTTCAAAGGAATGGCAGAAGGCAAAGAGAAATTTCGTAAATTGCTCTTTGCATTCGGGGAAAATGTTCGTTGTGATCGGCTTTGGTTGGACATGCCGGAGATAGACAATTCTTGTCTAATGTGGGTGTGTGATATGATGGAAAGAAAGAAATCGCAGCGCGTGGAGTATAATCTCGTCTCCATCAAGTGGGCACATGATCAATTCCGAATTTTGATCGAACGGACGTTATCTATTTACACAGCGACGTCGTCTGAAGTTTCCCGTGTGCATATCGAAATCGACAATGACATTTCGAAAGAGGACATAGAATTCTTTATTGGTAAAACATTCAAGTATACGGGTCGTTTATGCGTTGAACTCTCGCCGAGATTTTTCAGTCCCGGTGGTGGCGTGTCTGGATGTCAATGGTTCAAACGTCCTGTATACGACATTTTAATTGATGCCTTCTATGAACGACCGTGTTCAGTTCTATTCATCACGGACTGGCCACGCACGTTTGGATGTCAGATTGGAGGCTGTGTAAAGGGAAGTAGTAATTCTCACTGCGAATGTTTTGAATGCACACACGGATGTGGTCTGCTGAATTGTATTCGTTGCAAAGTTAATCTACTTCGAAAACGGAATCTGGACATGCGTTGGTGCAACGTCCACCCGTTGGTGTTGAATATCACGATCGCGCTTGTTGCATTACAATTGCCGCCTTACGTGCTGCTGGAGATAATCGATTGGCTTCCACCGGCCTCCTTGTGTAATAAGTTTGGAACCGATTGGAATAGATCTCGAAAAATGGAGATGATTTCTTCGATCTATCAATTCTATAGAAATAAATCGAAAATTCTCGTTTATTTTATCCTCTTTCTCTCGTTTAAGGCGTCAATGCCGGCAGTGGTGGCGGTGGCACACAGGTCACAGGCGGCAGCGGCTGCGGGAGAAGCGCTAGTCGGTTGCACACCTTCTCGAAGAACATTCTCCGTGGCAAGCAATCGTGCAAACAGTGCGCCTCGCTGCGCGCGAAATCCTCGGCGGAAATGAAGCCATCCTGGTCGGCGTCGCAGTGCGCCAACACGTAGTTGGCCGAGTAGTAGAGCGTGAACAAACTCTCCCAGAGGTAGATGACCTTGTCGAGCGCCTGTTGGATCTCCTCCTTGCAGATGCGGCCGTCCTTGTCGGCGTCGATGTGCTGCAGCGCGCAGTCGATTGCCGGCGCACGCTCGTATTCGCATTCGACAACCTCGAGCACCGCCGACGCTGCGGCTGCGATCTGCGCTAGTCTGTGCGACTCGCCCGAGCCCGCGACGGCCGCATTGTGCGCGTGCTGCGCCACCGCCGCTGCTGCCTTGTCGACGTGATGGTGCACTGGTTGATGTTTCGTGACATACTCGCGTGCCACGGTGAATTCAGAGAACGATGCTAACAACAGCAAACACAGCATTCTTTACTCGGTGACAGGTTTTTCTAAAATCGCAGCGTCGGTCGCGTGCACGTAAACGTATTCGCCGCACTATTACTCGTTCTTTCTCAATTCAGTTGGTGTTGTTGTAGCAGCAGTGGCGGTGGCGGCGGCGGCGGCGGCAGCAGCAGTGGCTGCGGCGCGAGCGGCGGCCTCGCGCGCCGCGACTTCGGCGGCCACATACTTGTCGACAAACACGACGCCGCAGAACGCGCCCAACACGAGCAGCAACGCCACCAGCCGATGCACTTGAATCATGGGCCAGAGTATCAACTGCCAGATGAACGGCACCGTGAACACGACATTGGCGCCCAATTGCACCAGCAGCACAAACGCCAGCCAGAGGTGGTCGGCGCCGTGGCTCGGCAAGTCGACGCGCTGTGAATTGGCGCCGCCAGCCGACGCCTCGTGCCGCTCGGCGTAGCGCACCATGCGCATGGCCATGCCGGCGCGCACCGTCTGGTAGAAGTGGCGCACGGCGTTGGCAAACATGACAAACGCGACGCCCGCCGACACAATGTTGCCGAAGCGCTGGCCGACGCGGATGACGAACAGCAGCAGCAGCACGCCGAGCAGCAGCAAGTGCTCGGTGGTCGAGAAGCGCGCCGACGCCAGCCGATACGAGCGCCAGCAATACGAGCCCGCCGGCGGCCGCCGATCGTGGTGCGACGATATTGAGTAGAGAATGACGCCCAGCAGCGCGAGGCCGTTGAGCGCGACCGAGCACCACGCATACGTGAACAGCAGCGACTCGTCGCCGGGCGTCACGTAGAACGTGAGGCGCACCAACAGCGCCGGCACCGACACCAGCGTGAACAAGAACACGCCCGCCTGGAAGAACGAGTGGTCGGCGACGCGCCGGTGGCTCGCGAACTTGCTCTCGACGTAGGGACACGTGCGACACGCGCGCTGCCAGCACATCGAGAGCGGCGTCAGCAGTTCTATCGAGTCGCACAACGACGCGACGAAGAACCAAAACAACAGCGTGCCGAGTAGAGTTTCGAACGCCGACAGGTGCTCGGTGGTGACGCGCATCTCGACCAGCATGTGCCGCCGCAGCAGGTCGCGGTGCAGCACGTAGCGTCGCAGCACGCCGTTGCCGATCGACACGCGGTTGTCGGCGCGCGAGTGCGGCTGCAGCAGCATCTTGCTCTCGGCGTTGACGAACGAGTCGCGCGCAAAGATGCTCTCGCGCGCCGAGCGCTCGACGCCGCCAAACGTGCTCGTCACACCCGGCGAGTGGATGAGCAACTCGCGGTCGAGCACCAGCGTCGCCGTGCTGCCGCCGCGCGGCTCGAACACCAACGGGAACCACTCGTGGTGCAGCGAGTTCCTATAGTAGGTCGACGTGTCCTCGGCGCGCTCGCGTGCGCGCTCGAGTTTCTCGCGAAACGCCTCCACCTCGCGCCTCGGCAACGGATGCGCGCTGTCGTCGTCATCGTCGTCGGCAGAGATCGACGCGCGCGCGTGCACGTCGCGGCCACCGTCATCGTCGTCGTCGCGAATCGACAGCACACGCGAACGATGGCGCTCGACGTCGCCGTGGCGGAAGAGGCGTTGCGCGCCCGCGACGTCGTTGAGCGTCTTCTCGGCCATGTAGAGCGCGTAGATGTGCCGCGGCACCCAGATGAACGAGTCGTCGGTGTGGAAGTCGACCGTCACGTCGAAGCCGCCCAAACTGGCCTCGAACTCGCAGATGTTCTCGCTCGACGAGTGCGAGCACTCTAGCAGGTTGTCCTCGTCGGCGTCATCGTCGTCCAGGCTCGCCAGACGCACGAAGCGGTGTGAGCGGCCCAGATAGAGCGCGTGCAGCGTCAACGTGTAGGCGCTCCACACCTCCCAGAGCGGTGAGTGTCGACCGAGGCCGAGCACGCCGTGACAGCGCTCGCCAAACACACAGTTGGTCGAGAACCTCTGATTGTCGATTGGCGGTGCAGGTAACAGCAACAGAGGCGGAGGTGGCGCGAGCGCAGACGCGGCTGCGGCCGACGACGACGCAAACAATCCGGGCGCACAGTGTTGGCAGACGGCGACACGGAAGATGGCACGCGAGCGCAGTTCCTCGACGCCGTCCTCCTCGAACACCACCTTGTCGCTGGCGCAGCCCGACTCGCCGTCGAGCGCCGAGAGGTCGAAGAAGCGCGAATTCGATGCCACACACGAGTTGATATCGATGCGCGAACTATTGAAATCGAGCATCATCCAGAAGCGCGCCTCGGGCTCGCCGACGCGCAACGAGGTGACGAGCGCGCGCGACGGCACGCCAGCGCCATCCTCGGTGACGAACGCGAGGTCGAGTGTTATCTGTGCCAGCACCACCGAGAAATAGTGGTTAATGAGTGCGAGAAAAATGAGCGCCATGCACACACATTTTCGCACGCGCCAACACGTCGAAAGTAACCTCGCGCTCAACTGAATCCACAGCACAAAGCCATTGCCGCTATGTTTCGAAAGCGCGCCATTGCCGATGGCGTTTCGTTGGACCATATTGGCATATCGGCGAAGCGCGCGCCCAGTCCGCCGACGACGCCGCGCGCCATGCGGCGCATCTATCGACGCGTGTGCAAACAGCACAGCCAATGCGTCGACGAGGCACAGAAGGTGTTGATGATGTCGGCCGCGGTAGCAACAGAAGATTCAACGCGCACCACCGCCAACGTTGCGCAGTATCTCGAGATTCGCCTGGCGAGCATCTCGGAGCAGGTTGAAGATCTACGCGAAATTTTGAGCAGTCCGCGACAGCGGCAGCACTTGCGACGCTCGCCACGCAAACACACCGGCGCCATCAGTCCGCGCATACAAGAGACCGGCACATCGCTATCGGATTCGGAGACCGACTATAAATTATAACGAGAAAAGCGACACGCGAAGAGAGAGAAAAATAAAAAAGACGCGATGACGACTTCGACGACACCAATAGGCGATGCTGTCGTGCGCGCGATAGACGCCGACAATGCGAGTAAGAAGAAGCGACTAGCAGTGCCGAAAACGTCGGCGCCGGTCATCGGGTTCAGTTGCGCGCTGTATGCGTTCACGGCGATCGACAACGACTACGGGCCGCCGTTCATCGACACAGTGATCACCGACAATTTTGCCGACGGCCTCGTGAAACTCAACGCCGTGGTTGACAGATTCTACCAGAACGAGGCCGAGGGAAAGGGTCGAGAGCATGTGAAGATTCGGACGTTTGACTGGGCCGACGTCGATGCGCAAATCACGCGCAAGGGCTACTTCGAGACCGATGAACAGGGCTTTCAGGTGTTTGTGAAACGCTTCTCGCTCAAGCAGGAGAGTCGGCATTTTATTGAATGAAGTGGACCGAACGCACACTCCCTCTGATAAATTAAACCGCTTTCATGGCATTGCTCGTGCTCGGCTTCCTGTGCGTTGTTCACTGTTTTCTGTGCGACAGTTGGCGTGCGCAGTTCTACTCGCGGCAACGCGACTTCTACGAAATAGCACGTCGCGCGGGCACCGACAAAGTGACGACGCACCAATACCAGCACGTCTACCAGCGCTTCCTCGGTCCACTCTCACACGACGAGACCGACGAGTTCCTAATGATTGAAATCGGCTTCGCGGGCGGCGCGAGTGCGCGCGCGTTTCGCGAGTTCCTGCCGCGCGGCGAACTGCATGAGGTAGAAGTGGGCTGCGTGCGACCGCGCACACCCCACTACAATGATTGGATCTACGACGCGCCGCTGTTCAGCGTGATGCGAAAAGAGGGCCGCCTCCACTGCGGCAGCGGCGCCAGCCGCGATTTTATGCTCGCGCTGCTAGACAAGTTGCGACGCACGCCGGCCGTCGTCATCGACGACGGCGGACACAGCGCCGAGGAGATGATAGGCAGTTTCAATGTGCTCTTCCCGCGACTGGCCGCGTGTGGCCTCTTCTTCATGGAGGACCTGCAGGAGTCGTATCGCGTCGGCGCGCACGGTTTCCACAACAAAGTTATGCGCCCGGCGCTCGACGCCGTTCACTACGCCGCCGATGACAACGCCGTCAACAGACTACGCGGCAACATGTCGTCGAACATCGTTACGCGCCTGCGTTCCGTGCACTGTGCGCAGCACATCTGTGTGTTCGAGCGCAACGACGAGCCGCCGCTTTCTTCTGGAACCAGTGAATAATTAAAACCCGCCTCATAGAGTTGCTATTCTTTATATTATTCTTCGCCTTATTCGTGTTGGAAGACAATGAAATAGTCGCCCTCGTCGCAGCCGCGCAGATCGCGCACGTTGTAGTTGTGCACCATCAGTTTGTTCATCTGGCCGCCGCCGCCGCCGCCGCCGCCGCCGCCGTTGACATCCTGCAGCAGCGCCGACGTATAGCAAAGGTCGTCCTCGCAGCGGCCGCGCACACGGCGTCGCGCCAGATCGGCGTGCTGCGCCTCGATGAGCGCGTGCACTTTGCGGCGGAACGTGCGCGCGGCTTGCAGTTTATGATCGAACACAGCAACGCGGAAGCCAACGTCGGCAACCAGCATGCTCGTGACGCGCTGCGCCGTGCGTTCGTAGAGCGCGCGACGTTCGGCGGGCTTGCGCGGCACAGTGAGAATCTCGAGCAGCGTGCCGCCGCGCTCGAGCGCGCTACGCAGCACGTCGTAGAACACGATGGCGTGCGTGAGTTGCTTCAGCAGTGGCTCGAACGTGCGCAGTTTGGCGCTGGCGGCGAACATCGCCACGACGTCGTGCCGCTCGAACCATTTTTCGGTCATCTTGTGCGCGTGCGCGTGCGCGGGGAGTCAGCGCGAATGAATAAACTCTGACTCTGTCTCTAATAAACACCGACTTGCTCGAAAAAAAAGCCCGCGCACCCGCGAATGGCCTCATCAGTCTCTCGTTGGATAGAACACACCAGAGTGCTGTTGATCGCCGAGAAGGGCGAGAAATCGGCGTTGTGGGAGCGCGCGAAAGCAGACGCATCCAAGTGGCGCCTGTTACAAGAACAGAAGCCCGGCGGCGCCGGCCCGACTGACATGAGTTACTACTACAAATTTCCCGACAACTTCCTCGTCGGCGTTGGCGCGTTCGGTATTGTGATGCGCGCGTTTGAATTTCTCTCCAACAAACCGGTGGCACTGAAACTCTTCCCGAATGCCACGCGTGAGAATAGTGTCATGCGCCAGAACGCCGAGAACGAGGTGGCCGCAATGCGCTACATTCAACTGACACACAATGACAAATGCCACGAGAACATAATTTGCTACCAGCGGCACTTCAAGGCGCTAGTTGGCGCAAACCTACTCGAGAAACTCACGGCGCGCAGCAAGCAATGGTGGTCGAATTTCCGAGGCCTCGGCTTGCCATTTCCGCAATTCGACGATACCGACTGGCTAGAGCCACAGTATTTCGTTGAAACGCGTTACTACCCGGCGGAAAGTTTGGAGGCGCTCATGGCACGAACAAAAGCCGAGGATGCCCGGCATCAGATCACGCCTCTTCCAGGCGAAGAGGCCAAGTCGATTGCGTGGAACCTTGCTATGATGGCCAGCGCCACTGGTGCGTTGGCGTATCTTCATTCGCAAGATTTCTACCACCGCGATTTGAAACCGGCCAACATGCTCATCGAAAGAGAGAGCGATCTCTGGCTGCCAAGCGTTGTTCTCATCGACGTTGGCACGGCATGCGAGCGAACACATTGCTCGAAAACTTCAAAGGCCGACGACTTTGTTGGCACGATGAAATACGCCACGCCCAATGAATACCGAAAGTTGCTCAAAATTCCTATACCCGGCGGCGGCGGCGCACGCGTGGTCATCGGTCAACAAAGGACTAACACGCGACCGCTGGCTGCATTTGACGTCTACGCTCTTGGCGCTTGTTTCCACGATTGGATGAAAAACAGTTCCTCGGAGACGCCTTTGACACGATCGGGGCCTGGATATTTTCATTTAAGCATAAGTGCGTGGTCGCTTATCGAGCGCATGATCGAACCCGACGACACGAAGCGCATCACCGCCGAGGAGGCACACAAAGCATTCCAGGAACTTTCTTACACATCAGGACCGTTTAATCCACAGAAGCGCGCTGCATCCACGGAATTAAAGTTGATTCCTGAAGACTGACGATAATGAAAAATTCTCCGGACCAGGGAAACGTTTATTCGTTGGCGTTTGTTTTCCTCCCTCTCACGACGGACGCGGAGCGCGCGCCTAGCACACGCCTGCACGACGCCTGCGTCGACTCGATGGTGCGCATGCGTTCGGCGCGCAACAGCGTCGAGCCGCTCTCCGCCAACCAGAGGAGGAGTTCGTCGATGACAAGCGCCGGCAGCGCGAGCGCGTGCAGCGCCAACACGAATTCGACGATGCCGGCGCACTTGGCGTAGAAACGATACTCGTAGAGCGGCATCTTGCTCCAGCGAACGGCGATGCCGCCGCCGCCGCCGATGCCAGTCTCGAGCAGCGCGCCAAACTCGTTGCGCGCACGCACCACCTCGGTAAAGTCGGCAGTGTAATTGACGGGCGCGCGTTTCACCCAGTGCTGCGCTGGCAAGTGGCCCGTGCCGCGCAACGTCGCCAGACACGCGTCCGCGTTGCGCGCGTCACAAGTCAACAGGAACGTCTGGCCGCAGCGATCGAAATTTGCCTTGGCCATTTTCGACAACGCTGGTTCGTTATCCACCACGTCGCTTTTTTCCTTGATGGACAGCGCAAACGCAAACGCAAGTCGCCTCTCGTCTTCGACCGAAACCGGCACAAGGTTGACCGGCGTGGAGAAGCCGCAATCATGGAATAGGAGATTCACTTCGTCTGCGCGCCACACGCGAATATCGTTTCGCCCGCGAGCGCTGGAAATCTGTGGAATCGACGGCGACGACGACGACGACGATAGAGTGCGGTCGATGGGCGGCAGTTGCAGCACGAACGCCTGCTCGGAGCGACACGCGTGCCGGTAGCGCTCGAGAACGTCGTTGAGCGCCCTGCGATGCAGCCGACCAGTGTCAACGTCTAAAATCTCGTGCCAGAGAATTGTTGGTTCCGCTGGCCACGTCAACTCGGACGCTGTCGATGGCGGCGGCGGCGGCGGTTCCGTTTTCACCGGGATGCGCAGTTTTGGATTTTTGCAGTCGACCACTTCCGATGGACCGACGAAGAACTCAAACATCATTGTATGCAACATGCCACGGCGATAGCCAAATATGACGGTTTTCACTAACCGGCGCACCTCCTCGCCGGCCTCGCCAGCCAGTAGCGCGCACACAACGGCGTCATTCGCTGGATAGGTCAACTCGATCGAGTGGACGGCCGCTATCAATTTGCCGAAGAACACCGCTCGTCTGTCGGCACTCGCCTTGCAATGGGAGATGTCCCACTTCGATAGAATAATGTGGTGCAGATGATACGCGCCGTCGTTACTGTCTAAATGCGAGTTCATCTCCGACCAGTTGTCGAGACCGGTGCCATCCTCGTCGAACATGCGATATTTGGTCATCTGCCGGTTGACGCCCAGCAGCAGTTGGCCAGCCAGGTGCCGTGTTTCCTCCTTTTGAAGCCTCTTGGCGCCGTTCGGCGCACAGATAATCGGCGGTGGTGTTATCGCTGGCACCACCGTCAACACAGTTTGCCAAACATCCGCCTCTCGAAGAGGTTTGTGCGGCACGCATAGAATTGGCATCTGTCCGGCTAGTTGAAGTGCGTTCATTCAGTGTTTCTGATTTTCAGCGGCAGCGCGCGCGCGGAAAAAAAAAGAACACGCGCGTCTTCTTTTTTCGCTCTGACCGATCACTCGGGGTCTTTATTGGAGCGCGCGGAACGCCGCCGCCGCGGTCGAAGATTGTATTTTCTTTGATCATTGTGCGGTCGCTGCTGCCGTTCGGCTAGCATTCGGCGACACGAGGCGAGCGTCGCGCCGATCGCGCGCATGCGATCGACGAGAAACAGATACCGGCCGACGCCCGTCCAGAGGAGCAGTTCGTCGTAGACGCGGTCGGGCCAGCCCAGTTTGTGCAGCGCTACAACAAAACCGACGACGTTGGCGTAGACGTCGTAGAAGCGACGCTCAAAGTAGTCGGGCACACGCCACGGCACGCTGCGGATGAAAACAGCGCTCATTTTGTTCTTGGCTGTGTGCACGCACGCGCGCGCGCGCGCGCCCAAAAAAAAGCACACGTGAAAAATGAGCGAGAAAACGTTCACCGCCGCCGACGCGTTCGTCAACGAGACTACGCGCGTCGCACGCACGCTCGTCAACGGCGCGCGCGACAACGGCAAACGCGTCGAAGTGTCATTCTCAACGCCAACGATGGGCGGCTCGCCGGCGAGCGCAGTGAAATGCACGCTCTACTACGAGCCGCCGCCGCCGCCGCCGTTGTCGTCATCGTCTACCAGTGACACGTCCAACAATGCCGGCGCCGCCGCCGTCGCCGCTGCGCTGCTGGCCGAGAACGCGGCGTTGCGAACGAGACTCGCGTTGCTGCAGAAGAAGAAATAAACAACAGTTGCCGGCTAGCGCGCGCACGCACACACGCGTTTATTTTAATCTTCCGCCATCGACGGTGACGGCGACGTCGACGTCGTTGCCGTTGCCGTCGTCGACGTGGCTGGACGCGTCGTCGTCGTCGTCGTCGTCGTCGTCGCGCTCCGAAAAAGATCCAGAGCAGTCACGCCAGTCAAGAGGCCTTTGGTGCCCTTGACAGGGTCGAACAATTTCTTCAGCAGCGCGCGTTTCTTGCGCTCGCGCGGCGAAAAGTCCTCGCTAGGCAGTGCGGAGAGTGCCTTGGTTTGCCACCAATTCCAGTGCTCGCGTATGACTTGCCGAGACACGTCGAACCACCACCAGCGGTATGCTTCGGCGCCAACTTTCTCCGACACCGCCGACGTGAGAATGAGTTCGTCGACGTCGATGAGCATCTGCAGCACGCTGGTTCTGGCTTGTCGAACTGCCCACGGCAGGAAATACGTTCGATCGAGTAGCCAGTCGCCGACGTAGGCCGTTAGCAACGCGCCCACCGAAGTCGTATTGCCAAACTGAACCGCACTCTGAAAGCCGATGAGACGCCACCGGTTGCGCAAAGAGACGCCCGGTCGCACCACCTGGAGCACGTCTCCGAGGCCTTCTTCGATCTGCGGTGTGAGTTGCGGGCTCGCATACAGGCCGCCGGGCTGCATCATGAGCAGCAGCGTGTCGAGTTGCGTTGCATGGCGAGTCTCAGTTGTCAGGTTGCGCAGTGCTTCAATTGAGGTCCAGTTCGATTGGACGTTGTATAAATGCTCGATCACTGCGAAAAGCCGGGCGTTGGTGAAACTCATCGTGAACGTCACCCACGTGAACGGCCCATCGCGAAAGAAGCGTCGTTTTATGCGACGCAACTCTACGTGCATCTCATGGCTCTGGTCGACGATGAACAACTCGGCGCGCAACTGATACTCCTCGTCGATGGGCATCAGCAAGCGCGGATCTTGCGGCCGCATTGCCGGACGCCGCTCCAGCAGGAAGAAGTAGAACTCGCGCCACGGAAACTCGGCATCCTCGTAGCGCGGTCGGCCTGCGTTGGCGGCCGCACTAGCAATGCCCGTCGGATGCGTGGTGAGGAACACCTCGCGTTCGTCGCGTCGCTCGTTCTCGCCCATCGGGAAGTGGTAGTAGCACCGGTCGAAGTAGATGAGGTGCGACGCGGGCGTGGTTTGCGTTTTCAGCCGTGAGAGTCTCTTGTCGCGTAGGAAATCGCTGCACGCGTCGCGAATCTGGTCGCTCTTGTGCAGGCCGCGGAAGTAGACCGCCCATGAACCGTCGGTGTCGTCGTAGGGCGGCACTCCGCCAACGATGGCGCGTTTGTTCTCCCAGCCCGCGAACTCGGGGTAGTATTCCTCGACGAGTTCCTGGTAGAGTTGAGGGCCGTCGCAGATGCGTGCAAAGTGCTCCTTGTCCAGCGAGCACATAGAACGCCGCTGCTTCTCGCGCATATTCTTCAGAAGTGCTACGAGAAGGATGTCACGTTGCTTCACATCTTCAAACGTAATAACGGGTGTGTGCGCGATGAACTGCGCCGCTTGCATGCCCGGTGCGTCGGCGCCGCCGCCGGCATCGTCATCGTCATCGTCGTCCGCCGGCATTGATATCCGACGCGATTTGCTCGCTGGTTCACTCATTCTTGGTTTGGCGCGTCGACGATGTTCGCACAACAATAAGCGCTTCTCAGAGTGTTTTTTTTTTCTCAGCCTCGCGAGTCCGCGCGCCCGTGCAGCAGCAGCAGCAGCAGCAGCAACAGCAGAAACATCAAAATAAATGACATACGCCGTGTGCTTGTTTATTTCTCTCTCAATCCTCGGCCATCGACGCCGACTCAGTCACTTTTGTTGTTTTCGTTGTTGTTGGTTGAGAAGGAAACTCGCGCTCCAATAACTGGATCACAGCGGCCTTGTTAGCGCTCTGCGCCAATGCACGCGCTTTCGTATGCCACCAGATGAGATGGTCTCGCGCTACGTCGCGGGACTTTTCGAACCACCAATTGGAATACAAATCTGCGCCCACGTTGTCTGGCAACGCATCCGTTGCGATCAGGGTGTCCAATTGTATGAGATACTCGATCATGGCCGGCGACGCAAAGCGCACAGCATAGTTCTGAAACCACGTTCGATCGACGAGCCAGTCGGCAACGTAGCCCGCCAAAGTTACGTCGAGCGCGCCTCTTTGTTCACTCTCAATCGCTTTGGTAAATGCGAAAAAACGCCACTTGTTGCGCTGCGACGTCCCGGCTCTGAATGACACTGGTTCCCCGGCTTCGTATGGACGCGTTTGCGATATCAGGCGTTCTGGCGCGCCGATGTGTGAATAATAGCCACCGGGCTGCAACGCCAATTCCAGATCAACGGCAGGCCGTCCAGGCGCAGTCAGCCACCGAAAACGATGGTAGGCTTCAGCGGTCAACACGAGAGGAGTCACTATGCTGACGTTTTGTAGTATGCGTAGTGTGTTGTCGTCGGAGAGAATGCTTATTTCGCGACGAAGCGTCTCTTTGCTCAGCGTTAACGCGCACGTGACCCACGTAAACGGTCCGTCGCCGAAACAACGACGTTTCACGCGCAGCAGGTCGCGCAACACATCCTGGTATCGCATTTCATCCGATAGGTTCAGTATGTGTTCGATGCGAACGCGAAATTCCTCGTCGATTGGCAGCAGGCGGCCGTTTGCTGCTACTCCGGCGGCGTCGGGCGCCGCCGCGTCGAGTTGGTCGATGAGAAAGAAGAAGAACTCACGCCACGGGAACCTATCCCATTTGTAACGACGCGTGTCTCCTACCGCAAATTTAGTCATCTGATCTACGACGTTTGACGCCGCCGCGGCCGCCGCCGGCGTCGCGAGAAACTCGTCGACCAATGCATACCGTCGTTCGATTGCCTTTAACTCTGTAAAATACGATGCGCACCGAGCGGAGTAGATCGGGTCATGAGAGGCAATGGTTTGCATTGATAGATCGTTACGCGCGACTCCGGTGAGAAAGACGGTGCACGCTTCGCGAATATGAACGCTTTTGTGCAGACCACGGAAGTAGACCGCCCACGAACCGTCGGTGTCGTCGTAGGGCGGCACGCCGCCAACGATGGCGCGTTTGTTCTCCCAGCCCGCGAACTCGGGGTAGTATTCCTCGACGAGTTCCTGGTAGAGTTGAGAACCGTCGCAGATGCGCGCAAAGTGCGTCTTGTCCAGCGCGCACATAGAACGGCGCTGCTTCTCACGCATATTTTTCAGCAGCGTTTTGAGGAGGATGTCACGCTGCTTCACGTCGTCAAACGTAATCACGGGCGTGTGCGCGATGAACTGCGCCGCTTGCATGCCCGGTGTATTGGTGGTGCCGCCGCCGCCCCCATCGCCGTCGTCGTCATCGTCGTCCGCCGGCATTGTTATCCGACGCGATTTGCTTGCCGGTTCACTCATTCTCGGTTTGGCGCATCGGCGCTATTTGCACGACAATGAGCGCTTCTCAGAGTGTTTTTTTTTCGACCTCTGTCGAGCGCGCGCGCGCGCGTGGGTGCGCGTGGGTGTGCGGTTTTTCTGTTGGCGCAAAGCAGACGATGTTCGCACGGCACACGGAAAGAAACGACGCACGCGTGCACGCACATTTAGCAAAAAACACCACCATTGCCACCATCATTAGATGACGACCGCCACCAAAATGGAGTGGGTCGAACTCGGCCTCACGACGTGGTTCAGCCTCATGTTTCTCATCCTCGCGCTGCCGATGATGATTTTCGGCAGTCGCATGACATCGAAACTCTACATGGCGACGAAAAACAAGCCGCCGTTCGCACCGCCGCCATGGCTTTTCGGCGTAGCGTGGTTCATCATCGTCGCGTGCATGTCGGTCGCCTACACGCTGGTGCGCCTGCAGGGCGAGTGGAAGGAGGACGTCAATCTGACAGCGCTCGTCGTGTTCGTCATACTGTTGGTGCCGCTCATCATCTGGTCGCGCGTCTATCGCTACTCGCTCGGCTGGTCTACGCTGGTCGTATTCATCGCGTGGGCGCTCGCCATCTGGGACACGGTGCTCTTCTACCAAGTTAAGCCGCACCACCATCATTCGGGCGGCGGCGGCGGCGGCGGCGGCGGCAGCGGCGCGTCGCACGAAGATTCCGAGGCAATGTCGGCGTGGGCGGGCAGTTTGATGATCGTGCTCGACGTGTGGCTGACGTTTGCGTTCATTCTCTCACTCACACTCTGGCTCATGAATTGGAACATGGACATGTGCGACCAGTGTCGCAGGATTCGCTTCACTTCGGAAGATTAAACGAGCGCATTACCAGTCGCGTTTTAGTTCTCCAAACAGCGCGCGCACGCGCTTCCACACAGGCAAAACTCGTAAAAAATGAGCAAATTTCCACAGATGGCCAAAGCATTCGTCAGTGGCTTCAGCACTGGTGTCTCCGAGTCAATTACGGCTGGCTTTTCGAAACGCGGTCTCGCCATGATTGGTTCTGGTGTCTGCTGGGGCGCTACTGTCAACTCGCTGTATGATCTTCGAACAAACGGCCCACAGGCCGCCAAACCACACGCCGTGAGCGGCGCTATAAGTGGAGGATTTGTCGGCTTTTGCCTGGCCATTGACGCGGTGACGAAAACCCGTGCACCAGTGTTGAACTCATTCGTCACCACTTCCGCATTGGCGCTTCTTTACTATGGTCTGTATCTGCGAAAGGAGCACAAGCGCCGCACAGGTCCCTACGAAGGAGATCAGCACGAAGAGTAAAAAAAAAACCCGAGCAGCGTCCAAGTGCGGACTCGAACCACAATCCTCGCCATGACAAGGCGGCGTAATCCCCTTATACTAAATGGACTTTCACGAGAACATGGACACGAGATTAGCGTTATCCAAAAGGTCACGTCGTGCGGCGCACGCGATCGCACGCGTGCGCGCGTCGGTGCATTTGGCGTCCCACTAGTCTCAAGTTGGCAGAGCGCTTCCCTACGAAGGAAGAGGTTCCAAGTTCAAGTCTTGGGTGGGATTTTAAGCGCCGACTTTTTTGTTGTTGTTG
>Ga0315288_10002662_pt1 | contig 22981 bp, 24 predicted proteins | sample YL17G11_20_MG_FD_203454 | JGI IMG/M metagenome (GOLD analysis project Ga0315288, IMG submission 203454) | Sediment microbial communities from Yellowstone Lake, YNP, Wyoming, USA - YL17G11_20 | ecosystem: Environmental > Aquatic > Freshwater > Lake > Sediment | place: USA: Wyoming | collected...
GAAGTGTGCAGCATCTTACTAATTTAAGCGAGCACATGCGAAATAAATATAAAACAGTCTGGGAAATGCCAATGAAAGATTTAATTGACATGTCGGCTGATAGAGCGGCTTTTATTTGCCAAAGCCAGAGCTTGAATTTGTGGATGGAAGAACCGAGTTACGGACCGCTAACATCCATGCATTTTTACGCTTGGAGCAAAGGTCTTAAAACGGGACTTTATTATTTACGAAGAAAACCAAAACACCAGGCTCAGCAGTTTACGATTACTCCCGACTCTATTGATTCAAATGGTGGTAGTAATAAAGATCAAGAAGATGAAAATTCGTTTGAAGTGTGTTCTATGTGTTCATCATAATTTTATAAAAATTGATAAATAATTATTAATGCCAATAATTTATCAATTCATCCAACCGAACCGAATCAAAGAAAATGCCATCAACACCATCGTCATCATACTGCTCAGAACCTGTATTCATTGAAAAGGACGGACAAACAATACCATATATTCCAATTGAAATAAAAAATGGACGCGATGCATATGCGGCATCGCTACACATGCTTTTCAATCACTTTGCACAATTTCACATTTCCGTTGTCGATATAATATCAGACAAATACAACATTCCAGTTGAAGAAATTATGAATACCATCAAAACAGATGATAGATACACCAGTATGTCTGTTTGTCCAAACATACACGAGTTGAGCAAGGCGGCATCATCATCGTCGTCGTCGGTAGCATCAGTAGATGTTCATCTTGAAACGGCTACTGTTGTTGATTGCAAGAAAAAAGTAATCAAAAAAATAAAAATAAATACCGATAAAAAAATTAAAATAAAACCAAAAATAAATTCAACCAATGCAGATATAATTAGTAATGATAATTTATAGGGATAATTTATAGGAACAAATTGACAAGAGAATTTCTGCAAATGGGACATGTGTTTTTAGTTTTTACCCATGTCGCCAAACAGCACGCGTGAAATAAATGATTGCATTCTGTTGTGACAGTTTGATCCTGATCTGTATACTCCTCTGTACAGACTGAACAACAATCTTCTTTTTTTTTTTCTTCTGCTTGTGCTTGCACTTTATCATCCGCTTTAGTCACATTTATTTTAAATCTTTCAAATATTTCAACCGGTGTTTCAACACACGCACACGACGATGGTGCAGAAGCCGCCACCCCCGCTGCCGCCCCCGCAATAACGCCTAGAAGGTATTCTCTATTATGAACTGGAACAATCATGTCATCAACATTCATTTCATGAATCATATAAATGATTTCATTCCAATAATTTCTATTGATGCTATAATGGTTGTAATTGATGGGATGATTGATGATGTTGTTGTCGATGATGTTATTAATGTTGTTGTCAATACGGTTGATATAGGACATTTTACGGCACCGTTGCTAGTAACAATAACTATATTTGAGAAATTATCAATTTTATTCAAAAAAAAATAAATGTTTAAACAAATAAATAATTATTAATTTTTTTATTATATGCAACCTAGATTTTAATTGCACAATATTCTCTATACATTCTTCTAAACTGTCTATTATGACAGGATAAATCTTGATCGTGCGCCAATTTGCAATAACAACGAAGACAAATCAAAACATCAACTTTGGAATTGTGAGCATTATTAGGGATCTTCTTGAATAAGTGGTTGTGCAGTTCCAAAAGCGTCGGGTATTTGAAATAGATTGTTCCGTCGCCGCGTAGTTTTTCAATTCTACACACTTCAACAGACTTTAGCATTGTACAAAATTCATTTTTGAACTGAAATTGCACATACGAATTGTCAGTTGAATCAAACCCCTTGTTTCGAATCGCTTCAACAATGAGGAGTCGCTTATCAAATGAAATATTGTGCCCAACGCAGAGATCGCATGAGTTCAATGCGCGCTTGAATGCGTTGAGCGCGTCAACTATTGGAATGCCGCGCTGACGAATAATGTCTCTAGATATTCCGTGTATTTCAACACTTTTAGGAGTTAGATCAATGCTTTCATCGATTTTTATAATTTCATCATACTCTTCAACTATTTCTTTTGTTTCATCATCATATACCATGAAACTTAATTGAACAATGTTTGGCCATTTTGATGTTTCATAAATGGACGTATTCCGTTTTTCAGGCAATCCGGTTGTCTCGGTATCAAAACAAATTACGCGCATGGTGGTGTCAAAAACTGATAATTTGAATGCCTATGACCTACCCTGGTATTAAAATTATCAATTTTTATAAAATTTAAAAATGAAATGTTATTATAAATAAAATAACAGACCAAAAAAATAATATCAATAATAATATCAGTATATATAATTAGAACTCCAAACAAAACAAAACATGACAAAATACGAAGAACTAGCATTAATCTCTGGTATTGCAACAATTACCGCATTTTCTTTATTAATACAACATGTTTATGTAACAAAAATAACCGAGAATTTAACATATTTTTGGATTTTTTTAAATTTAACAGGCCAATCTTTATTATTCGCATATGGAAAAATAAACAACATTTTTGGCATCTATTTCCCAGCACTTGTTCTTGTTATAGGAATTTCATATGTGCTATATATAAAAATTACATACAATTAAAAATAAATATAATTACAAATTATTATTTAATATTTTTTTTACAATAGATATTTATATTTATATATATATATTTATATACGTCGTAATAAATAATCTCTCACAATGAACCTTGATAGAATTCATATATTTATAATATTGATGTTGGCGTTGATATGTTCTTCGTGTTTAGGAAGTTTTATGCGCGAAGGTTATGAAAATGAAAATGATAATAGTAATGGTAGTAATGATAACAGTAATGATGCCAATAATGAACAACAAGAAGGTACAAATTCAAAAACTGATAATTTTGTTCGCAAGCCCGTTGGAGAAACTTATGATGACGGGTACGACGGATATTACCAAAATTTAGACCAAGAAACTGTTCAATATTCGGATTCGAAACTTGCAAAAAATAAAAGAATAGGTCCGCATAGAAGCAAAGGTAATGACAATAATCACAATAATGACGACGACGACAATGACGATAATAATCTCAACAGTTATGGAAATGTAAATAAGTATCCCAATGTTGAAATGGACAACATTTTAATGGCTGGTAAGAAGGGAAAATACAATAAGTCTTCTTCTTCTGTTCCAGGTTCTCAAATTCCAAAAGGGAGCGAAGACTTGTACATATTGAAATCTAACATTGTTCCTCCCGTTTGTCCTGCATGTCCTGCTGTAACAACTTGCCCGACAGAAAAAAAATGCCCACCGTGCCCACCGTGCGCAAGATGTCCGGAGCCGGCATTTGAATGCAAAAAGGTTCCAAATTATTCCGGACAAAACGACTCTTACTTACCACAACCGGTAATGTCTGATTTCAGCCAATTTGGATTGTAATTACTTTACTACCTGAAAAAGCACTTGAACGATAAAGAAATAATAAATAAATATATTGTAGTATACATATAAATACACAAGCATCATAATAACATAGACTGCACACACGCCTTACAACACTTACTGTATAAAAATGATTGGACTTGGATGGGCAATACTGTATAATTCAATTATTGAAAAATATGTTGATAATAATGATAATAATAATAATAATGAAATAAAAAAAACAAATATTATAATTGTTAATAAGATATAAAAACTAAAAGTTGATACCTTATAGTGATAATAATAAATAATTTAAAATGCATTTTGAATTTGAAGAAGAGCAGTTGTCAATGCAATTGGGACAGCAAGAACCACAACAATCACAAGATAAAAATAAAAATGGAACTAAAAATATAAATATAGATTCATTAAAGTTTTTGAGAGATAAAATAGAATCACTGACTGTTTTTCATCAGGTTGAAATATTAAGAATTTTGCAAACCAACCGCATTACATTTAGTGAAAATAAAAATGGTGTTTTTGTAAATTTGACATATGTTAATCCGGATGTAATTGACAAAATTAACGAGTATATTATTTATGTGTATAAACAAGAATCACAGCTTAATGAAATCGAAGAACAAAAAATAGTTTTATCAAATCAATATTTTAAATAGTATTAAAGAATATATACCGATTTAATATAATCATAACAACAATTATATTAAATTAAAATAAAGCAAGACCATAAAAAATAATGCAGGTTCAAAATAAAGTCTTACCACCACAACCACAACCATCACCAATTGAAGAGTTGGTTTCTTCGTTGCAAATGTATGTCGTGATTGGAACAACCGGAATGGAAAAAGAAAAATGTATAGAAAAACCATCATCATATTTTTTAAACATTAAAGAAAAAGATAAATTGCTTTGGGCATTCTATATCATGTTGAATGGCGAAGATGAGTATAAGTATTTGAAAACCAAATTTGTTGCAGATAAAGAAATTAGAATAAAATCGGTTGAAAAATTACATAAAATGTCGAATGTATTTAAACAGCACAAATTGAACAAGGGAAGAATTGAATCAGAACTATCGAGCGATGCTTTATTATCTCTTGAAGGATTTTTTGGATTATGTATTATTCATAATCTCTCTGCAATGTTTATAAAAAAGAATTGTTATTGCGAACTGTATGGTGTTGGAGATACAGACAACCCATATTTAATTGAAGAAGTTGATAATGGAATCGGCATACACATTTTTAAAAATAAAGATTCATCAACTGAAATGTCGAGAGATATTAGAAAAACAAAATGGAAAATGGAAAATATTTCGTCTCCAGTTAAATCAATATCATCCTATACTCTCGCTGAACTACTTGAAATTTATAATAAAATAAAATCTTGTCATTTCAAAGAGAAAAAAACAAAACAATACTTATATGACTGCATATGTCATGAGTTGAAATAAATAAATTATATTTTATACTGGCAATTAAATCATATTATTATTAATCATTAATTTATATTATTAATGATTAATGATTAATTAATTTATATTATTATTATTAAAATTGAACAATATAGAATTATCTCCATAAATTATATAATCATGGCATCTGCTTCTGCCTCTTCCGGAATAAAACCTAAATCACAAGATAAACAAAATGAAGACAAAGAAAAATTTGACAACATTGTAAAACTATATTTAGATGCAGTGAAAAATGAAAAAAAAGAAGAAGTTGATTCGGCAATTTCTCCGGAATTGGAGGTGCGTTTCGGAACAATGAAACAGTCGACGCCTTTAACAAAAGATAATGTGACAAATATTATTAAAAAATTAAAATCGTTGCAATTTACACAGTCTTCTGAAGAATATAGTTTAAGAATATTTTTGAATGACTCTGACGTTCGAATTCAAATTGACGGATTTTCAATCATACAGAATTTTTGCATTGACAACACAATTGATGAGAAGAAGAACGCAAAAATGATTACCAAAAAAAATATGGAACACGGCGTTGTCCGCGAAGACGGTTCAGAATATAAAACGGACATTAAACCCGTTGATAATTTTGATTTTGATTTTAGGGTTAGTTTGCAGACAGAAAGAAACATTGGAAAAGACGAGCGCGACAAAATTATTTCCAACTGGAAATCAACAGGGAAAAATTTCAGATACATTAGGCGAACTACATTTACACACCCCAATAGTCCGGTAAAAATTGATGTGAGTGTCGTAAAGGATACGTTTTCATCATCTAGGAAGTCATACGGCGATTTCAAAACGTCGAATATTATGAAGGGTGAAGAAAAGTATGAAGTTGAGATTGAGGTGGACAACGGAGTTGTTATGGAATCAGGAATTGTGTTGGAATCTTTATTGAAAAGGTTAAGAGAGAGCATTAAAATGATTCTCTCTGGAATACAGTCGAGCAATTTTCCAATATCAAATGATGAGAAGCGCCAAATACTTGATGAATATTCGAAATTAATTTATAGAGGGGAAGTAAAACCTCCATCGCGCCTGGCATTTGTTGGACCATCATCCGTAACACTTCAAATAAAAAATATAGCGCCTGTCGGCACATATAAAATGCCGAGCATTCGTACAAATTATTCTGTAACAGATAAAGCAGACGGACTTCGAAAGTTGTTATATGTTTCAAACAAGGGCAGAATATATTTGATTGACCCGTTGATGAATGTACAATTTACCGGACTTGAAGCAGAAATAAAGGCATTTCACAATACGCTCATTGATGGAGAGCATGTTTTACATGACAAGGATGGAAATTTTATAAACCTGTATTTAGCATTTGACATTTATTTTATGAAAGGTGAAAGCGTTCGCGAGCGGAGTTTTTACACAAGCAGTAAAGAACACGCAGATAAATCGCGATATTTGGAAATGGTGAAATATATTGGAAGCCTAGATGCAAAGTCGATTATAAAGGTGGTTCAAAATCCATTTGCAATTCAAGCAAAGCGATTCTATTTTGATGACGGCGGAGTCTTTGGCGCACAAGAAGAAAGCGATGCTTCTTCGGATAAAATATTCATGCTGTGCAAACAGTGTTTAGAAGCCGACTACAAGTATGTGACGGATGGTTTGATTTTTACACCATATAATACTGGTGTTGGAGGGTCTGCGCCTGGACAAGTTGGACCTCTTGACCGAAAATTTACATGGGCGCTTTCGTTCAAGTGGAAGCCGCCGCATTTCAACACTGTTGATTTTCTGGTTTCCACCGTGAAAGACGACAAAACCAACCGAGATAAAGTGATTGATAAATTTGGAAGAGGAGGAATCAATGCGACAAACATGCTGGCGCAAAAACAGGTAGAGTCTTATAAAGAGATTATTTTGAAAGTTGGGTTTGACCCATCCAATCGTTCAAATAAAATAATTCCAAATGCGTGCGCGCTAATCTACGAAGGTGTCATTGAAAAAATGTTTGGAGGGTCGGGTGAGTACAAGCCCATACAGTTTTTGCCATCAAATCCATATGATGTAAATGCGGGAACAATGGAAATAAAACTGAATAATGAGGGTGACATGGTCACTGAAGAAGGAGCCGAAGTATTTGAAGATTTGACAATTGTTGAATTTAGGTATGATTTGCAAAACAAGAAATGGGTTCCATTAAGGATTCGTTATGATAAAACAGCCGATCTTAGAAAAACGGGCAAAAATTTCGGTAATGATTATAAAACAGCAGACAGCGTTTGGTATTCCATTCATTATCCTGTAACTGATAACATTATTAAAGGGATTGATAAAACAATAACATATGAGGAGCTTGCTGGAGAAGCGTCAGATATAACAGAAGTATACTATAAATCTAGTGAAGGTAGAAAAGAAGAACTTACAAGCGGGTTGCGCGACTTTCATAATAAATTTGTAAAATCCGCTCTTATTTATGAACTGTCTAAATCAGGCGACACGCTGATTGATTTTGCCGTTGGTAAGGGTGGTGACTTGCCAAAATGGAAAGAATCTCGTCTATCATTTGTATATGGAATTGACGTGTCAAGAGACAATGTTGAAAATCCGGTCAACGGAGCATGCGCAAGGTATGTCAATTTTGTTAGAGAGAATTCTGGAAAGATGGATGCAATGTTTGTAGTTGGAAATAGTAGCAGAAACATAAAAGACGGAAGCGCATTTTCAAATTCCAGCCAACTGACTCGTGAAATATCTAATTCAGTTTTTGGAAAAGGAAGCGTTGATGTATTGAAAAAAGCAGGACTAAATGGTGTCGTGGCAAACTATGGAAAAGGCGAACAAGGATTCGACATCTCATCCATACAATTTGCAGTTCATTACATGTTTGAAAATGAAGAAACGCTTGAAGGATTCGCAAGAAATGTTTGCGAATGCACAAAAAAAGGAGGAATATTCATCGGCACAACTTTCAATGGTAAAAAAGTATTTGAACTTTTGAAAAGGAACAACATAAAAAAAGGGGAAAGTTTCGCTATTTTCAAGGGTGGAGACAAGTCAAAAAAAATTGTTGAAATTGTAAAAAAATATGACGACGACTTGCGGTTTCCTCCGGATGAAAATAGTCTTGGGTATGAAATAGGGGTGTGGCAGGAGTCCATCAATCAATACATTTCAGAGTTTATGGTAAATTTTGAATACTTTGATGGCATCATGTCAAAATATGGATTTGAACCCTTCTTCTTGGAAAATAGGGATGGTGGAATTTTCAGTAAAAGCAGGGCATCCTTTGAAGAGTTATTTAAAATAATGAAACAAAATCACTCTAAGAACTTTGCATACTCAAAAGCATTGTCAATGTCAAATGAAGAAAAGTCGCTTTCATTTTTGAATGACTATTTTATATATAAAAAAGTGAGGGATGTTGACTGCGCGCATTTGAAACATGCGGCTTCTGGTTTGAGCGTGGGTTCAAGTTTGACTGAAAAACAAAAAACATTTACCGTTTATGATAAACAAGGATTAATGCTGACTCGTCTGGCGGATATTTTTGTTGACCACAAGTGGAAACAGGTTGATATCAACAGTCCGGCTGCCGATTTCGCATGGGTTGGCGCAACAAGCGATGAAAAAAAAACGGGGTTTCTAAGATACGAAGAAAGCATATACAATATTAAAACAACAGTTAAGAGTTTACTCAAGGGAAATGGCGTAAAAGGATACAGCACATCTGATCCAGACTATCCTTACACTAAAAATGTCATAACAGACAAGGCGCAACTTTACATTGAATTAAATAAAAAATGCCCCGAAATTTGTAAAAAATACATGGCAGAATCTTGGTTGTTGAGTGACGAAAAGCGCACATCCGAATATGCGAAAAGTGAAGGGGAAGGCGTTTTAATCATAAAACCGCTTGGAGTTGGTGCTGGAGGCGGGGAAGGAATTGAATACATTACCAGCAAAGAAGATCTCAAGGAATTTGTAGCGACGCATAAAAAGAAACAATACTTGGTTTCAAAATACATTAGAAATCCAATGCTAATCGAAGGTAAAAAATTTCATCTGCGCATGTATTTTATGGTTTGCATGAGACCAAATAAAAAATCGGACTGGTTCTTGTTTGACGAGGGCAAAATAATTACAGCCGAGTTGCCATATAAAGACGCGGATTATAAAAATAAAAAAATCCACGATACGCATTTCAAGTCAACGAAAAAGAATCGATTGTTTCCGGAGTCCAGCGAACTGGGACTAGATGATAAGGAATCAAAAAAAATAATGCAACAAATGCGCGAAGTGCTGCGATGTGCTTATGATGTGTACAAACCCCACATTGCAACTACGACTGAATCAAAATATGGTTTTGAAGTGTTTGGGTGCGATTTTATGGTTACAAGTGATGGCGGCGTTAAACTCTTGGAAATCAATGCAAGACACGATTACGGCGTAAATGACATTGAAAAGGAAAATCCGGAAATTTATGAGCGATTTTGTGGGGACTTTAGCGAATGGATTTATAAAAATGCAGTTGAACCCATGTTTTTGAGCAATGTAGAACAAACTGAAAAATATGAATCCGAACATGAACGCGTAGTTGCGGTAATTGAAAAGGGATTTCCTTTTGTAGAGCGTTTTTGGACAAAAGATGACGTTGAAGCTGCATACGCGCTTATTAAAACAAAGGTGGCCGATGTTCCTTTGTCAGCTCTCAAGAAAGAAAATTATATTGATGAAACTTCTTATAATATTTTGACAGGCAATAAAGAAACAGAAGAAGTAAATAAATTTATAAGAGAACACGTGGGTGCAAATGATAATTTGAAATTTAAAAGTGGAAACGCCACTGCCGAATTTATATCAATCAAGTCTCCTGATGAAACCTTGTTGGATAAGGATTATTTGCTGGTTGATTATTTTACAGAATCTTCGAAAATAACGGTTCGGTTGGCAAAAGGCGAACCGTCGTTGGAAGACCATTTCAAGAACGGCACGCTTGTGGAAAAGGCGCTGCGTTTATTGAAACGAAGGTCAATAGAACCCACAGATGAGTCGCTTCACGAGATTATTGTGCATCAGTCGGATGAGCGCACTGAAAGCCAAGAGACGAGAATAAATATGAAAATGTCAATGATTGACGGCAAAGACAAAAAAGTGTATTTGTCAAGTGCAGAGAACGCATACGTGTATGTGATCATGTGGAAATTATTATTTCCAGAGATGTCGCCGGAAGATTTTTCCAGTGTGAAGATATTGGACGGAGCTGGAGGATACGGCAGTCGTTTGATGGCGGCAATCATGATGAATGCTAGTTATGTCGGCGTGGAACCCAATCCACTTTCTACTCCAGGGTTTTCTAAAATGATTGAAATGTTTGGTTCCGCAGAAAAACAGAAAATGTTGGAAGACGGACTTCCTAGTGCAGTTGGTGTAGAAAATTTGCCGTTTGGCTGGGCAGACATTGTCATGTTTAGTCCTCCTATGTGGGGGAAAGAAGTGTACAATGATGAAACGGTCAAGGGTCAATCCATCAATATGTTTAATAACGAAAAGGTCTGGCTGAAAGAATTTTTACACGCATCCATAGAAGTTCTGTGGAGCCGTCTTCGTGTCGGTGGATACATTGTGTTTCAGAGTGTAAGATATGACTACATTGGCGATCACATGATAAAAGAGCACGTGGAAAAACAAAAGGATGCCGAATTTAAAGGTATCTTGTCGCGTGTTACAACTGGCGGAAGATACAAACCGAATTGGGTTTGGCAAAAAACAAATGGTGCAACTGCAAGTTCAGTAGTTGAAAAAGAAAGCGTGAATAAAGGAGAAGAAGAAAAAGGTGAAGAAAAAGGTGAAGAAAAAGGTGAAGAAAAAGGTGAAGAAAAAGGTGAAAAAAAAAGTGCAATTCCAAAAAAGAAAATAGTATTTGAAAAAAATAAAACAGTTAAAAAAAAGTTAGATAAATAAAATAATGTTTAGTTGTAGCTACAGTATTTTATAGTTATATAGTTGTCCTATTTTTTACCACGTCTTCTTAGTTTTTTTATTGTTTTTCTTATTTTTCTTGTTCTTCGCCCTGCACCTGTCAATGTTTTCGTAATCGAACGCTTGTACAAAGGAGGTAATATTCCTAAACTAGCATAAAGGTTTGAACGTGGTCGGTTTGATATAGATGATTTAACTGCTTGTAACTGTGCTCCTCGTGCCGATGCTTGTTGTGCTGTTATTGGACGTGTGACTAATGTTTGTTCTTGTTTTGATTGTGTTCCAGCATCGGAAGACCACGTGCCTATTAGACGAGTTGATTTATAACGTTGATATAATGCGTTTAGCTCTTGAGTAGATTTGTTAGATATCAAATAATTACAATCTTTAATAAAATCATAAGAACAAACAATACCACCATGTTCAATTTTTTTTTTAAATTCGATAAAATTTTGATTTACAGGAATTTTTTCCAATAATCTAGATACATAATCTTGGACAGTTTCTCCAGTGTTTACATTGGGAAACACTGATTCACTATCACCGACTTTAAGTATGTCTCGTAAATTCGGCGTCTCACTGATTTGGGATCTGATGAAACTATTATTGTGTCTTAATTCTTCATCTTTGTGAGTTGAAAAATATCCGTGAGAATTATACCACGACATTCCTTTTGTTAAAATTTTAAGGTGAGGTAAACTTACGGTTACCGTATCACAAAGATTAATGGTTGAAATATCGCGTAATTTGATATAATTGTATTCTGGAAGTGATAATGCCAAGTCGTTTAATTTGGACAGCATTGCGGTTCCTTTTCCTTCATCCCCGACATCACATCTATCTAAACTATCTATACGGATAATTTTGTCTATCATGTTTACTCTTAGTATTACACAAGTATCGTCAGCTGTTTTCCATATTCTACTTCTTATAAATACAAACAACCATTTTCTCGGGACCGAGATATTAATCTCTATATCAAAGATATCATCCTTGAATATTACACGTATGTTTTTTTTTATTGTTTCTATGTATTCATCTGTAATCGACATTTTACGTCTGTTTCCAGTTTTAGTTCGTTAATTATATATTATAAAATTAATTATATATTATACAATACAATATATAATTTAATTTTTTGAATATCTAACAAAAAAAAGCACTGCGATGTGCCCTACATTTAACAGTTGTTTCCGTAAATATCCGATGGGGCATCGGCATCATAAGCATAAACATTAACGCGTGTATCTTTTGACGAAAAAGGAATCATCGGTGGAAACTGAGGAACATTTATTTTTTTATTCTCGTATAATGTTCCGCACATATTGGCGGGACTGCACGTGCCGTTGTTCGGTGTTGCCCAGTATCGTACATTGTTCGTTCTTTGAAGATAACTATTTGGAAAAACGGGATAATACGCCGACATGGACCTACTGTCTAAATCCGATAGCCCTGGTTCTTTTTGAAGAGGATAGTCTCCTTGCAACAGTGGTTTCGTTACGCCGACTGGAAATGCGCCAGGTTGAAGAAGATGTGACACAAAATTCTCTCGAACCGGTGTAAAAAAGAACGAACCAATGAGCGCGAATAATAATGCTAAAATTAAAAATAAAATACTGTCTGTTTGATTTGTCATACTGAAGACCTGTTTATTTTGTTTAATATGGTTAGTATATTATTATAATATATAATTTATTATTAATTACATTATAATAAAAATATAATTAATTTATTCTTTTGTGAGTTTCACATTTTCTCTCATTTAAATGCCTATTTTTTATAAATTTTTGACTTGTAACCTTTTCTAGTTCCTGTAAAATTATCTGTCTCGTTGTCTGTTAAAGGCATCGGTTTGATTCGGTGATAAGGTTTGTTTTCGCATATATTGATTATTTTAGCTCGATAAATATAAGTTTTTTCATTTATATAGTGTCTATAATGAAATGGAATTCGTTGACCACCTAAATCGACTCTTTCTATAATAACAATGTCATTTACTTTCAATGTATTTGTTGTCGCCGCCATGTTTATAACTCTTGTGTTTGGTTTGGAGTTGGACATTTATCAAAAATACAAATCAATTTTTGAACAATTCAATTATTCAATATCAAACTTCCGCTCTATGTTTGATACACTTGTCGTCGACGTGAAATGATGGAACGTCTTTTGTTTGTGGCACAATCGATAAAATGCATTTTGCTTTATGACCGTAAAGCGGCTCGGTGCACCCTTTTTCTTTCTTTTTTGCAAAATTAAATATTTTTGGAGGCGGGTCATTTTTTGTGCATCTTGACCTAAAATGCTCATATCTCTCGCGAACGTCGCAGTAAGATAATCCTGATTTTTTATCCAGTCGTTTATTCACAATTTCATGAAGACGATAAATGTATTTAGAAAACGTTTCTCTTGATTTTAAATGGCACTCGCGAATCGGGTTTGCTTTCAAATTACTAGTTAAATTAATTCGGCAGTATTTGCATGGCAACACATACCTTAGACTATAAACGAAATCAGAGTAATGTTTTTTATCTTCCGCTGTAGGATTTATGGGATAATTAAAACTCATCGTGTGTAAAAAATGCCACATTGGAGGACCCCACACTGATGTCATCATTCCGTCACCGCTATTATAATCATTTTTAGTAAATACATACGACGACTTTTTTTTTGTTTTGTTTCTATTATTTTTTATTTTATTATTATTACCATTTTTTGTTTTATTTTTACTATTATTAGACGCACTGGTCATTATTGTTAGTGTTATATTTACATAATATTAAAATTTTAGTATTAATAAAAATAATAATATTGATAATACGTAAAAAATAAAATTAATATAATATTTATATATTATAAATATTACAAATACTATACTTTTCAAATGTCAATTTCTGCAAAATCTGTAAAGACAACATTAGAAACAATATATTCTAAACGACACATTTTAGTTATGCTGCTAGTTGCATGTTTATTTATTTGGATTGGTGTGTATGTATATAAAACATATGTTGGTTCATACTTGGGGTCATCCTTGGAAGGCTATGCATCTGGAATGGGAGACAGTGCCCCTCCATCATCGGATAGTCAAAAAACTGCGACACTTTACATGTTTGGAACGAGTTGGTGCCCGCATTGTAAAACAGCTAAACCTATTTGGGAAGAATTTGTCGGTAATAACCAAAATTTGAAAGTTGGAAATTATAATGTACTTTTTAAAAGCGTTGATTGTGACGCGGATGCCGATGGAAAACAGCTTGCAGATAAACATAATGTAAAAGGATATCCAACATTCAAATTAGAACGAGGACCCGGCGATGTTGTCGATTTTGAGGCAAAACCAACAGGTGATAATTTTACCAATCTTCTTCAAACATCACTCACTTGAAGGGAGGGGGCAGCATGTCCCCTCTGACCCCTTGTCCACAAATGATGCGGGTCACATGTCAATTTTGACATGTGACCCGCATATCATCTAAAGAAATAATGTAATGAACTTATTGCAATAAACGACAACAACATAAATGAATACCAATTAAAAAAATATAATTACATATAAAAATATTCTAATAATTTATTATTTATAGTATAATATTCTTCACCATTTGGCATTTTATTATAAAAATCATGACCATAAAACATATAATAATTTTTATAATTCTCTTCATTTTCTTTAAAAAATGGATGTTTATTTTCTAATTCATTTATTAGTTCATTATTCATAATTCTTAAAGAATATATATATTCTATTAAATCATTTTTATGTTCTTTATGATAGTCAAATAATTTTTTTTGTTGAGAGGAGATCTCACAGGGCTCTAAATCAACCCATTTATTTAAAAATATAGAATTAAAATTACCACCATTTGTGCATAATTTTTTTTCTACATACTGTGAAATACCTTTATAAACATAATGAGCCATAAAAATGGGTGCATCATTATAATTTACATTTTCCATTGGAGTACCACACCAAATTCCGAATGAATCAATGATCTTATTAAATATATTTTTAATTATTGAATTATCATAAATTCTCATATTATGTGCATTACATCCAGTTATTATTGATGAAACTTTTGTAATTGATTTAGTATAGTAACATAAATATTTTCCTGACATATTTGAATATTTAATTAAACTATCTGGATTGGCTTCTTTTTGATTATTATCAGAAAAAATTAACCAATTAATATTTAACTCATCAAATGGCTGATAAAAAGTCATCATTTCTTGAATATTTTTAAAATGATTTAAATATAAAAATTCATCAGCATCAATATTTATTAAATAATCAATATTATACTTCTTACAAATAGGTAATACGTGTTCATTTATTATATTAATTCTTTCCCAATCTCCATTACTTACTTCATAATCATCCCATAAAATTTCTACATTTTTTATATTTAATTCATTAAAATATGTTATAACTGGAATAGCTGAATTATTATCTCTTATTATAAATAAATCAATATTTAATTTTGTGTAATATAATATCCATTCTTTTAATGTTAATTCATCTTTAATTGGAGCATAAATAGCTAATTTGTAGTTTTTCATTTTTCGATCACGAAGCAGCCGCAACCTTATCCTGTCATGCATTTTTTGCATTTTTTGCATTTTTTGCATTTTTTGCATTTTTTGCATTATATAATATTATAATATATAACTATATAAAAATATTTACATGATTTTTTATAATTTAAATAATATTCCAGAAAATATAAATTATCCTGATATATATTTTACATCAGAATATGGGAAAGCTTGTCAATATTCAGATGATGCCATTTGGGAGCTATGTCAATATAAAGATTTAATTTATGTTTATTTAAAAAAACCTTACATTTTTGAAAATACTACTTATTATGATTTATTAACTCCTTATGGGTATAGTGGATATTATTTTGAAAAAAAACAAACATTTGATGAATTTATATTATTATTTAGAATAGAAGCAAAAAAAAGAAATTATTTGACAGAAGTTGTTAGGCAAAATCCTTATTTGAATATTGATATATCTAAGTATTATGATATCATTTCTTCAAAGAAAATATTTAGTGTTGAAATTGATAACTATGAATATTATTATACAAAAATATTAAATTCAAAAAAAAGAAACATGATTAATAAAACAATAAAATTAAACTTTTCAAATGAAATTATTAAATTGACAGAAAATTTTATAAAAAAATATTTTTTAACTATTTACAACAATACAATGAATAAAGTAAATTCTTCAAGCTATTATTATTTTAATGATAATTACTATGGTGAAATTGAAAATATAAAAAATTCTTACCTAATTACTGTTTATAATGAACAAAAACATATTATAGGGTCTAGTATATTATTTATTTTTAATAATTTTATTCATTATCATTTAAGTTGCAATGATAACAGTGAAAGTTGCATAACAGATTATTTATTAAATTCAGTTATCAAAGAATTAGGCATAAATAAAAAAATTATTATTGGAGGGGGGATAAAAGATAATGATTCTTTGTATGATTTTAAAAAAAAAATAAGCACTAATAGTTATGATTATATTATTTACAAAAATATATTAAATAAAGAAATTTATGATAAGATTAAAATTTTATACAAAGAAGATGATTATTTCCCCGTTCATAGAAAATAATTTTATAAATTATTTATTAAATCTATTATATAATTCATATGACTTTTATTATATCTTTGATCAATTGGTATACATAATATATGATTACTGATATAATGATTACATTCATGTTCTTTATCAAAATCTAAAGGCCAGTAAATAGGAAAATATAATTTGTTTTTTATACAAATTTGTTTAAAGTTATTTCTTTCTTCTATTGTTTCAAATAGTATTGGATATGAAAAATATAATTTTTCATTTTTTAACATAGATTTATATTTTAATTTTTTATTTAAATATTTAAAATTTTCTATTCTGATATATTTATTATTAATATCATAATAGTATTTATAAAATATATAATTTATATAGTCGAACCCATCATAATTTATACTATTTAAATTATTTTCACAATATTTTAAAATTGGGTGCCAAATAAATTTTAAATATTTTATATTTTTCAAAAACATTCCATTGATTTTTAATATATTATAAAATAAATATTTAAAATTGAAATAAGATGTTTGATTTTTTTCTAATAAATTATTATTATCAATAACAATTGAACCAAATGGTGTTTCTAAACTTTTACGATAACTACATATAGAAATATCACCATATAAATTATTTGAATACAAATTATGAGTAAAATCCTCTACAATTATTATATTTTTTTCTATACATATTTTTTTAATTACATCTATATTATCATCAATTTTTCCAAAATAATTGATAATAAATATTAATTTATATTGATATTTTTCTATTATATTTTTTAAATAAATTAGATTAATGTTTAGATTATTATCAATATTATAAAAATCATAATTTTTAAAACATTTAAATATTGAATCACATAAATAATTAGGTATTAAGCACTTTTCGTTATTTCTAATTAAATTATTTAAAATATTTTTAATTGCACATCTTCCTGATACAAAAAATAAATTTTTTTCTTCTTTTATTTTTAAATTAAAATCTGATCCTATTTCCATTTATATAAATATAAATATATATATAATATATATATTATAATATATATTTATATAATAATAATGAGTGAATTAAAAAGAAATTTTGATGAAGAATGTAAAAATAGAATAAATAAATATAATTACTATTTTGATGATGTAATGAAATGTAAAATTATGCAAAATATAGAAGAATTAATTGATATATCATCTATTTCAAATGTTTTAGAAGTTGGTTGTTTTGAGGGTTCAATGACTAAATTATTGAATAATAAATTTAAATCATTAGATGTTGTAGAACCATCTATAGAATGTATAAATAAAATAAATAAACAGTTTGATAATGTTACTTTTATAAATACAATACTTCAAGAATATACAACTGATAAAAAATATGATTTGATTATAATTTCTCATACGTTAGAACATATAGAAAATCAAATAGAAGCACTTAAAAAAGCAAAATCATTGTTATCTGATAATGGTTATTTATATGTAATTGTTCCAAATGGTACATCTATTTCTAGATTAATAGCATGTAAATTAAATATTGTTGATTATCCTTGTTGTGTTACAAGGGGTGAAAAGGAACATGGGCATTATATAACTTATGATTTGTATACATTAGAAAGACATTTTAGAGAAGCAAATATTCATAATATTAAACTAGGCGGTATAGTGTTTAAAATTTTTGGTAATAATCAATATGATAATGCATTTAAATATAATATAATTGATAATAATTTTATAGATGCTTGTTATGCGTTAGGTAAAGAAAGGCCAATGGATTGTGCAAGCATTTATTGTTTAGCTAAAAATAATTAAATTTATTGTTATATTTTATTTTATACAACTAATATATAAAGTATGACTGATATTTTTGAGTTTTTTAAGTTTGATGACACATTGGGGGGAATATATAAATACCGCGATTTTGAAATAAAAGGATGGGATTGTAATATTGTTGATGTGTTCAAAAAATACATTGAACATAATGTTGAAGAAAATGGTATTGTTGTAGAAGTTGGTGTTCAAGGTGGACAATCCTTTTTAAAAACAGCTGATATGATATTAACTACAAATAAACATATTAAATTATATGGAATTGATTGTTGGGAAAAAGTACCTAACAATGGATACAATGGCTATCCTGCTGATTTTTGGACAGTAGAAAGCACTAATAGACTTTCGAATCTGCAACTAGAAAATTTTAATACTCTATCATCAATAATACAAACTTATAATTTAAATTTTTGTAATTTAATTAAAGGATTCTCTAACGATACCACAATAATTGAAATATTCGATAATAATAGTATAGATGCTATTTATATTGATGGAGACCATGGTTTTGAAGGATGTTATTCAGATTTAGTAAATTATTATCCAAAAGTAAAAAAAAATGGGTTAATTTTATGCGATGATTACACTAATTTTTCTAGTGTAAAAGATGCGGTTGATAAATTTTGCGAAGAAAAAAAACTAACTAAATTATTCGTTAAAAATAAATGTTATTTTTATAAAAATTAGCGGATTAATTAATTTTAAGTTAAGTCATGTAAATACATATAATATATATATATATATATATATATATATATATATTAATTATTAATTATGAATTTAGAAAAAGATGGTATTTGTATTTTAAAAAAAAAAATAAGTAACATTAGTTATCTAAATGATGTTAATTTAAAATTATATAATTTTTTAGAAGAAAAAAATAATACCTACAATAGAACAGACAATTGTTTACATCATATTTTATTATATGATAAAAAATTATTAAATTATATTTTAAATATAATTACTACAGAAAAAGTAATACATGACTATTTTAAAGTTGGTTTTATAATGCACTCATGTGGTGCTGTTATAAATAAATCTAGTGAAAAAAGTTATACACATAACTGGCACATAGATACATATGAAGAAACAAATGAAAATATAATGCTTAATATTTTAATTCCTTTGTGTGATTTTACTCTAGAAAATGGCTGTACAAAAATTATAGGAAAACAATCAACTCAAATTATAGATGTTTTACTTGATAAAGGAGATATTTTATTATTTAATTCATCATTAAAACATTGTACAGGTGTGAATAATAGTAATAATGATAGAAATTGTTTAACTATAACATTGATAAAACCTTATTTGAAACCACAATTTAATTATTTATTAATATTTTCTAATGAAGAATTAGAAAAATTAGAAGATAATCTAAAAAAATTATATAATTATTATAGTCAAACACCTGATAATTTAACAGATTTTTATAATAAAAAATATAAATTAAATAGTTTGTAAATATAAACATGATATTTTTAAGACCATTGTACAATTATGACATTGATAGAATATATGAAATAAAATCTAATTCATTGAACTATAATAAAGAATTTACAAATTTTGATACATCAACTGTTACAAAAGAATTCATTCATTCATGGTATTACAACTTAATAAATGAAACAAATACTATAAGAATTGGAATATGTTTAATTACAAATAATTATATAATTGGATTAATAACTTTAGGACAAATAGATTACATAAATTCTAAATGTGAATTACATGTAAATGTTGACTATAAATATCAAGGAAAAGGCTTAGGAACTGAATCTATTTTATTAATAATAAATTATGTTAAAAATATTATTAAGCTTAAAGAAATACATTTGAATGTACATAAAGACAATGATAAAGCTATAAAATTGTATACAAAGTTAGGTTTTAATAAAAAAAATAATATTAATAATTTTTTACACATGTATTTATGTGTAAATCAAATTACATAAATTTAACCATATAATTTAGTAAATATTTTATATATATTTTGTTTTTTATGTTTTTTTAAATAATATATATATATATATATATATATATTACATACATGTATGATCAATTGGGTTCCTAATAAATCTATTAATAATGATACTGTTCAAAAATTATTAAAAAAATGTGAAGAAACAAAACAATATACAAATGATGGACCCAATATAAAATTATTAGAAGAATTCGTTAAAAATAAATTAGAAATAGATGATTCTAAATCAATAATTGTTGTAGTTAATGCTTCTTTAGGTATTCAAATTTTGACTCATGCAATTTCCGTATTTAATAATAAGCAATTAAATTGGTCTACACAATCATTTACATTTCCTCCTTCAAATCAAGGAACTTTAAAAAATTCTATTATATTAGACATCGATTTAGAAGGAGGATTAAATTTAGAAGAAGTTGATGATAATATAGATGGATTAATTGTAACAAATATATTTGGAAATATTGTTGATATAGATAAATACATAGACTATTGTAATAAAAGTAATAAGTATTTAGTATTTGATAATGCTGCCACAGCTTATACTTTTTATAAAAATAAAAATTGCTTAAATTATGGCAATGGAAGTGTAATTAGTTTTCATCATACTAAACCTTTTGGTTTTGGGGAAGGCGGTGCGATTATTATTGATAAAAAATATGAAATTTGTATTAGAAAATTAATTAATTTTGGTATTGGTTTATATCATGATAAATATTATTCAGAAGAAGCAAATAATTGTAAAATGTCTGACATTTCAGCTGTTTATATATTACAATATATGTACGATAATTTTGATATTATAATAAAAATACATCAAGAACTTTTTAATTATTTTAAAAATAAAATAAATGAATCAAATTTAAATGTTCAATTATATCCAAGTTTTCATGATGAGAACAAAAATTGTGTATCTTGTTTTTGTTTATTGTTTGATAGATTCGAAACATCAACAAATATGGTAAAAATACTATTAGAAAATGATATTTTTAGTCGCAAGTATTATCATCCGTTAAAAGAAACAAAAAATACAGTTTATATGTATAATAAAATATTGTGTTTACCATGCACAAAAGATATGCAATTTGAAGATATAGATGTTATTATAAATTTATTAAAACATCATAATAAATATATGTCATAATATATATTACTAGTTATAATTTTTGTTGGCGGTGGAGGGGGGGTTAAAGGGGGACTGACTTAGTCACCCCCTTTCCTTCTATTGATTATAATTTTTTTCTTCACAGGTTCTGTGCCCTTGGGCATGAGTTCGCCTATAACCGACACTTGTTTATCATTCAATTCAAACCGCTGACCTATTACCCGAATGCGAATGAAATCTTTTTCATTTATCGAATTGAAATATGAGTTTGATGAATGATGGTCGCGCGATACATAAATAATGACAGGTGACTTCTTTTCATCTAAACTTGTAAATGCTCTTATACCCGCCTGTGTTATATTTTTAGCGTAACAGTTGATTTGCATGCCTTCAACCGGACAACAAATGTTGCATTCAAAAACAACCTCAAATTCAACATATTTACTTGCAAGGGTTCCACTTGAAAATTTTATAATGCTGATAGAATCCGGTTTTACAAATCCTTCAACAATGCACTTTCCTTCAAACTTTGCAGAAATTGTATTTTTTATAGTCGTTTCTACATTTGAACCAACTAATATAAATGGAACAACAACCTTGGTTGTCAAAATCGTTTTTGAATATAAGTCATCTTCCGGCGACAATGAAGAAGATTTTTTTTGTATAAATGACGATGACGATGACGACGATGACGACGATGATGACGATGCTGACATACTGTTGTATATATAATATACTCTATTATATATTCTTTATATTCTCTATATTTTTTCAATTTTCTTATTTATTATTAATAATTTAAATTTAATATTGAATATTATTATTTATTTACTCAATTTATTGATTTATTGAATACATTGCTTCAATAATATTAAGATTCCATCTTTTATTACTTAACTTTATGTCATTATAAAAACTGAGAATAATTTCTTGCAGTATGCAATATGTTATTTGAGTAATACTTTGAGGTATCTCAAGAGGTTGTTTAAATTCATATTGTTGTATTATATCTTGAAGCGTTCGTTTTTTTGTTGGAGATGTGCTGCAAACGCTTCCACGATTTTGATTTTCTTTTATTTTAAATACAACACCATCTTTTATAGTTTGTGTAAAACCTAAAAACTGTGCAAACTCTTTTTTATCAAGTCTAAAGGAACTGGTTAATTTATTGCGCTCGTCACTTGTCAATTCGTTTTGACTAAATATTGTCCATGCATCCGCTTCATTTCGTTTATAATACATTGAAACATTTTTGGATGATGCATCTTTTGAAGGAGCAAATAAATACATGATGCCAGAATCTTCATCGCGCGTAACAAACTGGTTGAAATACTTTAATATGTTCTTAGCACACGCCGGAGCAGCAATATTTGCGTGATATGTCGCCTCTTCATAAACTATTTTACTTTTAGAACTACTGGAGTCATCTTTCAATTTGTTAGAAATTTGTTCTATATCATTTAAATGTAGTACGAGAGAATTAATTTCATTGAATGTTAAACGGTCCATTATATGAATAAAAATGTACCAATGTATTTCGTCCAAATCTATTACTTTTTCAACAGTTTTAATCATTTCATTGCAATAAATATACCAAATTCTATC
>Ga0315288_10002663_pt1 | contig 22980 bp, 19 predicted proteins | sample YL17G11_20_MG_FD_203454 | JGI IMG/M metagenome (GOLD analysis project Ga0315288, IMG submission 203454) | Sediment microbial communities from Yellowstone Lake, YNP, Wyoming, USA - YL17G11_20 | ecosystem: Environmental > Aquatic > Freshwater > Lake > Sediment | place: USA: Wyoming | collected...
GCTCACGCAGTACAACCCGCGCTCGCTCAACGACCACATCGGCACGGGACGGCCGTGGGGTTTCGACCGGCTGCGCGGCGGCGGCATCCGGATCCTCCAGCCCTTCGTCTCGGCCAGCAACCGGGGGTGGTACGAGGGCACGGCCGACGCGGTGCGCTACAACCTCCACGACATCGACCAGGACGGCGCCGACATCGTGCTCGTCCTGGGCGGCGATCACGTGTACAAGATGGACTACCGGCCCATGATCGCGGCCCACCGCCGCACCGCGGCCGACGTGACCATCGCCGTGCTGACCGTGCCCCGCGACGAGGCCTCGCGGATGGGCATCTGCGCGCTCGATGCGGACGGACGCGTCGTCGACTGGGAGGAGAAGCCGGCCGAGCCGAAGAGCGACCTCGCCTCGATGGGCGTCTACGTCTTCTCGCGGACCGCCTTCCACGCCTGGCTGACGCCGGAGCGGAGCGACTTCGGGCACGACGTGATCCCCGCGATGCTGGCCGGCGGCGCCGGCGTCTTCGGCCACCGGTTCGAGGGCTACTGGCGGGACGTCGGGACCATTGACGCCTACTGGTCGGCCAACCTCGACCTGGTCGGGCTCGTTCCACCGCTCGACCTGTTCGACCGGAGCTGGCTCATCCACACGCGGTCGCAGGAGCGCTCCCCTGCCAAGCTGGGCCCGGATGCCCTGGCGCGCCACTCGCTGATCAGCCACGGCTGCATCGTCAACGGCACGGTCGTCAACTCGGTCCTCTCGCCCGGCGTGCGGGTGTACGAAGGGGCGGTCGTGCGCGACGCGGTGATCCTGCTCGACACGGAGATCGGCCCGCGGGCCGTCGTGGACACGGCCATCATCGACAAGTTCGTGCACGTGGGAGAGGGCGCCGTGATCGGCACCGGCGACGACCGGGACATCCCGAACGCCGACGAGCCGGAGCGGCTCTTCACCGGCATCACCGTGGTCGGGGAGCGGTCGCACATTCCGGCGGGGGCGCGGATCGGCCGCAACTGCCTCATCGGGCCGAGGACCGACGCGGCGGACTTCGCGGACCTCGTCGTCCCATCGGGGACGTCGGTCCGGCGTCGGGAGGCGCCCGCCACGGCCGAGCCGCCCGGGGCCTGAGGCCGGGGCGCGTCGGCGCCGGAGGACGCGCCGCGCTATCCCGCGCGCGCCAGCTCCAGCGCGAAGGTGGTGCCGGCCGGGCTCGTCGCTTCGACCCACAGCCGGCCGCTGTTGGCGACCGCCAGCTCGCGCGCGACGGTCAGGCCGATGCCGGTGCCGCCACGCGCGCCCGGCGTGCGGTGTCGCGAGGGGTCGGCGCGGTAGTACCGCTCGAAGATGCGCGGCAGATGCTCGGCCGGGATGCCCGGACCGTTGTCGCGCACCCGCACGAGCGCCACGCCGCCCTCCACCGAGACGCCGATCTCGACCTGCCCGCCGCGCGGCGTGTAGGCGGCCGCGTTGTTGAGAAGGTTGGCGAGGCAGCGGCCGACCTGCCGTGCGTCGACGTCGACGTGGACCGGAGGGGCCTCATCCGGCGGGCCGATCAGGGCAACATCGGCCTCGGCGAAGAGCGTCCGGGTGGCCGCGGCCGCGCCGCGGGCGACCTCGACGAGGTCGACGCGCTCGACGGAACGCTGCAGGGCGGCGCCCTCCGCGGCCGCGAGCTCCTGGAGATCCATGACGAGCCGCCGGACCTCGTCGGCTGCATCGCGGGTTGCGGCCAGCTCCCCGGGGCCGGGCTCGATGACTCCGTCCGTCAACGCCTGGAGCCGCCCCGCCAGGACGGTGACCGGCGTGGCGAGCTCGTGCGCGAGGTCGCTGGCCGCGCGGCGACGCAGGGTTTCCGAGCGACCCAGGCTCTCGGCCATCGCGTTGAAGGCGACCCCGAGCTCGTGTCCCTCAGCGTCGGGCGGCGGAACCACGCGGGTCGACAGGTCGCCGGCACCGATCCGCCGGCTCGCGGCGGCGAGCTCGCGAAGTGGATCGGTCAGGCGTCGCGCGATGAGCCACGCGACCATGACGCTGGCGAGGATGATTCCGAGGCCGGCGATTCCGAGGATCAACGCCGCCGCCTCGCGGAACGACGCCGGGGCCGACGCTCGCTCCGTCGTGGTTCCCAGGAGCGGATACACGACGAGGGACCCAACCTCGGCTCCACCCACCACCAGCGGCACCTCGACCGGCGTGTCCGTCGCGCGTCGCGCGCCTCCCGACCCTTCCGCGACCCCCGGCAGCGTGTCGATCCGCGCGGCAACCGCGCCGGACGGGTCGCGAATCTCGAGCGGACCGCCGGCCGCGACGGCAAGCTCGCGCAGCTCCTGCTTCTTGAGGTTGAGGCTGCCGCGCTGGGAGATCAGCTCCGTGGCCATGGTGGCAGCCTGCCGATAGCGCTCCATGTGCGCGGCTTCCAGGTAGGCGTCGAAGCGACCGATCACGCCGGCGGCGATCAGGAGCCCGGCAGCGACGATCACGATGGCGACGGCACCGCCGATGGCGACGGCCAGCCGGGAGGCGAGCGACGCACGACGCTTCATCAGGAACGATCGGCCGGCCGCGGCTCGTGATCGACGGGCGCGATCCAGCGATACCCGGCGTCGGGGATCGTCTCGATCGCCCACGGGCCAGTCGCATCGTCCCCCAGCTTGCGGCGGAGGTTCGCGACGTGGACGTCGACGGTCCGGGTGGTCTCGCCGGTTCCGCCCGTCGCAAGCGCGAGGAGCCGATCTCGATCGAGGACCGCCCCGGGCGCGCCGGAGAGAGCGAGGAGGAGCCGCAGCTCCGTCGGGGTGAGGCGGCCCTCCCGGCCGCCGACGCGGTACCGCCGCGTCGCCGGGTCGACCTCGAGGCGACCCGATGCATACGTGCGCGGTCGTGCAGCCTCCGACAGCGGGCGGGTTCTCCGCAGAATGGCCCGTACGCGCTCGACGAGCTCGACCGGGTTGTACGGCTTGGGGAGGTAGTCGTCGGCGCCGAGCCGCAGTCCGACGATCCGCTCGTCGTCGGAGCGCTTGGCCGACGCGATCAGGATCGGGACGTCGGAGACCTCGCGGATCGCGCGGATCAAGGCTTCGCCCGAGAGCCCGGGGAGGAGCAGGTCGACGAGCACGAGATCGGGGGGCGCGGCATCGAAGGCAGCGAGGGCGAGGCGCCCGTCCGCGGCCTCCGTCACGTCGTAGCCGGCTGCCACGAGGTAGGCGCGGACGATCTCCCGGATCCTGGGCTCGTCCTCGACCACGAGGATCCGGCCGGCGCCGCCGGGGCGGTGACGCGCCTCCTGGGTCGGGGACCGGGCTTCCATCGCCCCATCGTACCGGCTCCCGTGTGAAGGATCGGTGAAGAAGGCCGTCTTAACGCCTTCTTGACGCCGGCGGGCCACGATAGTCGAGCCAGAGCGTGCGCCGCGCACGGCTCCGTGGTCGTCATACCTTCAAGGAGTCACACGATGCCCATCACTCCACGGCTCGTGGCGAGCGGCGGGCTGGCCGCCGGAGCGCTGCTCCTGCTCGCGGCGAGCATCGCCCTCGCGGCGAATTCTCCCTCGCCGGACGTCGCGCCCGGCGCCAACTCCCGCCCGGCGGTGGAGCCGGCGACGGCCTCGGCGGTACCTCTCGCGGCGCCGACTCCCGCCGCGACCCTGAAGCCGGCGGCCACCCCAAAGCCCGCTCCCACCCCGAAGCCCGCGAAGACCCCCGACGAGACAAAGGGGCCGATCGAGACGCTCACGGGCGTCCTCGGCGTCCGCACCGACGCCGACGGCGACCGGGAATACGTCCTCAACGGCATCGAGCTGTCCGTGGGGCCGCCATGGTACTGGGGCACGAAGAACCCCCTCGAGCCGTTCGTCGGCATGAGCGTGACGGTCACCGGCCGCACGGACACGGGTCGCCCCTCGACCAAGGCCAACGGCAAGGCGAACGACGCCGACGGCCCGGAGTTCGAGGTCTACTCAGTCAGCTCCTCCGACGGCAACGTCGTGACCCCCGTCCGGGCCGAGGGCAAGCCCCCCTGGGCCGGTGGCCCGAAGTTCGTCGGCGAGCGCCACCCCGGCTACAAGGGCTGGTCGCACGGCAAGTCCGAGAAGGCGAAGGCGTCGCCGCAGCCCTGAGCCGCGCCCCGCGCTTCACGCTTCACGACCGCCGGCCAGATGGCCGGCGGTCGTCGCGTCTCCGAGTCGCAGTGACCGTCGAGCGGCAGTGACCGTCCCGTTCCCTACCGTCGCTTCCGGCGGTCGGCCAGGATCTCCTTCACCGCGTTGTGCGCGGGCGCGCCGGTGACGCCGCCGCCCGGATGGGCACCCGGGCCGACGAGGTAGAGCCCCTCGAGCGGCATCCGGTAGCGGGCCCAGCCCACGAGCGGCCGCCAGGCGAACCAGGCGTCGAGGCCCGGCTCCTGGTGGTAGGGGTGGCCGCCGGTCAGGCCGTACTCGGCCTCGAGGTCGGCCGGCGTGAGCACCTCGCGCGCCGTGACGAGCGAGCCGATCCCGGGCGCCACCTCCTCGAGCGCGGCCACGACCCGGTCGCCGAGCGAGGCCCGCACCGCGTCGTCCCAGGCGCCCTCGCGGAGCCGGTACGGCACGTACTGGGCGATGACGCTCACCACGTGGCCGCCCTCGCGCGCGGCGAGCGAGGGGTCCACCAGCGTGGGGATCGTCGCCTCCAGGACGAGCCGGTCCGAGATCCGCCCGTACTTCGCGGCATCGAAGGCACGCTCGAGGTCGTCGATACCCGTCGCCCCCACGAGGATCCGGCCCCGGAGCTGCTTCGCCCCTTCGTCGCCCTCGCCGGCCGCGGGGAAGCGCGGCAGCGCGGAGAGCGCCAGGTTCACCTTCGCCACCGTGCCCGGCTGGCGGATGTTGCCGGCCCGCCAGCGCAGGTGCGGCCCGAGGTCCAGGGGCCCGAGGAGGCCGACGAGCGTCCGCTTGGGGTCCAGGCCGGACGCGACGATCGACGCCGCGATCTCCTCGCCCGAGGCCAGCGCCACCCCCGTGACGCGCCCGTCGGCGGAGGTAACGGCGACGACCTCGGACACGGTCCGAAGCTCCGCGCCGAAGGCCCGCGCAGCGGCGGCCAGCGCGTCGGCGACGGCGCCGGGGCCGCCCTTCGCGAAGACGGCCTGGCCCGCGCCGCCGCCATCGTTGCCGGCGGAGTCGGCGAGGAGCGTGGCCGTCGTCCCCATCGACCAGGCGCCGAGGCCGGTGAACTGGAGCGCCCGCGCGGCGACGGCCGCCCGCACCGCGTCGGTCTCGAACCACTCGCCCACGAAGTCGGCCACGGCCATCGGCAGGACGCGGAGCAGGTTGCGGGCGTCGTCCTTCGAGAGCTTCTTGAAGGCCCGCCCCAGCAGGAGCCCGGTGATCGCGTCGCCGAGGCCCGCCCCGGAGGTGGCCGGCGGCGTCTGCTCGCCGAGCGAGGCGAGGAAGCCGGCCAGCGCCCGAACCTCGCGGTCGAAGCCTGACCAGGCGAGCGCGTCGGCGCCGGACCAGGTCGCGAGCTCGGCCTCGGTCCGCTCGGAGTCGGCCCACAGCGTGACCGCGCGGCCGTCGGGCTGCGGGGCGAAGGCCCGCACCTCGGGCGCGACGAGAGAGAGCCCATGCCCGGCGAGGCCCAGCTCGCGCACGACCGCCGGCCGCAGCCGCCCGACCGTGTGGAAGAGGCCGGGGGCGCGGGAGCCGTCGTCGAGGGTCCGCGTCTCGACGGTTCCGCCGAGCGTCGCCCGCTTCTCGAGGAGGAGCGTGCGGAGCCCGGCCTTTGCGAGGTAGGCCGCCGCGACGAGGCCGTTGTGGCCGCCGCCGATGACGATCGCGTCGTAGCTCGTGGAGGGCTGCGTGGCCATCTACGCCACCTTCCCCTTCTTCGCCTTGAGGAGCTCCAGCGCGGCGAGGCGGCCGTTCGCGGCCATGATCCCGCCGCCCGGGTGGGTGGACGAGCCGGCCATCCAGTAGTCCCGGATCGGCGTCCGGTAGCGCGACCAGCCGGGAATGGGCCGGCTGAAGAAGAGCTGCTCGAGGGAGAGCTCGCCGTGGAAGATGTTCCCCTCGGTGAGGCCCCACTCCTTCTCCATGTCCCACGGCGTCACCACCTGCTTGTCCACGATCACGTCCCGCAGGTTGGGGGCGAACTCGCCGATCGTGTCGATGACCGTGTTGCCGAAGGCCTCGCGCTGGTTCTCCCAGTCGGCCGGCCCCTCGGCCAGGTTGTACGGCGCGTACTGGACGAAGCAGCTCATAACGTGCTTGCCGGGCGGCGCCACGGACGGGTCGACGAGCGAGGGGATGACGATGTCGATGTAGGGCCGCCGGCTGAATCGGCCGTACTTGGCGTCGTCGTAGGCGCGCTCCATGTACTCGACCGACGGGCTGATGCTCATCGCGCCGCGCAGGTACTCCGTGCCGCCCGGGTTCGCGGTGAAGGTCGGCAGGGCGTCGAGGGCGAGGTTGACCTTGCCGGAGCTCCCCCGGAACTTGAAGCGGCGGACCTGGGCCTCGAAGTCCTCGGGCAGGACGCCCGGCTCCAGGAGCTGCAGGAAGGTCCGCCGGACGTCGGCCGACGAGACGACGACCGACGCGTCGATCTCCTCGCCGCTCTCGAGCACCACACCGATCGCCCGGTCGCCCGCCGCGGAGAGCTTCACCTGGGCCACGCCGGCGTTCGTCCGGATCTCGGCGCCGAGAGCCCGCGCCGCGTTGGCGATGGCCTGGCTGATCGCCCCGGTACCGCCCTTGTGGAGGCCCCAGGCGCGGAAGGCGCCGTCGATCTCGCCCATGTAGTGGTGGAGGAGGACGTAGGCCGTGCCCGGCGAGCGGACGCCCAGGAAGGTCCCGATGATCCCCGAGGCCGACATCGTCGCCTTCAGCGGGTCGGTCTCGAACCACTGGTCCAGGAAGTCGGCGGCGCTCATCGTCATGAGGCCGATGAAGGCGGCCTGCTGGCTTTCGGAAAGCCGGGCGAAGTCGCGGGCCAGGCCCATGACGCCCAGCCAGTCGCGCGGGTCGATCGAGGTCGGGTCGGGCGGCACGATGCCGAGGATCGGCTTGATGAAGCGGGCCATGTCCGCCATCAGCTGGCCGTACTCCTCGTAGGCGTCGGCGTCGCTCGTGGACCAGCGGCGGATCTCCCGCATCGTCGCGGCGTGGTCGTCGCGGCGCCAGAGGTAGTCGCCGGGAACGGCGGTGAAGGTCCCGTCGAGGGGCAGGATCTCCAGGCCGTGCCTGGGCAGCTCGAGCTCCCGGATGATCTCCGGGCGCAGCAGGCTGACCACGTAGGAGAGGACGCTGAACGTGTAGCCGGGGACGATCTCGTCGCTGGTCGTGGCGCCGCCCAGGATGTGGCGCTTCTCGAGGACCAGCGTCTTCCAGCCGGCCTTCGCGAGGTAGGCGGCGGTCGTCAGGCCGTTGTGGCCCCCGCCGATGATCACCGCGTCGTAGCGCTCGGCCACCCGCGTCTCCTCCTGTAGCTCTCGGGTTCGGATGCGGTTCGGGTTCGGCTCGGCCGGCCCGCTAGGCGCGCTTGCGCGGCGGGTCGAAGAAGGGCAGATCCACGACCGAGGCCGAAACGAGCTTCCGCTGCGCCTCCACGGTCCACTCCACCTGGACGCGGCTCCCGGTCCGGGCGTGGGCCAGGGCGACGGAGGCCAGGGCGATCATCTTCTTGAGGAGCGGGCTCCAGCCGGTGCTCGTCACGCGGCCCACCTGGCGCCCGCCCACGTGGAGGGGGACGTGGGCCCGGCTCACGGTCGGCGGCGCGTACGGCGCCAGGCCCTCGGCGGCGTAGAGGGCCTCGATCTCGGTCCAGGCGATGTCGAGCCCCACCAGCCGGCGCGCCGGCCCGCCGGCCGCGACCTCCGCGAGGAGGGCGCGCTTCCCGACGTAATCGGCCTTCGCCAGGTCCACGAGCCGGCCTAACCCGATCTCGTAGGGGCTGAAGTTCTGGGCGGGGATGCGGGAGTGGACCGCGCTCGTGTAGTCCACCTCGATGAGGACGAGGCCGGCCTCGAGGCGGGTGACGTCGAGGGCGACCATCCCGGCGGGCCGGATCCGGTACGGCTCGCCCGCCGCCACGAGGGCGTCCCAGGCCTCGACGGCGCGGTCGGCCGGGATCCAGAGCTCGTAGCCCAGGTCGCCGGTGTACCCCGTTCGCGAGACGTCGATCGGGATCCCGGCCAGGCTGGCGGCCCTGCGCCGGAAGTAGCCCAGGCCGGCAAGGTCCTCGCCCGAGGCGGCCTCCAGCACCTTCCGGGCCAGGGGGCCCTGGAGGGCGATCGCCGCGTCGCGGTCGCTCACGTCCGCGACGTCGACGTCGAGGCCGTGGGCGTTCATCCGGAGCCAGCGGTACTGCGGGTCGGCGGCGGTCCAGCGGATCACCTGGCCGCCGTCGGCGTCGTCGAGGCGGTGGACGGTGCCGTCGTCGATGACCTTGCCGTGCTCGTCGCACCACGGCGTGTAGAAGACGCGGCCGGGGGTCAGCTTCGTCGCGTCGCGGGTGATCAGCCGGTCGACGAGGCGGAGGGCGTCGGGGCCACGCAGCTCGTACTTGAACAGCGGGCTAACGTCGATGAGGGCGGCCGCCTCGCGGATCGCGTTGTACTCGATGACGTGGCTGTCGTGGTACTCGCTGGCGGCGAAGAAGCCGGACCACTCGCGCCACTGCATCCTGGCGTTGAGGGGCGCGGTCCGCGGGTGGAAGGCGGTCCCGACCGTCACGTCACATGCTCCTCCGCTGGGCGCCGGCGCACGGCCGGATCGTCTGGGGTGTGGCCGCCCATTGTGCATGAAACCTATGCAGGGCTGGATGGAGCGGCTCCGACCGGCGCGGCGGGGCGGCCGCGTGCTCCCAAGGCACGTAACAGCGGCTCCGGGCTTCCGCGTACCGCGCCTCGCCCGCCACCATGTGCCCCCAGGGCAACGCCTGGCGTTCGAGGGATCTCCACCCGCCGGTCCGTGCCTCGGAGGCACACGATGGCGAGGTGCCCAAACCCAACCGCCGTTACGTGCCCCCTACGCATGCGGGCCCCTCGTCACCCGGGCGCGTCCGCCTCGTAGGCGAGCACCGGCACGCCCATCCGCACGAAGTCGTCCGGGTTGCGGGTCACGATCGTGGCCCCCAGCGACCACGCAACGCCGGCGATGAGCGCGTCGCCGAGGGTTCGCGGACTGGTCGCGCCGCGCACCCGACGGGCCTCGCCGGCCCAGCGGGCCGCGTCCGGATGGGTCGACACGTACTCCAGCGCCTCGATCATCACGCCGATCGCCGCGAGCTCCACGTCGTTGCCCCGCGAGCAGGCCTCGGCCACCACGGCGTCGCAGGTGAAGAGGTCAGCGGTCTCCTCGAACAGGCGCTGGACCAGGGCGACGGCGCCCGGCCGGGCGGCCGCGTGATCGATCAGAAGCGTCGTGTCCAGCAGGTATGGCATCCAGCTCCCTCGCGCGGTCCGGCGTCTCCAGGTTCGGACGATCCCACGAGCGGCGGATCTCGCGGAGGATCTCGAGTGTCTCCTCCGGGGTTCGACCCCAGGTGGTCGACCCCTTCAGCGCGCCGCGGTTCTCCTCCCAGACCTTCTTCATCCGGTCGCGCTTCGCCTGCTTCAGCAGCACCGCGGCGATGTAGGCGCTGCGGCCGCGCGGGCCCGCAACCTGGTCGATGATCGCCAGCGTCTCGGCGGGGACGGTGATGTTCGTGCGGACGAGCGGCATGGCCAGCGCCCCGTGGGATTGAGTGTGCAACGTCGTGTGTCGATGGTAGCACACGCGGTCGGCGTCGGCGCCGAGGGCCTGCCTGTCGACTCAGCGCCAGAGGCCCGCCTGGCGCTTCCGTTCCGCGGTGACGGCCGGAGCGCCCTTCTTCGAGCCCCTCGTGCGTCGTTCGGCGAGCGCCAGCGAGACCAGCATCAGCTCGTTGACCCGGCGCTCGAACTCGGGAACCGTCGCCTCCGGGATGGTCACGCAGACCTCCCGGAGCGCCGTCTCGAGCTGATACCAGAGGTCGCCCCGCCGGACCTCGTACAGCGCGTAGGCGCTGTTGATCACCACCCGGCGAATGCCGTCCTCTTCGACGAGCGCGCTCCGGAGGCGCGGATCGAGGCGGCGAACGACGACCTCCGCGGCCCCTCGGCGACGGGTCGTCCCCGGGCCGCCGCCGGCCCCCGGACGCGGAAGGCGGGGTACCGGCTCGGTCGCGGCCGAGGCACCCGGATCAACGCCGGCCTCCTCGGCGGCGCCCGGTTCGCCGGGTGTGTCGTGACGTTTCCGGACCCCCTCGAGCGCCAGCTGACCGCCAGGTTCTTCGCCCCCTACGGCGACCTCCGATTCGAAGAGGCGACCCTCCTCCAGCAGGCGCAGGGCCTTCGCCAGGATCCTGCGCACCTGCTCCGCGGTGCGCGCGGCTTCGGGCGTCACGGCCGACGCGGGCTCGCGCGTGAGCCGGCGAACGGCGGGCGCCAGGAGGGCGTGCAGCCGCGCCTCCACCGCGGCCCAGACCTCGCTCCCGCGGTCGACGTCCGCCTTGTTCATCGTGACCGGAACATGCGGCAGCTCAACCTCGCCAACCAGGCGGTTGAGGGCCGGGTGGGCGGCCGGCGTCGGATGGCCGAACCACTCCGGCGCCCCGACGAGCCGGCCAAGGTGGTAGAGACGGACGCCGGCCTCCGGCGCGCCGGGAGGCGGCGACTCGGGCAGCAGGCCCCACCAACCCCGAACGAGGCGACCGGCCGCACGCACCGAGAGCTCGTGCCGCTCGTCGACGGTCCAGGGACGGGGCGCGACCGGCGCCCTGTTGACGACCATCCGGACGTGGCCAGCCTCGAGCATCGGGCGGTACGTCTCCGCCAGCCGCTCGGCGAGACGCCGCGGGTCGAGCTTCCGGTCGACCTCGCCGATCTCGATGCGCACGTAGCCCAGGTGGGCGGCGACGGCCTTCTTGCGGGCGTGCAGATCGTACGTCCGCAGGCGGGCCCGGTCGCGGTAGGCGGGGTCCTCGAAGCCGTAGGCATGCTCGTCGCCCGCGGCCGACGCCACGATCTCGAAGCGGTTGCCGAGGTGGCCGATGGCGGCCTTGCCGCCCTGCCCGTAGCGCCCGATCCGGTCGCCCACCTTCTTCGACGAGGCGCCCCAGCGGAGGTAGTCGCGCTCGATCGCCGCCGGGCTCATGCCCGTCCCGCCGATGACCACGAGGACAAGCCGTCCGGGATGGACCGCCAGGTCCAGCTCGAGCGGCCGCCCGGCGACCCGGCTGTCGACGGCGTTGTCGACCAGCTCGAACACGGCGTCGACAGGCGTTCGGTAGTTGGCGAACAGGGCCGCCGTCAGGCGTGGGTCGATGCGTTCCCGGACGACGCGGCGCGCTGTCACGGCTCGTACCAGAACGAGAAGTCGGTCTACCCGTCGACCCGGGCGAAGGCCGCGGCGAACCCGGCGAGGACAGAGCCGTCCATGCCGGTCCCCTTCGCCTCCCAGTTGACGTCGCCGCCTTCCGCGACCACCAGCCAGGCGCCTCCCCCGACATCCACGAGCCGAGCCGGCCGGTCGCCCAAGGACGCCGTGCCGGCGTCCGGTCCGGTCGGGATGCAGCCGTCGTCGCCGGCGCAGTAGGTCCCTTCACGCACCTCGATCCGCTGCCCGCCCGGACCCTTGTAGGCGATCTCCATCTTCCCGCCGTCGGCGAGGCGGAACTCCCCCGCGTCGACGAACCAGCCCGCAGGCAGCACGGGGCAATAGACGTCCCAGGGCACGGCCTGGGCGACGGCGGCGAAGAAGTCCCGGTTCCCGTCGTTCCCGCTGCAGGCGGCCGCGCCGCCGGGAGTGCCGGAGGGCGCCGGCGTCTCGGTCGGCTCGACGGAGGGCTCCTCTGTCGGCGGCTCCGTGGCCTCGCCCGAGGGCGCTGCCGTAGGGGCGTCGGTCGGTCGGTCGGTGGGCGCGAGCTCCCCGCTGGGAGACGCCGTCACGGGCGGCGCCGAGGGCGCCGGAGTGCGCGTGGCGGTGTTGCCGCAGGCCTCGACGAGCAGGGCCAGGGCGACGAGGAGGGTGAGCGCGGCGGGTCCGGTCCGGGGGCCGCGCATTCCGCGAGTGTGGGTCACCCCGCCAGCCTAGCCGCCGGAGTGCGCGCGGTCAACGCGCACCGGCCTGGGTCGCGGCAGCGGTCGCGGCATCCGGGGCAACGCTCCCCGGGGCGCCGGTCAGGGCGACGTCCACGCCGAAGACGGACCGGACGCGCTCGCGCGTCAGCACGGCCGCCGGCGGCCCGTCGGCGACGACCCGCCCGCCGTCGAGCACCACGAGGCGCGGGAAGAAATGGCGGGCGAGGGTCAGGTCGTGGAGGACGGCCAGGACGGTCGTGCCGTCGCGGGCGTTGAGATCGGCGAGCAGCTCCATGACGGCCACCTGGTGACGGAGGTCCAGGTGGGCCGTCGGCTCGTCGAGGACGAGGAGCGGCGCCGCCTGGGCGACGGCGAGGGCGACGAGGACGAGCTGGCGCTCTCCGAGGGAAAGCTCGCGGGCGTCGCGTCCCCGGAGGCGGTCGATCCCGACTCGCGAGATCGCAGCATCAACGGCGGCGCGATCGGCGGCGCGCGGACCGCGGAACGGGTCCTCGTGCGGGAGGCGGCCCAGAGCCACCACCTCCTCCACGCGGGCCGAGAAGGGGAGGGTCGCCTGGCCCGGGACGGCGGCCAGCCGCCGCGCGATCGCCGGCCTGTCGAGGGAGTCGACCGGGTCGCCGCCCAGGAAGGCCCGCCCGCTGCGCGGCACGACGAGCCCGGCAAGGACCCGCAGCAACGTCGACTTCCCGGCGCCGTTGGGCCCCACGAGCGCCACCCGCTCGCCGGGCGCGATCGCGAGGCTCACCCCGCGCAGGACGGTCCGCTCGCGATAGGCGACCACGACGTCCTCGAACGCGACCTGCGCCCGGCCGGGGAAGGGCGGGACGACGCCGGAGACCGGCCGGGCGACGCCCGCGGTCATCGTCACAGCTCGTACCCGCCGCGCGCCGAGCGGAGCAGGGCCAGGAAGAAGGGAGCCCCGACGACGGCGGTCACGACGCCCACCGGGATTTCGCCGAGCAGGCGGGCGACGAGGTCGGCGCCGACGAGGAGCACGGCCCCGAGGAGCGCCGCCAGCGGCAGGACGTGGCGGGCGTTCGGACCGACGACGAGGCGGACGAGGTGCGGCGCCACGAGCCCGACGAAGCCGATCAGGCCCGAGACCGCCACCGCCGCGGCGGTGACCAGCGTGGCCAGGCCGAGCAGGATCCCCCGCTCGCGGTGCACGTCCACGCCCAGGTGGGCTGCCGCCTCCTCGCCGAGCAGGAGCCCGTTGAGGGCGCGCGCCCGGGCCAGGATCGCGATGCTCCCGCCGATCACGAGGGGCGCGGCCATCGCGAGGCGCAGCCAGGACGACCCCTCGAGGCCGCCAAGGAGGAAGGCGAAGATCTGGCGGAGGTTCGCGCCGGAGAGGTACATCGTCATCGCGAGGCCGGCCGCCAGGAGCGAGCCGACCGCGTAGCCGGTCAGGAGGAGCCCGGTGAGCGGCGCCAGCGGGCCGCCGCGCCCCAGGCGGTAGACGACGGCGACGGCGGCCAGCCCGCCGGCGAACGCCAGGACGTTGAGGAGACCCAGGTCCAGGAGCGCGACGCGGATGGGGATGAGGACCGCGATCGCCGCTCCGAGCGCCGCGCCGGAGGCCGTCCCGAGCACGTACGGGTCCGCGAGCGGGTTCCGCAGGAGCCCCTGGAAGGTGGCCCCGGCGACGGCCAGGCCCGCCCCGACCACGAGCGCGGTCAGGACGCGCGGCAGGCGCAGCTCCAGGACGATCGTCTCCGCCGCGGGAGCCCAGGTCCGCTCGACCGGGAGGCCGATGGCGCGGAGGAGGATCCCGATCGTGTCGCCGGGCGCGACGGCGACGGTTCCGGCAGCGACGCCGAGGATGATGACGACCGCGAGAGTGGCGAGGCCGAGGAGGGCCAGGGCGGCCGGGCGCGGTGCTCCGGCGGGCCGTCGGAGACGGACCCGGGAGAGGGCGAGGGCGAGGCTTCGGCCGCCGATCGTCATGGCCGGTCCCCTAGCCGCCCGGACTCGGGGGCGGCGCCGGCGGAAGGGAGGCCGCGGGGTCGATCGCGAGCGCCAGCGCGCGCAGCCCCTCGACGAGGCGCGGGCCGGGGCGCGTCACGACCACGTCGTTCACGGGTCGGATCGCGCCGTCCTTCACGGCCGTCATGCCGCCCCAGCCGGGGCGCGCCGCGACGATCTCGGCCGTCATCCCGTAGGCGGCGTCGCCCAGCACGATGACCTGGGGGTCGGCCGCGAGGAGCGTCTCGAGCGGGATCGAGAAGACGGTCGCGCTGCCGGTGGTGATCGGATCGCCGCCGGCGAGCTCGATCATCTCGGCGATGAAGGAGTCGTCGGCCGGGCCGTAGATCTCCTTCGTGGCGTCGAGCTCGTAGAAGACACGCGGGCGCGCCCCGCCGGCCGCGGCGATCGCGTCGCCGATCGCGCCGATCTCGGCCTTCATCCGCTCCGCCATGGCCGCGCCGGCCGCCGGCTCCCCGGCCGCGGTCGCGACGAGCTCGATGTCCTTCAGCACCGTCGCCACGTCGGGGGCGTACACGACGAGCACCGGGATCCCGAGGCCGCGGAGCTTCGTGAGCGCGTCGGGACTGTTGAAGCCGTTGCCCCCGGCCACGACGAGGTCGGCCTCGAGGCCGACGATCTTCTCCACGTCCACCCCCTGGAAGGTGGCGACGTCGGGGAGGGCGACCGCTTGCGGCGGGTAGTCGTCGAAGGCGGTGGTCGCGATCACGCGGGCGCCCGCGCCAACGGCGAAGAGGACCTCGGTGGTGGCCGGGGTCAGCGAGACAATCCGCTCGGGACGGGCGGCCAGGGTGACGGTGTTGCCCTCGTCGTCGGTGAGCGTGAGCGGGAAGGCGACCGCGGCCGGGCTGGCCGACGGCGTGGCGACGGGGGTCGGGCTGCCGGTCTCGACCGGGGCGATGGAGCCCGTCGGAGAAGGGCCCACGGTGGGCGAGGGGGTCGCGGCGCCGGCGCACGCGCCGACGAGCAGCACGGCCAGGGTGGCGACCATGGCCAGCCGGGCGGGAAAGCCGGCGCGGGCGCGCCGGGAATCGATGAGATGCACGAGGGACCTCGCCGGTTGACGTGGACGGGCGCGCGGAGGCGCGCGGAAACGGGCGCGAGGCCCCTAGGTGGCGGGAATCATGCCTGCCAACCCCTTTCTCTCGAGGGTTCGAGCGGCTGCACCGTGGGGCCGGCGACCGGACTTCCGTCCCGGAGGGGACGGTCACCGTAGCGGGACTGTGCCGGAATCACACCGGCTTCGCGACCACGCGGTGGGTCTTGTGACGGGCGGAGCGTAGCACGCCCGTCACGCCCCGCGGGTGGGCCGAACGGCCCGGAATGCGCCGTCCGGGCGGTTGCCCGGGATAAGCGACGCGTAAGCGGCGATCGTCAGACTCCGGGGAGCGGCGTCGGTCCCGGCGTCGCCCACCCGCCTCCTCCCGCCCAGGCCCATCCCGCCGGAGGAGGTCGCACCGGATGTCGCCCGGACGCAGGACTCGCCAGCTCGCATTGCCCCTCGCGATGGTCGCCCTCGCGGCCATCGTGGCGGGGCCGGCACGCGCCGCCTATCAGGCTACGGTCGACTCGAACGTGTCGGCGTTCTCGTTCGACTGCATCAACATCAACGACACCTTCCCGACGAAGATGCTCACCGCAGCCGTCGCGGGCTACCGCAACCTCGGGTTCAGCACCACCGGCTACAGCGGCCCCGCCTTCACGCGGGCCCACGTGCTGGCGAGGACCCCCGCCGACTGGGGCTACTACGTCCATAGCCATGGCGATCACTACCTCAACGCCGATGGCAAGCGGTACGCGGGCTTCAAGGAGGATGCCGGGCTCTGTACCGGCGCGAGGACGGTCTTCTCGAAGGAGATCGCTGCGGCCCGCGTCGGGCGCCAGTCGAACCTCGTGATCATGTCGACGTGCCACCTCGGCGAGACGGCGACCACGATGCCGGGTGCCTTCGCGATCCCAATGGTGAAGGCCGGCACGGGCGCGTGGGCGGGTCCCAACTTCTACCTCGGGTATCTCGGCGCGGCGTGGGACAGCGACGAGTTCGCCTTCGAGACCCGCTTCTGGAACGCGCTCCGGCCGGGGTACGGAGTCGGCCAGGCCTTCGACGTCGCGAAGCTCGGGTCGTTCAATGTGGGGTTCGCTGCCAACTGGTACGGCAGCTACGTCTGGACGGGGCGGGCCGGGCCCTTGCCGCCAGGCTGCACCAAGTGTGTGTGAGGTGATGACGATGAACGCACTGTTTCTCGCGCCACTCGGGCGGCGCGGCGCGCGCCTCCTCGTCGCGGCCGCGATCGCCGGCGCGGCGATCGGGCTGGGGTTGCCGGGCGGGACCGCGCCGGGCGACGCCGCGGACCGGTTCGTTGCCGGCGGGCCCGCAACGGAGCGCGCGCCACTCCCCCCCGAGCAGGCGGCGCAGGTCCTGGCCGCGGCCAGCTCATCACGCCAGCGCCTGGGTCTCCCGGGGCCGGCTGCTGTTCGCGTCGATCGCGTGACCGACCGCTTCAGCGGGATGACGTATGACGAGGTGACCGCGACGGACAGGGCCGGCAACACGCTGCACCTGCAACGCTTCGACGACCGCGGGCGCCTCGTGGGCGCCGTCTCGTTCGGATGGCAGTCCAGGGGTGGCCGTCCCATGCCAGACGCCGAGGCTGCCCGAGCACGCGGCAGCCGCCTCGCGGCCGACCTCGGCCTCAACGTGTCGGGCGCTCCCGATGTGCGGCAGGATCCGGACGACGGCGGCTGGACGATCGCGTGGCCGCGCGTCGTCGACGGGATCCCGGTGCTCGGCGACGGCGCTCGCATCGACCTCTGGCCCGACGGACGGGTCCACGCGGTGGTGCTGGCGGAGAAGCCGCTCGAATCCCGGCCGTCGAGCCTGCTCGACGAGGGCGCCGCGCGGCAGCGGGCGACGGACACCCTGGGAGACCTGTTCGGCAGCCGCGCGGGACAGATCGCGATCGCCGCGGTCGGGCTCGGCTGGGTTGCGCCGAACGACGCCTTCGATCCGGCGGCTCCGGACGCGCCCGGGTCCACCCTTCGTCTCGCCTGGGTCGTCGAGGCCCGCACCCGGGGGGAGCTCGCCGATGGGCTCCGCGCGGTGAAGATCTTCCTGGATGCAGGCACGGGCGCGCTCCTCGGGGGCGATGTCCTGCGGTGATCGCCAGGCCGCCGCTTCGCGCCCCTGTGTCCCGCCCGGCCGTCGGCCGGGCGGGACACCAGCCGACCCGCGGCCTCCGGGCCGTCGCAACGCTGGCGCTCGCGGCCATCGTTGCCGGCGGCTGCGGCTCGCCGACGCCCAGCCCGCCGGCGGTTACCCCGACTCCGACGCCATCGCCGACGGCGTCGGTCGCCGGACCGGCCGGGTCCGCGCTCCTCCTGCTCGCGGTGGCCGACAACGTCCGCGTGCTCAGCCTCCTGCGGCCGTCCGCCGAGGCCGTCGCGCTGCCCCTGCCGGATCCATCGACGATGGCGGTGACGCCGATGCGCAACGGCATGCTCGTCGCGCTCCTCGCTGACGGCCGGGCGTTCGTCGCGCCGGGTGGCGCGGCCCGGCTCCTCGTCGGGACCGGGTGGCGGCCCCTTGTGCTCCGCTGGGCCGGTGCCCTTCCGGGCACGTCGATCGTCTTCGGGGCCACGGCATCGCCTGACGGCACTCGTCTCGCCGCGATCGCCCGTCCGCCCGATGCCGAGGGACCGAGCGCGCTGCTCGTCCTCGACCCCGCCGAGGGTCGTGGGGTCATCTTCCCGCTGACCGATGAATCGCTCGGAGCCCCGCCGGCATGGCTCGACGACTCTCGCGTCGCGCTCGTCCAGCGCGGTCGCGACGGTCGGACCCTTCTCTCGATCATCACCGTCGCGGCGGGACGGGTGGTCGACCAGATCTCGCTCCGAGCGCTCGACTTCGGGACGTCCGGCGACGCGCGGACGGCCGTCGTTCACGAGGATGAGAGCAGGCTCCTGGTGGGTCCCACCGAGGAGGTCCTCGAGCGTGGCCGAGCCCCGGACGGAGGCCCCGTCACGTCGCCGAGCGACGTCGTTCGTGGCGGAATGGCGCTCGACCGCGAAGGACGCCATCTCGCGGCAGTTGTCGACGACGAGGTCGCCGGGGTCAGCCGGATCGCGATCTTCAAGCGCGTCGGTGGCGCCTGGCAGACGGCGACCCGGATCCCCGCGCCGCGCGGTTCGAGCGGCGGCGCGGTCGCCTGGCTGCCGTGAGCCGGAGACGGCGGACGCCGGCGCGCCGCCGGGGTCCGGATCTGCGGATGCGCGCCGGCCGTGCCGGCCGGCCGGTCAGCTCGCCGCCGCGACCTCCTCGACCGCCGTGAAGATGGAAACCTGCGAGGCCTCGGGGAGCATCTCGCCGAGGATCTTCTGCAGCGTCAACTGGTGAACGCAGCTGTTCCAGCTCTCGAAATAATGGCAGGTGCAGTGCCAGGCACCGGCGTCGAGGCTCACGTGATGCGTGTCGTTGTCGCCCCGGAACGTGACGCTGAGGCGATCGAACGTCAGGCGGTCGCGCTCGCGGGCGTAACGGTTCGCCTTCTCGACCTTGCCGATGAGAGAGCTATGCATCGCCGAGGTCCCTCCGTTGCCACCAGGGGCCGTTCCAGGGACCGCCGCCCGGTCGTGTGCTCGTTGCCGGGAGGTGCGGTCGTACCGGCAACTCTACTACCCGGCGGCAAGAAGGGCGGCCTGCCGGACCGCCCGAACGTTGGCCCGAACCGGCAGACGGGACGGCCCGAACGGCCCGCGGCCGGGCCCGCCCACCCGCGCGCGCCCGGGATCAGCCGCGGACGAGCGCCTCGCCGGCGGCCAGGCAGGCGTCGGCGACGGCCTGGGAGGTCGCTTCGGTGTAGACCCGGACGAGCGGCTCGGTGCCGCTGAACCGGACAAGGAGCCACGAGCCGTCGGCGATGAAGAACTTGAAGCCATCCTTCGTCGAGAGCTCCACCGTCTGCGTCACCGGCTGGCCGGCCAGCGCGGCCGGCGCCTTCTCGACCAGCTCAATAGCGAGGCGTGCCTTCACCGACGGGTAGATCGCCCGGTCGACGTGGACGTCGACCCGCTGGTAGAACGACGGCCCGGCGATCTCGTGGAGGTGCTCGATCGCCCGCGAGACCGGCCACCGTCCGGCGGCCCGCTCGCGCAGGAAGAGGTCCAGGAGCAGGAGGTCCGCGTAGATCCCGTCGCGCTCGGGCAGGTGCATCCCGAACCCGTAGCCGCCCGACTCCTCGCCACCGTACATGGCGCCGGTCTCGATCATCTTGGGGCCGACGTACTTGAAGCCCACCGGCGTCTCGTGGACGGGGATCCCGTAGTGCGCCCCGAGCCGCTCGGCCATCGAGGTCTCGTTGACGCTCTTCACGACGGGCGCCCGGAGCCCCCGGTGCTCGGCCAGGTAGTACATGAGCAGCCCGTAGACCTGGAGCTGGTGAACGAAGACGCCGCGCTCGTCCACGGCGCCCGCCCGGTCGGCGTCGCCGTCGAGGAGGAGGCCAAGGTCGAAGCCGCCGCCCGCGACGAGCCGCAGCGCCTCGTCGATGTGGGGACGGATCGGCTCGGGGTTCACGCCGCCGAAGTAGGGGTTGCGCTCGGTGTGGAGCTCCACGACCTCGATCCGGCCGCCCGCGAGAAGGCGGCTGATCCAGCCGGCTCCCGAGCCCCACAGCGGCTCGACGAGGATCCGCAGGTCGGCGGCCCGGAGGGCGTCGAGGTCGAGGGTGCGGCGCACGAACCGCTCGTAGCCCGCGAAGGGGTCGAAGCGCTCGACGAGGCCGGCGGCCTCGGCGTCGGCGAAGGGGCGGCGCGGGATGTCGCGGCCGCCGTTCTCCGCGATGACGGCCTCCAGGGCGGCCAGGATCTCGGGGCCCGCCGCGGCCCCGGTCGACGACTTGACCTTGAAGCCGTTGTCGGTCCACGGGTTGTGGCTGGCCGTGATCACCACGCCGGCGGCCGCCCCGCGCTCGACGACCTCGTAGCTGGACATCTGGGTCGGCACCGCGTGCGCCGCGTAGGCGACCGGGATGTCGTAGGCCAGGAGGACCTCCGTGGCCGCCGCCGCGAAATGCTCCGAGGCGAAGCGGCGGTCGTAGGCCACGACCACCCCCTTCGCCTGCTCACCCCGATCGGCGACGTAGCGGGCCACGCCCTCCGCGCAGCGGCGGACGTTGTCGAAGGTGTACTCGTCGGCGATCTTCGCCCGCCACCCGTCGGTGCCGAAGACGATGGTGGTCGGGGCGGAGGCGCTCCCGGCGGCGGGCGTGGTCACGAGTCGTCCTCCCTGGCCCGAGCCAGCTCCTCGGCGATGGCCCGGACCTCCTGCGAACGGTCCGCGGCGCAGACGAGCAGCGCTTCCGGCGTGTCGACCACGATGGTATCCCGCAGGCCGAGGGTGACGACGAGGCGCTCACCGGCCAGCACCAGCGTCCCCTCCGACCCGACGTCGCGGCGCGGCCCCGACCCGACTGCCCCGGCCGGCTCGCCGGCCTCGACGGCGCGGGCGACGAGGGCGTCGCGCAGGGCCGCCCAGCTGCCGAGGTCGCTCCAGCCGACGTCCGCCCGCAGCATCGCCACGCGGCCGGCGACCGACGCCGGCTCCATCACCGCGTAGTCGATGGAGGTGGCCCGCACGGTCGCGTAGGCGGCGTCGAGCGCTGCCGCGCCCGCGGCGACGCCGGCTCGAACCGCCGCGAGGATGTCGGGCGCCGAGGCCTCGAGGGCGTCGAGGATGGCGTCGCGCCGCCAGAGGAAGATTCCCGCGTTCCAGGCGACGGCGTCGGGACCGGCGAGGAGCGCCGCGGCGGCGTCGGCCGGCGGCTTCTCGACGAAGCGACGGACGGCGTGCGCGCCCGCCTCCGCGCGCGGGTCGCCGGCCACCACGTACCCGTAGCCGGTCTCGGGCCCCGTCGGCGCAATCCCCAGGGTCACCAGGGGCCGGTCCGCGGCCCGCGCCACGGCGGCCGCCCGGGCCAGGAGGGCCCGGAAGCCGTTCTCGTCGACGACCAGGTGGTCGGCGGGGAGAACGGCCATCACCTCGTCGCCGGCGCGCTCGAGGGCGACCGCGGCCAGGGCGACGGCCGCCGCGGTGTTGCGGCCCACCGGCTCGGCGAGGACGTTGCGGGCCGGGATCTCGGGCAGCTCCGCCCGGACCAGCGCGACGTGGCGTCGGTCCACGACGACCGCCACGTCCTCGGGTCCCGCCAGCGCAGGCAGGACGCGATCGAAGGTCGCCCGAAGGAGCGAGCGCTCGCCGAGGAGCGGCAGGAAGGGCTTCGGCCGGTCGGGCCGCGACAGCGGCCAGAGCCGCGTGCCGCCGCCGCCGGCGAGGATCACCGCATACATCCGGGCGATTCTACGGGGCGCAAGCGCGCCGTGGGCCCCGGCTCGTCAGGTTCGCGCGGGTGCGCCCGACGGCCGAGCGGACCTCAGGCGCCGGCGGACTCCGGTGCCGGGAGCCCGCATTCGTCGGCGAGGAGAGCGGCCTTGTCGGTGCGCTCCCACGGCAGGTCGAGGTCCGGCCGGCCGAAGTGGCCGTAGGCGGCGGTCTGGTGGTAGATCGGCGTCCACAGGTCGAGAGCCGCGATGATCTTCGCCGGCCGGAAATCGAAATGGCGGTCGATGGTGGCCCGGATCACCTCGTCGGGGACCCGTCCGGTGCCGAACGTCTCGATCGAGACCGAGAGCGGATGGGCGATCCCGATCCCGTAGGCCACCTCGATCTCGAAGCGGTCGGCGAGCCCCGCAGCCACGACGTTCTTGGCAACCCAGCGGGCGGCGTAGGCCGCCGAGCGGTCGACCTTCGTCGGATCCTTGCCCGAGAAGGCGCCACCGCCATGACGGGCCATCCCGCCGTACGTGTCGACGATGATCTTGCGCCCCGTCAGGCCGGCGTCGCCCATCGGCCCGCCGATGACGAAGCGCCCCGTCGGGTTGACGTGCATCTCGGGGTCGCGCTCCCGCAGATCGTGGGGGATCACCGGCAGGATCACCGCCTCGACGAGGTCGTCGTGCAGGCTGCCCGGCGCGTCGGGGTCGTGCTGGGCCGCGACGACCACCGTCGCCACGCGCTTGGGCAACCCGTGCTCGTACTCCACGGTGACCTGGGTCTTGCCGTCGGGGCGGAGGTACGGGAGCTGGCCCGACTTGCGGGCCTCGGCGAGCCGCCGCGCCATCCGGTGGGCGAGGGCGATCGGGAGCGGCATCAGGTCGGGCGTCTCCCGGCAGGCGAAGCCGAACATCATCCCCTGGTCGCCGGCGCCCAGCTCCCTGGCGTCCACGCCCTGCGCGATGTCCGGCGACTGCTCCTTCACGCTCACGAGGGCGCCGCAGGTCTGGTAGTCGAAGCCATAGTCGGCCTTGGTGTAGCCGATCTCGCGCACCGTCTCGCGGATCACCCGCTGGAAGTCGACGTACGTGCTCGTCGTGATCTCGCCGAGGACGAGCACGAGACCGGTCGTGGTCGCCGTCTCGCAGGCGACGCGCGCGTGCGGGTCGTCGCCGATGATGGCGTCGAGGATGGCGTCCGAGATCTGGTCGCACATCTTGTCCGGGTGGCCCTCGGTCACCGACTCGGACGTGAAGAGGTAGCTCGGCGCGTCGACGATGCTGGTCATGGCGACGGCGAGCGTAGCACGCGCGGTCTGGATGGAGCCGCCAGCCTCGGAGCGGACGAGCGAGCCCGGCGCTCAGCGGCCGCAGACTCGCGGGCGGGCGGGCGGGCGCGCCTCTGCTCGTGCTGCGACGACCGGCAGCCCCACCTGGCGCGCCTGGACCATCACCTTCGTCCCGGTCCGGTACGAATCCTCGGACGTCTGCAGGACGAGGGAGTCAGGCGGCAGCTCGAAGGCCCAGGCCAGGCTCTTCTGGTGCCGCCGGACGCGCGTGATCTGGTACGTGTAGAG